>Ga0082212_10011362_pt1 | contig 11299 bp, 10 predicted proteins | sample TergutNt197P3_FD_71548 | JGI IMG/M metagenome (GOLD analysis project Ga0082212, IMG submission 71548) | Neocapritermes taracua P3 segment gut microbial communities from Petit-Saut dam, French Guiana - Nt197 P3 | ecosystem: Host-associated > Arthropoda: Insects > Digestive system > Gut ... | reverse complement strand
CGAATCTTTGGCTCTACCCTCGAGTGTATACCCGGTCGCTTTTTGAACTGCCGCTTCACTCCAAAATGTTCTTACATCAGCAAACAACTGTGGTCGGTTGGTCAGTAACTTTCCGAACAGCATAGTAGCACCATTGAGTGTATCATTTTCGGTCGCAAATACATACGGTTCTCGTGCACCTTCCCAGTCAAAGTTCGAGTTGAGTAGAGCTTCAGGGAAATCACAGTTGGGATAATAATCGGTCCATTGACGCTGCCCTTGGAATCCTGCAACGATAGCATTATGACCTAATTTCTCTTCACCGAAAAACTCAGGAAGCTGCTGATTCCCATTCATCAGATCTTTGATGATACACATCATCTTGACCGAGAATTCCAGATCCTCTTGTAGTTGCTGCTCACTCCGTTTCAGACTATCGGGGTTTTTATCAAATCCCATTACACATCTGCTTCTGGCCCATTCCATCGCACGTTCAAATTCATCTTTATTGTAGATTTCAAGATCCATCCGACGGATGACCTCAACCTCATCCACCGACTCTACCCGCATACCCAGATATTCTTCAAAGAAATCCGCATCGATGAAGCTACCGGAGATACCCATACACGCAGAACCTATCTGCAGATAGGATTTCCCTCGCATGGTCACAACAGCGACTGCAGCAGTTGCAAAACGTATCAATTTTTCGCTGACATCCTCCGGGATCGTCTCATCGTCTGCAGCCTGTACATCATGTCCATAGATGCCGAATGCCGGTAGACCCTTGCGTGCATGTGCAGCCAATACCGATGCTAGATAAACTGCTCCCGGACGCTCGGTACCGTTAAATCCCCAAACACCTTTGATGGTCAAGGGGTTCATATCCATAGTTTCACTTCCATAGCACCAACAAGGGGTTACTGTGAGGGTTATGCTGACGCCCTCTTTTCTGAAGGCATCTTCAACTGCAGCAGCTTCCGGTACCCTTCCGATTGTTCGGTCAGCCACAATCACTCGGACCGGTTCTCCATTGGAGTATCGAATGTGTTCCCGCAGTAAGGCTGCTGCGTTTTTTGCCATCATCATGGTCTGTGCCTCGAGGCTCTCACGAACCTGTAGCACCCCTCGTCTTGCGTCAATGGTCGGTCGAATTCCGATTACGGGATAGTCTCCTATCAATCTGTTTACAGCCATATTCTTCCTCCTATATTTCCCCTGGTACATCAGGGTTATTATTTGCAAAATTTTGCAGTATGACCATAGGTTCCACTCGGCTTTGGTTACGAACTGTGATACCCTGTTTCGCTGCCTTCTCAGATACGAAGAACTCGTCTTCGGAGATGGTATCAAAGCGGAGCAACCCGGGAGCCTCACAGTTAAACCTGCCAAACTGTCCATAGCCTTGGACGACAATTGCACCATAACAGGCATTGTCGGTCAACAGAATCTCGGTACCGGGAGCTATTGTCATCTCTTTAGCCGCTATCCACTCGTTTGCGTATACAATCCATTTTTCAGTCAGTCCCGGTTGTTTTGCTTGCAAGGGTATCGGTTTTCTGAAGTATTTACTCCTAAAGTCTGGTCTTGTGCTTTCCTGCCAGTTCAGTTGTTTAAAGATTGCCTCCATGTCGTTCTGTTCATGCTCAGGGGTACAACCGATGAGCAGTCTCAGATCGTTGACCTCTCCAGCTGTCACGTTTTCAAAGATGGTATTGACATCACTGTTCCATTGTGGCTCATATGTGAGTACCGATCCCGGAGCATGAATAATCCCGGCTGGAACATACCAACCGGTACCCAGTTGAATACGAAAGGCTCGAGATAATTCGGTTATTCGGGTATCCCTGACGGTATAGTTATGGAGAGCTTCAACTATCTCCTCTTTCGAGGCTGAGGGATCAAATCCGAAAAATGTGTAGGGGAAACTCCCCATGTGATTATTGTATTGAACTGGAAAATAGTAGGCTTCCGGCTTTCCGTGTCGCCCTATACGTGCCGCATCATGTTCTGTCAGATGCAGGTGATGGAACAACGGTTTGTTGTTGTCGAAGAATTTGGCATAGGTGGGCCATCCACCATATCGATCCTGTAACTCCTCGCCCACCAACTCCTGTCCGAGCAGTTGGACAAACTCCATAAACAGGATCTTTTCTGATTGATCTTGATCCCAGACAAAGCTCATCGCTTCATATTTACCTGTGTCGGGACCGTTGTCGGCTCGGGTGACCGAACCAAACCATCGTTCGGTTATGGAACCTCGGTGCATACCGAGTGCAAAATAGTCATCCGGATGAAGTCGCAATCGTTTTCCAGGTTCGTTAAAGGGTCGAGGAACCCAGGTTGGGGTCAGATGCAGTATCCCTTCTCCCTGTTTGAAAATCTCTCTGATTCTGTCGTTAATCATGTTTTTACCTCTTTATGTAGTAATATCGCAATGCTAGAGTTGAAGCGGTCACTGCCTTTAGCAGATCACCCGGAAGAAAAGGGATGATTGTAACCGATATCGCTGCCGTAACGCTAACTCCTGTGGTCAGAATGTACCAACTACATCCGAATAGATATAGTACGATTAGCCCTATTGCCATCGAAATCAGATGTGCCGTGAACCGCTTCAGACGTCTTGAGAACACTCTAGATAGATATCCTACCAGGAATGCCAGTATGGGATATCCCATGATATATCCACCGGTCGGACCTAGAATGACCCCAATTCCGCTGTTAAAACCAGCAAATATCGGTAGTCCGACCATCCCTAAGAGGATATACATGATAACCGCAAGGGTACCGTCGATTACACCGCACAACACACCCGAGAGCATGATGGTCAAGTTAGCGAGACTCAGAGGTACCGGAGTGAAGGGTAACGGTAATGCGATCATCGCCGAAACCGATATGACCGATGTCATTACTGCTACTCTAGCTATTCTGTCAACGCTTAACTGCATCACTACAATCCTTAAATATTGTTGCTTAGATTATATCATGCAGCTTTTTTGTTTGACAATTGATACGGTTGCAATTGCGTCATTCAACAACATCAACAATAGCAGAAATATCGACTTTGTCCAATTGTTGATAACTATGTGGCAATTGTCAAACAAATCCGGTAAGCTGTGATATTTTTTCAAAATTTCATAAAAAGCTCTTGTGTTTTGATTCAAAATGCACAGAAAAACATATGGTTTGGGTCAGAAACTTTTCAACCTTATCAACAGAGTTATCAACAAAGACTGTTACAAACGACGGATTTAGAGAGAATTTCAGCGGTGATTTGTAAAGGAAAAGTAAAATTGTGGCTAATCGATGAACAAACTAAGAATAGCATCTTCAAACCCCGATATCGGTAGTAATAGCCGCTCTCTATTCAAGCTGATACAGTCTGTCGGAATATGGTCTTGTTAAAAACTCGATAAAAGGGTAAAATTATATCAATACACCAAGAGGTTGTGTTCTTTTTTTGTATCATATATTCTCTTTCATTTCGGGTGGTTTAAATAGACCAAACTCGACAAGCAGAAATACACTCCGAATAAATCTGTCAGACCAAAAAAGAATTTTGGCAGACCGTACTTCAATAAGGTTAAATAAAAATTATCTACATCATCGAGGTCTTTATCATGAGTAATCTAATACTAACCGACAATGCCCGTGAGGTTTTAAACCGACGTTATCTGAGACATGATGACGATGGTCAACCTGTTGAAACACCTGAGGATATGTTTCGTCGAGTAGCCGACACCGTTGCGGCTGCCGACAGGCTATACGATACTACGGTCGATATATCCAAGGTCGCAGATCGGTTTTACGAGATGATGACCAATCTATTATTTCTACCTAACTCACCGACATTGATGAATGCCGGTCGTCCTCTAGGTCAACTCTCGGCATGTTTTGTACTACCGATTGAAGATTCAATGGAAGGGATCTTCGAAACGATTAAGCAGGCAGCCCTGATACACAAATCGGGAGGCGGTACCGGGTTTTCTTTTTCCCGTTTGCGCCCTATTGGATCGTCGGTCCAAACCACCGGAGGAATCGCTTCCGGTCCCATAAGTTTTCTAAAGGTGTTTAACATGGCGACCGAGGCGGTGAAGCAGGGCGGAACCAGACGCGGTGCAAATATGGGCATTCTCCGGGTGGACCATCCCGACATACTCGAGTTCATAACCTGTAAGAGTGACAACTCTGACATAACCAACTTCAATATATCGGTAGCAATCACCGAACAGTTTATGAAAGCGGTGGAAGACGACACAGAGTATCCACTAATAAATCCCAAGGATAATAGAACGGTCAAATACCTAAAGGCTCGCGATGTCTTCTGGAAGATAGTGGACAATGCCTGGAAAAACGGAGAACCAGGTGTAGTCTTCCTCGACAGAATAAACCAAGATAACACAGTTCCATCTCAAGGTGAGATTGAATCCACAAACCCCTGTGGAGAACAACCACTACTTCCCTACGAAAGCTGTAACCTAGGTTCTCTAAATCTAGGGAAGATGGTCTATCTCAAGGAGGACGGAAGCTATGATATAGATACCAATCTACTGGGAAACACCATATATGATGCGATACATTTTCTTGACAATGTAATTGACATAAACAACTATCCACTCGAGACGATTGCAGAGAAAACCCGAACCACCAGAAAAATCGGGTTGGGGGTTATGGGGTTTGCTGATATGCTGCTGTATCTCGGTATTCCGTATGATTCTACGGCAGCGGTCGCCATGGCAGAGAAACTCATGAGTTTCATCAATCGCATTGCACACCAAGCCAGCGAACACCTAGCAAAAACCAGAGGTGCATTCCCATTATTTGATGTGAGTATCTATTCCAACGGTAACCCGATTCGCAACGGTACCGTCACGACTATTGCACCCACCGGCACTATCTCGATAATTGCCAATGCCTCCAGCGGTATTGAGCCGATTTTTGCATATGCCTATACACGCAATGTAATGGATAATACCAAACTCATAGAAACCAATCCCATACTGTTGGAACGGCTTACATCAGAAGGTTTGTTGACCGATGAGCTTATGGTGCAGATTGCCACAAAGGGTAGTATTGCGGAGATTGAAGAGATTCCACAACAGATACGTGAACTTTTCAGAAGTGCTCACGATATTGCTCCCGAGTATCATCTGCGAATTCAGGCAGCTTTCCAAAAGCATACCGACAATGCGGTCTCGAAAACTGTAAACTTTGCTAACCACGCGACTCGGGAACAGGTCGCTGAGGTATTCCTGCTTGCATACAGTTTAAACTGTAAGGGTGTCACCATCTACCGTGATGGCTCGAGAGAGACACAGGTGCTAACCATAGACAAGAAACAACCGCAGGTTATCCAACCAGAACGGCAGTCGCACTCCGAACTACCTGCAAATTTCGGGAGTATTCGCCCGCGTCCACGTCCTGAGATCACCAAAGGGTTTACCGAACGAGTCAGAACCGGTTGCGGCAATCTGTACATAACCGTCAACTATGATAAGACCGGGATCTGCGAGGTGTTCACCAGTACCGGAAAAGGTGGTGGTTGTCCATCTCAATCGGAATCAACTGCCAGGTTGGTATCTATTGCCATACGTTCTGGCATCTCGGTTGATGAGATCTACAGCCAGCTAAAGGGAATTAGGTGTCCCTCAACAGTAAGGATACCGGGACTAACCTGCGTATCCTGTCCCGATGCAATTGCGAAGGTCATTCGCAAAGTTGCGCAATTCCAGGAGAGCAAACTTAATGGGTTTGATCTGGAACAAGCCAACATCATCGGAGAACCTCACAAGAATCTTAACCTCAACTTCAGCTACCCAAATCCGACAAAAGCATCAAAGGATACCACTGCCGCAGAGGGTATATATGAGTTCCCCGACGACATTGAAGAACCAGTACATGACAACCTCTGTCCCGAATGCGGCTCACTACTGGAGTTTGACGGTGGGTGTATAATCTGCCGCAACTGCGGCTACTCTAAATGTGGGTAGAGAACTTGGTCTAAAGGACTTTTTACCCTATAATGACACGAGCAAAACACCACGAGGAAACCACCATGCCGATTAGAAATAAAGTAAAGGAGAGTCTAACTAAGGATTCATCGGCTGTTGGGTTGTCGTTACTCTCATTTATACTCTTAAGCCTAGTGTTCTCTTTTATCTTCGGCAGTATCAGTTTTTTGGTTTCGATTAAGTCATGCCCACTGACATTTATTGCGGTCGACATTATCATCTATGTAATTGTCTTCGGTACTACCATAGGTATAATGACAGTAGCATTTCCACTATCTCTATCCAAAACCATTCCACGATTTACCCTCTTGGCGATACCGATATTCCTAGCACTCTTTGTCATTGCGAACTATATCGGGTACTTTTCCAAAGTGTTTTTTGATTTTATCGGTATCTACGGTCGCAGTTTATTTCGACCAAAACCGACCGATTGGCTGGGTGCAACTCTATTATTGGTTCAGTATACTGTTCTGCCGGCTATTCTCGAGGAGTTACTATTCAGGAAAGTATTACTTTTTCGTCTCAGGCGGTTCGGTAATACCGTTTCCCTTTTCATCTCTGCATTCATATTCGCAATCTTACATTTCGACATACCGAGTTTCCCGGTAGTGTTTTTTATCGGGTTAATACTCGGTTATCTAACCCTAAAATACATGAGCATTATACCCGCTGTCATTATCCATTTTCTATATAACCTTACGGTGGTTATCCTTAGCGATCTTGACCATATGCTCACTGAAGATTTCATCAATTCACTCACCCGCAATATCCTATCTTTCGGCAGTATCTCTTTTTGGTTGTTGGCCTTATTTGTGACAATAATTCTTCTTCAGGGGCAGTTTCGTAGGGTCTTTGGCATTAAAGGACCAAAAGCCCTTGACCCTCCAGAAACACTGTCTTCCTTCATTAAAACCCGGTCGGTTATGTTTTTTCTAGCGATTTCAGTGACCATGATGCTGATATACGAATTTTTACCACGTATTTTCAGAAGATGACAGGTTGACTTTTCATGACACGAGACGAAAAATACATGAATATGGCTATAGCTCAGGCTCAAGCAGCACTCGCTTCGGATGAGATCGCGGTGGGTGCCGTTATTGTTCATAAGGACATTGTCATCGCCGAAGGATATAATCTACGCGAGACAACTAACGATCCTACTGCACATGCAGAGATAATCGCCATAAGGAAGGCAGCAGATTTGCTCTCCGATTGGCGTCTTACCGATTGCGAGTTGTACTGTACATTAGAACCCTGTGCCATGTGTGCCGGAGCCATTATGAACAGTCGTATCAAGCGTCTGGTGTTCGGAGCGTTTGATCCCGCTGCCGGATTTTTCGGCAGCATTGACGATCTATCGCTCGTATCTCTTCCTGCGTCCTATATTGAGGTCATAGGTGGAGTAGAGGAGAATCGATGCCGTGAACTACTCAAGGCGTCTGTTTTACGTCTGCGACAGAATTATGAGCCGTTGATATGAAGCAAGAGATACTCAAGAATATGACCGTCGTTGTTACCGACAGTGATTTCCTTATAGATTCCGACGGTCCGTTACTCGCTTCATTTGTTAAGCATAAGGTCGGAAATCAACTGTTAGATTTATGTACCGGAAATGGTATTGTCCCACTATGGCTCATAGACCGCGGGTTTAGTGGAGAAGTTGTGGCTTTAGATATACAGCAACAGGCGGTTTCGTTATTGAAGGCATCAGTAAAAATCAATCGATTGAACAATCTACTGGTCATACAACAGGATCTCAGAGGATATGTATCTGAGCAAAAGTATGATATCATATGCTGCAATCCTCCGTATTTTGACCTGGATACTACCCTCCAGTCTCCCAACCCGAAACGCAGAATATCTCGATCCTCCGGCTCTACCATTAAGCAGGTGACCGACTGTGTAACGCGTAATCTGAAAGCCGACGGTAGGTTCTACTGCTGTTTTCCCGCTTCACGCATGAAACATCTCTTCAGTGTATTGTACTCTTCTTGTCTGAACCCGACCCGAATACAGTTGGTGAGATATACCGAAACACACAAACCTTGGTTACTATTGCTAGAGTCAGCTATTGGTAGTAAGGAAAACCTACAGCTGCTACCGGATATTATTGTAGAAAGGAATGGACATAGGAACCCGTATTTCGATGATATCTATCGTATGGGTTTAGGTGAAGACAGTGAGTGAACATACCAAGACAACCGAACCCGGCACCCTCTATGTAGTAGCTACCCCCATCGGCAATTTAGCGGATCTGAGTAGACGAACCGCTTCGACACTAAAGGAGGTGGATTTCATTGCCGCAGAGGATACTCGGGTAACGCTGAAGCTACTCAACCATCTTGAGATAAAGAAACCCCTAATAAGCTGTTTTCGGCACAATGAACCCGACCGAGTGGATGATATCATAAATCGAATACTGCAGGGTGAAGACTGTGCGTTATGTTGTGATGCCGGGACACCTGCCATAAGCGATCCCGGGCAGTTGGTAGTTTCGGCAGCTCATAATTCAGAGATAAATGTAATAACCATACCCGGTCCCTCCGCAGTCATTGCTGCACTGTCGGTGAGCGGCATCCCGTCAGGTCGGTTTTGTTTTGAGGGCTTTATCCCCATGAACAAAAAGACCCGCAAAAGCAGGCTGACCGAGCTTCAGAAGGAACAACGCACTATGGTATTCTATGAAGCACCTCATAAACTTCGACGTACCCTTTCGGATCTACTTGAGTATCTGGGAGATCGAGAGATTGTCATCGCAAGAGAACTCACCAAAATATATGAAGAAACAATAACTACTACCCTCAGTAGAGCAAAACAGCTTTATTTAGATAACGATGCAAGAGGGGAGTTTGTGCTAATAGTGAGCGGTCTAGAGAAACCCGAACAGCCCGAGTATACACTCACCGATGCAGCCGAGATAGCAAAATCCCATATATCGAATGGGATGTCGATTTCGGATGCCGCAAGACAGGCGGCAGCCGAAACAAGCTTCCCCAGAAGTCAAATATATAGAGCGATAATAGAGGAGAGTCTATGCGAATAGTTGTAGTTGCAGATACCCACGGAAGAACTAAAAACCTAAAAAAAGTCTGCCTTATGCAACGCACGGCAGATGTCTTTATTCATCTCGGTGATGGAATAGACGATATCGATTCTGTTGAATCTCAGATAGAAGATGGATGTTTTGTTGCGGTCAAGGGAAATGTAGACTTTTCCAGTAACGAACCTACTGAAAAACTGCTGGTACTTGAATCAAAACGCATATTTATCACCCATGGTCATAAACACGGAGTTAAGCGAGGTTACGACCCGTTAGTTGCTGCTGCTAAGGCACAACATGCGGATATTGTACTCTTCGGGCATACCCATTACTCTTACTCGTCATATGTCGACGGTATTCATATACTCAATCCGGGCAGTCTCGAAATACCTCGATATAACGATCCAATATTTGGGATTATTGACATCATTGACGGGCAGATAACCGCATATCTAAGTAAACTCTAGTACTATTCACTGAGATATGCCAGTCCAATGGCACCCGCACCGGTATGAGCACCTATCACCGGACCCATCATACCGATTACTATCTCCTTTACCTCTATCTGTGATTCTATCTGTTGCTTCAGGTAATCACATTCCTCGCTGCAGTTGGCATGAACTATGAAGATGGTTTGTTCGGGGGAGTCAACCGCACCCGTCTTTACTTTGTTCACCAGTGTGTCAAGTGCGGCTTTACGTCCTCTGACCCGTTCTACCGACACCAACTTACCATCGTTATCGATAAAGATTAGTGGTTTAATGTTGAGTGCTCCGCCGACCGCAGCCGCTGTAGGACTGATACGACCACCGCGTTTGAGTTGCTGTAGGTCGTCAACTGTAAACCAAACACATAACCGTTGTCGTATCTGTTCGATTTTCTCCACTATCTCCTCGATGGTCTTACCCTGTTGTTTCAGTTTAGCTGCATGGTACACCAAAAGACCCTCTCCGAGCGATGCGGAAAGAGAGTCGATAATTGTAATACTGCCGTCCTTATATATCTCGGACAGATCGTCCACGGCAATGAGGGCATTTTGTTTAGTTGTGGTTAATCCTGAAGAGAAGACTATGTATAGGATATCAAATCCCTGTTGAATGTCCTGCTCGAAATACTCATAGAATCTGGCAGGAGGGATGACAGCAGTCGAGGGCATCACACCCCCTTTTACCACCTCAAAGAACTCTTTTTTATTGAGTTCTCTTTCATCCGGAAAATCCAGATAACGTTCGGATGACAGATATACTTCGGTTGGTACAACCGTTATGTCATATGCTTCCACTATTTCTCCAGGCAGATCGCATGTTGAATCGGTATACAGTTTAAATTCTCTCATTGTTTTTTACCCACAGATTTATTTTTGACCTTATGCTCGTTCTGTCTAAGCAAAGGGTTTTTACTATATACCGAACACCCTCTCAAAGTTCCTATAGAGAAGCTGTTCACGTATAAGGTCGGTGAGCGGCAATTGCATGAAGCGGCTGAGCTCCTCTTTATGATCCCACATTGGAAAGTCGGTTCCGAAGAATACCTTATCTGCTCCAAATATCTCTATCATCTGAACCGCTGCCTGAGGAGACAGGAAATGAAGGCTGCTTGATGAGTCGAAGTAGAGGTTGTCGATGTTTGTAAGGCAGCTGACGGCTTGATCCCATTGTTGATATCCACCTAAATGCGCCGCGATAGCCACCAACTCCGGAAGATAACCCATAATCCTCTGAAGCTGTTGTGGTTCCGAGTATCTGCGTCTATCATCTCCCATATGAAACAGTATCGGCAGATGAGCCTCTGCAATAGATTTATACATAAGTAAGGCTCTAGGGTCATCGATATAGAACTGTTGAAAATCGGTATGCAGTTTGATTCCCGCTAGACCCAATTGCTTGATGCGATACAACTCTGCTTCAATATCTAAGAAATCCGGATGCATGGTAGCAAACCCTATGAACCTATTGTTTGCTTTGCAGCATTCGGGAATATATGAGTTTATAGGCACAACCTGCTCGGGTGTGGTGGCAGTAGAGCAGATGAGCTGTTTTCTTACCCCAATCTGGTTTCCTGAAAATAGAATCTCCGATACCGTACCCACATGCCTCATCTGAGCCTGATAGAAATCCGCTATCGCCAGAGTCGCCTTGTATGCGATTTTGTTGGGATATACATGTCCGTGAGCATCAATTATTTTACCGAAATAGTCCAAGTACTTCTCCCAAAAGACTAAAACTCTAGTGTTATCCCACTCCTGTGGCTAAGGTAGCCATAGCGTGAAAAC
>Ga0082212_10011361_pt1 | contig 11300 bp, 5 predicted proteins | sample TergutNt197P3_FD_71548 | JGI IMG/M metagenome (GOLD analysis project Ga0082212, IMG submission 71548) | Neocapritermes taracua P3 segment gut microbial communities from Petit-Saut dam, French Guiana - Nt197 P3 | ecosystem: Host-associated > Arthropoda: Insects > Digestive system > Gut ... | reverse complement strand
TCTTTGATGCGCTCCAAAAAGACGGCTCGGATAATGCACCCACCCCGCCACAGCATTGCAATTTCGCCGAAATTCAATTTCCAATCGTATTCCTTGGCGGCGGCTTGCATTTGGACGTACCCCTGGGCATAGGAGCAAATTTTCGAGGCGTACAACGCTTGGCGAATTTGTTCTACGAAATCGCCAGCTGGTTTCGTCATTGCGCTCTGCTCCATTCCGGCTTTTAAGATTTTGGAGGCACGCACTCTGGCATCTTTCATTGCCGAAATGCACCGGGCATAGACCGCTTCGGTAACAAGACTGCTCGGCGTACCGAGATCAAGAGCCAATTGACTCATCCACTTGCCCGTGCCTTTCGCACCGGCGGTATCGAGGATCAAATCCACCAGATACTTGCCGGTCTCCTTGTCTTTCACGGTGAAAATGTCTTTCGTGATGTCGATCAGGTAACTATCGAGTTCCCCTTTGTTCCACTCGGCAAAGGTTTTGTAAATCTGCTCGTTGTCATAACCGAGTGCATTTTTGAGCATCCAATAGGCTTCGCAGATCAACTGCATATCGCCGTACTCGATGCCGTTGTGAATCATCTTAACGTAATGTCCTGCTCCGCGAACGCCGACCCACTCACAGCAGGGAATATCCTTTTTTTTGCCGACCTTTGCTGAAATCGCCTGAAAAATCGGTTTGACGAGTTCCCACGCTTTTTCGGTTCCGCCGGGCATAATGCTGGGACCTTTGCGTGCTCCTTCCTCGCCGCCGGAAACGCCGGTGCCGATGAAGAGCAAGCCCTTATCTTCGATGAATTTCGTGCGGCGTTCGGTGTCGCGGAAGTGGGTGTTACCGCCGTCGATAATCACATCGCCCGGTTCGAGCAGCGGCAACAGTTCTTCGATGACGGCATCAATGGCGGCGACCTTCGGATAAAGTGCGATTTCCGGGGCGGGCACGGCATCCTTCGATTGGATCATCAACATGACCTTTCGCGGACGTTTGAGTTTGCTAACGAGTTCTTTGAGCGAGTGGGCACCGGTCAGTTTATCTCCTTTGGATTTGCATTCGGCTTGGTTGAGAAATTCGTCAACTTTCGAGGTCGTCCGGTTGAACACGGCAACGTTGTAACCGTGATCGACCATATTCAGTACGAGGTTTTGTCCCATGACGGCGAGTCCCATCAATCCGATGTCATAATTTTCGCTCATTCGATTGCGCGTGTTGAAAAAGTTAAGTTTGATTCTAGTATAACCGTCCTGCGGTGATTGTCAATTCTAATGCGGCATCTTTGCAATCTTCCCGCCGCTTTGTATGATGGGTGTCGTTATGTCCATTCTGCTGTTTCTTTTTTCCGCCCTCGTATTTGATGCCGGGTTCGTTAAAACGTTGCTCGATGGCGACGAAGCCGCTTGGCAACGACTCGCCGATGAAACCGTTCCGCCGGAACAGGATGCGGAAACCTTTGCCGAACTGGCAAACAAACTCGCCCGGTTCGTTTCCCGAAGTTGGTTGAAAGACAATGTCGAATACCTCGAAGGCAAAATCGTTTCCGTCGAAAAATACGACGGTAAAGTGCCGGTATATTGTGTCCATTGTAAATCGACAATAATTTTCACGCCGTCCATGTCCCAAGCATGGCAACCGGGTGATCGCATCGCAGCGTTCGGCGTTTATGTCAAATCGTACAACGAAACACCCGTTTTCGTCGCACCGGCAATCGAGTGGTATCCCGACACTTGGCTCGGCAATCTCGGCTTCGATGTCGGTTCGTTCGACCAAGTGCCCGTCAGCCGGGTTATTGACGAAGAAGTGAAGCAAAACGATGACGAAACGAATCGCCGATTGTTCAAGTTCACCGAGTCGGATAGGGAACCTTTTTACGGCTTACTTCGGGCAATTTCGACAGCCCCCCAACGTTCGCTGGAAGATGAAGCGAAGAAACAGCCGCTCAGTGTGATCGACTTATTCAATCGACCATCGGAAACCCGCGGCAAACCGATACTCTTGCGTGGCACGGCAAAGCGGATCATTCCCACCCCGGTATCGGACAGCGACGTGCAATCGCTTTTCGGCATTGACCACTACTATCAGATTTATCTTTTTACGGAGCAATCGCGGGGCAATCCGATTGTCGTGTGCGTCCGTTCGTTGCCGGAAGACATGCCGGTGGGTGATGCCGACGATTTTGCGGAACCAATCACGGTAGCGGCGGTGCCGTATAAACTTTGGATTTACGAAACGTCGGCAGGACCGCATTATGCTCCGATTGTGGTGGGACGTGAACCGGTCTGGCATCCGAAACGTCCGCCGCCGAAATCATTCACGTCCTTTACTTACACGGTCTTTTTCGCGCTGGTGTTCGTCTGGTTTGCTTGCCGATATTGGGGCAAACGCCGGTCTCACTCTTCCTTGTTCCGGGCACGATAGACGAATCGAACTAGGTCGAGACTTTGACACATTTCCGTAACATCGAGCACGTGTCCGCTCTCACACCGGGCATCGGCACGCATAATGACCGTCATCGCATCCGGCGGAATGTTCAAAAATTTGTTGACACGTAATCGGTGCGCAAGCGGTTCATGCAACTCGGCAAGCGAGTATTCGATGCCGTTGTAAATCACATGTCCGTCGGCAAGAATATGGAGCGTAACCACTTCGCTCGGCGGCTGGTCCGGCGGCTTTGCCAATTCGCTGACCGGCAACTTGACCCGTTCATTTTGATCCGCCGCTGCAAAATTGAGTACCAACGTAAAAAAGACGATGAGCAGAAAGACCATGTCAATCATCGGGGTCATATCCCACTCGGTGTTTTTTAATCGTGATCGCAAACGCATAATTGATTCGCTTGCGTTTTAGCCGCAAAGCGCGTAACAGATTTTAGAAAATTGCCGCCGTTCTGTCAACATCCTCACAGCGAAACCGGTGCATCGCTTTCCTCGCTCTTCACCGCAGTGTAGGGAACATATTCGATCAAGCGGATCGTTTTGTGCATGCCGATTTCGTACTCGATGCCGCGCCACTCGACCCGCTTCGTAAAATGAAGCCAAAATAACGCCGAAGTATAAACACACTGCGTCAGTGGAACGGCAATCAACGTGCGAAATATCTTGCACAAACGAGCCGCGAACGTTAGAGAGCGCGAATTCACCGGTTCATCCCGCTCCTGCAACTTTTGCCGAATCGCACGCTCCATAAACGGCAACGTGCCGAACACTCCCCCCCAATAAATCATGAGCGATGCCAAACTCCACGCCGAAGCGGCATAATCGCCGACGATAAGTGAAAAGAGCAACAGAAAAAAAGCCGCCGCAAGCGGAATCGTAATAAGAACCGCTTGACCGACAACTGCGTTCCAAGCCGGATGATGAATTTTTGCACAAAGCAGTTGCCGCCTCACCCAGCGGTAAAACGAGGAAAGCGTACACGTTTCCCGATTGACAATGAACAAGGAAGGAACGAAAGCGGTCTTTGCATCGATGCCTCGAAGGCATGCAGTAACGCTCATGTCATCGGAAAGAGCATGTTTCCATGTCTCGCATAATTTCCCTTCGGTAAAGAGACGACGGCGTAATGCGCAGGAACCGCCCCAAACCATTCCGTACAAATACATTTGCACAATGGCGGCGGCATTCCAAAGACAGCGGACAAGCGAGCCAAAATTGTCTTTTTCCGGGATGTACCAACGTTGTCCCGTCGTTGCACCATATTTCGGATCGGAAAACGGCTCCACCAATTCCCGAAGCCACGTCGGGTGCGGCACCGTGTCCGAATCGATGACCGCCACAATTTCGTAAGACGGGTCGAGAGACCGCTCCGCATGGATTAACGCACTGCATTTTAGGGAGCAGGTTTCAAAATGTTCGTCGGCAACTTGAAGTTCACTGTGGTGTTCGCCGTGCCGATCCATCATGTTGCGGACTCGTTCGCAGGCGGGATCACTTTCGTGATCGACCACAAAAAGCACTTTGTAGTCGGGATACTCTTGCAGCAATAAACCTTCGACGCATCGATCCAGAAAGGGGTCGGCACCGCGCAGTGCCAGAATGACGGCAGTCTTCGGCGCAAAGGGTTCCGAAGGGGTTGTCCAGGTTTTGCGGCGAATCGCTCGTAAAAACAGAAAGAGGGCACCGTAATGAATGACATCGACGATAACGATGGCAGCAAAAACGAGAATAACGGCGTGGAGAAGCGTCATGATGGGTGGCATATTACAATACGAGCCGCATATTATAATACGAGCCGCGAACGTCAGAGAGCGGGGGGGTGCATTCTCCGCTCTTTTAACATTCGCGGCTCGTATGTGCAAGCGGCTTGTATGTGCGAAAGTCCCGCACAATCGCTACATTCCCCATAATCCCTTCTTTCGTTGTAAGGTGCCTTTTGCGAAAAAATCTCACAATGCTATTTCTATAAAAAACAACGTTTTTCACTTGACCGAATCGCCGACACCAGAGACAAGGCGATGTGCTCGTTAGAGTCGCATTGTCTATCCCCAGGACTAGATCGTAAACACTCTCCGGGAAAAGAAAATACCATGTTAAAGCAGTATTTACCGTTTTTACAGAAGGATCGCCCGGTCGAACGGAATCGTCAACATTTATCAGAGCCGCAATCGTTAGATTGCACCCCAAGAGCGGGGGGCGTAAGCCCCCCGGTGAGTTCGCGTGTGCGCCGCACAACGCTTGCAACCCCACACGCCCTGAACCGGGGGGCGTATGCCCCCCGCTCATGCGCCGTTCTCTGCGCTCTCATACTCGCCGTTATCCTCACGCAAGCAACGGTGATGGCACAGAGCAACAATATAACAAACGTGAGAAGCGGTCATGGTAACACCTCTTCGGGTAATCTAGCAACCGGGGGACCGTTTACTGGGACTTATTACACTACCTACAGTGGTGGTGTCATCGGGTCGGACGGGAGCGTGCATGACCCATCGGGTCTTTGGTGGGGATTAAGTAGTGACAATAATGTTCTTGTGCATTTGCAAAATCAGGCAAACGCTCTCGCCGCAGGAGGAACGGGAAATGTAACCGTTTTGGATTTGGACACGTCCTCCTATCTCCACCGCTGGGTCACCGGTTATTCCGCAGGCTCGAATACTCTTGGTGGTTATAATGGCAATCCAGGAACCTGGAATACTCATTTTTGGGGAGCCGAAAATGACCGGTCAGCGTTCGAGAGTACTCAGAGTGGTATTGTGGACATTAGTGGTACCAAAGTGCTGAGTCTCCGAGTAGATGCGAATTATCTGTCGCGAACAGGTGAGGTAACAAGTACCTATGGCACGACCACCACGAACACCAGTATTAACTTTTCTCGCTTCCAAATCACCGGGACAACGATCAAAGACGGGACAGGGACGCTTAGTTTGGAAATCAACAACTTACTTATGACCACTTTCATCGGTGATCTGGGGACGTTGCAAATTGCCAATAATACTACAGGAACCGGTGCATTAACAACCGGAACGCTGGACAGCCAAACGGTTACGTTAAACGGCGGGAATGGGACGATTGGTCAAACAACCAATATTGGTCAAGCGGGCTTTGGTCAAAATTCATCGTCGACCTTCAACGTGCATAGCGTCAATGATGCCACCAACTGGTGGCATATCGGAACGCTTAACGGACGCGGTTTCAATAGTACTGGCTATATGTATGTCAGTAGCAGTTATAATGACGGCACCGGCAATGCTTCGCTCCGTGCGACCACGAACATCGGCGGCTCAAGCAACGGTCTATTAGATATCGCCGGTACAACGGTCGTCGGAGATGCAAACGGCACGCACGTCCTCAACGTAAAGAATAACGGAAGTTTTGAATCACACGGTCGGTTTTCTGCCGGTACGGTCGACGGTTCGGTAACGTACATCAACGATGTCTGGGGCGGAGTCTTCCAAACCGATGCAGGAACGGCACTGGGTACACAAACGACCGGCACAAGTACCGTAGTCGAAAACATTAGTGATTCAAGCCGGTCAGGAACGGCTCGTGCCCGGACAAACAGCGGGGCAGCAGTGGCTACTGATGCGAATTACGGTGTTGCGAACTATATTGTCGGTCAAACCAATGGCAGCAATGCCACGCTCAACATTTTCACGGGACGCGACGGTGTTGCCGGTGCTGCTGGCGGAACCGGAGGTCTCCTAAACACGACCGGCGGAAATATGGTCTTCGGCTATAATACAGGAAGTACAGGAATCGGTAACGTCTTCGGCAGCGGTTCGGTGTTGAACATAAACGGCAACAACGACTTAATCGTCGGACGACAAGGCAGTGGAACGCTCAACGTTTATAATAGTGCCGTAGTTAACGTTACTGACCAAATGGTTGTCGGAGAATACTCCGGTGGACCGGGCGTAGTCAAAGTCAATAGCGGCGGTAAAGTCAACGTTAATACCACTGGTAATACCGCCTCTCTCCCGCTTGTCCCTGGTGTTAACCGTCCGTCAGTAGGAAACGGATACCCAAAGAGCGATGGCACGTATGATCCTTATAAACACGGTTATCGGGCATTGATCATCGGAGACCAAGCAGGCGCGACAGGTACGTTCACCGTTTCCGATGTGGGAAGTCATCTCCAAGTAACGGGCGACGTTTACGTTGCCGATCAGGCAAATACTAGGGGAACATTAGAGGTTCTGAACGGGGCGACAACCAACATTGACGGCAACGTGTATGTCGGTGTTGTCGCCGGAAGCGAAGGATGGATTAGGGTCGATGGAGTCAATGCCAATACAAGTTCATATCTTTCCATCCATGGCGACGTGTTTCTCGGCATCTACGGAAAAGGCAATATGATTGCCTCAAATTATGGAATCATCGAGATTTTCGGACAACTCGTCGAAAGTGAGGACAACGCAAATGTGCATGCCTTCAACAATGGAGAAATTTGGATTCATGCCGACAAAACCATTGCCGATAAGGATAGTTTTGGACACAGTTACATTGACCTAAACAGTAGTATGACCGTTATCGGTAGGTTGATTGTCGGCGACCGTGGCTGGGCAGGTGGTGTCTATGAAGACAACCGGTATCACGAACATCGGTTCGGTTCCCTTAATTTCAAAGCGTCCAATCCCGGTTATGAACCGGACAGACTGGACACGCTCACAACCGGTGACCCGGCAATCTGGGCTGATGCCTTAGAACACCATGAAGACTTCCGGGATGCGATTACCGACGCAATGAGTTCTGCCCGTACCGACTTCGCCAAATTTAATCCTTTCTCTGGAAGCGATACCGGGAATGCACCGGGATTGGCAATCACCCGCAGTTCGATTGTATCCTCAATCGACGGCACCGTCGGCAATAAGGCACCCAGTATCGGGTATGTCGTGATTGACGATAAAGACCCGACTGCTCAAGGTGGGCGTTCTACATGGCTCGTTGGTGAGTATGAGAAAGTGGGTAAAAATTTCGTCAAAGATAATGACGGTAATTACATATACAAATCCGACGGTGAACTGGTCGTCGGTGACGAAGGTATTGGTATTATCCGCGTACTCAATGGCGCATTACTCCAATCGGGTTCGGCAACCATTGGCAAAAGCCAATACGATGTCAATGCTCCTGGTCATTCTGATCCCTACGCTGGTTACGATTTCGGTTTCGATTATTCCGGCGGCGGCACCGGTACGGTCTACGTCGTTGGCAACGGTGCCGTCAAAGGCACCGGCAGCATTTATCAATACACGTACATCGACGAAGACGGCGAACTTGTTACGCTCGTCGGACACGACAAAGACGGCTATCAACTGGACGATAATAACGAAGGAAAATATATTCCCTACTTGCCGCATGGAGAACGAAGTGAGTGGATCAACCTCGGTCCCATGATCGTCGGCGAAGAGGCAAACAGCCGCGGACTCCTCCGAATCAATGAAGGAGGTTACGTAAGCACGCAAGGGCTGTACATCGCTATGAAAAACGGTTCGGAAGGAGTCGTCAGCGTGATGGGACGCGCTTCCGAATTGCATGTTTACGAAGGTCCTGATAACGGCGATCCTGAAGGTTCCGGTATCTTTTCGGCGAGTTACTTCGGCTTTGTCCAACTGCACCCGGGTGCGATTGTTAAAGTCCGGGAAGCGGAATTCAGTAATGGTGCCACGTTATACCTCAATAACAGGGAACTTACTGACCCCACGAAACCTTATAACCCGATTACGAACCCTTACATCGAAAGTAACACCCAGGCTCAGTTCGACACCATGGACGGCGGATTCCTCATGGTCAATGCCCGAATCGTCGGAGACGGGATCATCGGCGGAGAAGGGGGGGTGCATATTATTCAGGATGACCACTACACCAAGGGACAGGCGTACATTGATCCCGGTCAAGTGCTCGGTTACGATCCGCATGACAAGCGGGAAAATGATAACTACTACGGCACGTTAGTCTTCGGCGACTACCTGCAAATGACCGGCAACGTGATTACACGATTTGACATCAGTCATGAGAACAGTGACCGCATTGAAGTCCGACGAAACGACGAATCAACGATATTGGATGCACCAGTAACGGCACATTTGAGCGGAACGCTCCAAATCCATGCCCGATGCACCGATTACTATCTCGATCCCGATGCCACGTTTGAAGTGGTACACACGTATGGGGAATGGGATGGTGGTTGGAATGCTACTGGTGATACCGGAATCGGAAATTGGATGCCCGGTTCCATTGATAGCGAATATGACAATATGGTCATCGTTCCCTGGCGGTTCTTCAGTGATATTCACCAGGAGATTATACAGGTCGAGGCGAAGAACCTTTTGGGGGACTCGTTCGATGACCCTGCTACTGGTAACAAGGCACTGAACGACGTATTGGTGGTGTCGATGACGCGAAACCATACGCCGTTTGAAGATGCGGGTGATTACTACAACCTTGCCCAGGTCGGTAAGGCGTTGGATACCATTTACGCTCTGGAAGACCATGATTGGCTTCCGATATTGCGGCATTTTTGGTATTTAGGCGACCCCGACTTTGCAAATGCGATGCGGGACTTCTCCGGTGAAATTCGGGCGCATTCGCTTCACTTGCCGATGCAAAACGTTTCCCGATATATCCGAAGCCGACCGAACTATCAGGAATGTACCTGCGAACGTTGCGTGGGTGATGCTCCCTGCGACTCGGTCAATGGCGAGAAGACTCATTCGGGACCGTTGTTCTTTGCCGAAGACGACCCTTGTGCCGCTAATAAGGACTTAACCTGTGCCGAAGAACGCTGGAAAAAACTGTGGCGAAAAGTCAGCAAGAACGGTCACGTTTGGGGCACGGCAATTTTCGAGCGGGAAGATGCGGACACCGACGGCAATGCCCGCGGCTACGATATTTCCCGACATGGAGTCGTTGTCGGAATGGACAGACTCATCAAGGGGCACCAGATCGGTTTCCTCTTCGCTTACGATGAGGGCAAACTACGCTCCGCTGTTTCCGAAGCCAAGGTCGATGACTTCCAATTTGGACTGTATCACGATAAGAAAATCTGCAACAACCACTTGGAATGGAAAAACTATCTCGGTATGGGAATTCAAGACTACGACATGCGCCGGGGATTAGAACTGCACATGATTTACATGGACCCGATATTAGACGAGACGACGGGTGATCCCACGGGTAAATACACTTGGGAACCATGGGAAGACACCGGCATTATGCAGAGCAAATTTATGGGGTACACATTCAGTTACAACACGGAAGTGGCATGGCCCCTCTATTTTGCCGGCTGCAAACGCAATCAAATACGTCCTTTCGTAGGACTTGACGTTGCCGTCGTGTGGCAAGATGGTGCCACGGAAACCGGCAAAATCGGCTTGGAAGGGGAAGAAAAATTTATTCGACTGGTTTACCATTCGGCGGTCGATGCCCGCGTACTGGGTCGATACGGCGTTACGTTCCAACGTGAAGGCAAACATGGACGCGGCTTCCTGCGGGGAGGACTTTCCCACTCGTATCTGCTCGGCGGTCGTCCGTACATTGATGTCGATAACCGGTTCGATTACGCCGGAGAGAAATTCAATATCCGAAGTGTGAGCGAAGGATTCTCTTCGTTTAACGGCACTTTCGGCTTCGGCGTGTACTTCGGAGCACGCAAACAGGGAACCCTCTGGGCTGATTATTCGAATTACTCGAGAATTCGATCTTCGGTGCAGTCGGTACAGGTTGGAGCACAGATGAAATTTTAGAAAAATGTAGAAAAATGGAATGCGTTGTGTCCGCCAAAGAGGGCGATAAACAGAATAATCCATACAATCCATTATAACAGGTTCGCAATCATGACTTTTTATCAAAGAACCAAAAATACGGTACTTGTGGCGGTGCTGACCACCATGGCGTTCTTTTCCGCTACGGTCGGGTACGCCCAGGTTGTGCCAAGAGAGTACACTGAAGAGTTTTACGTCCGAAACGAGAACGAATTGCTCTCGGCTCTTAAAGCAATAAGTGCGTTGGATCATGACGGATGTGCCTATCTGATTGTACTGGAGGATAACATCACCATCAGCAAGGGGCATGACCTAGAACTGGATGGAGCATGGATTACGTTGGATTTGAGTTACTATAACCTCCAAGGGACACAGGACTTGAAGATTATAGGATTAGAAGATAGAGATAGCGTTCTCGATATTATCGGAAGCACGACCGAATTCAACAAAGGACTGTCACTTCACGGCGATCTCACGCTCAATTATACCGGTGTCTATACGGCAGGTCTGTACGATATTTTCGGCGAATATACGGTCATCCCCCCAGGACTACCTGATGCGGGAGATAGGGACAAGACCAAAGTGACGTTCCTTCGTCCCTATTCCAGTTGGTCGGCACACGTGGCGGGAACACAATACATTTACGCTCCGCTGGATAGAAATGACCTCCTTACTTCACAAACCGTTAATGGGGAAAGCTACGAACCGGGTGCCTTTGTGGGAACCTTTGGCAGCGGTTTAGCCGGTACACACAAAACACCCAAGGGAACGTACATTATCGGTTTCGGTGGAGATGCCGAAGTAATCGTTGCAAGCGGAAATACCGTACTCAATACCGAAACGGTCATCGGTGCCAAGAAAAATGCCGTAGGTGTAGAAGATGGCACAGGTGTCGTTACGATTACCGGCGAAGATTATACCTCCGCCTTGGTGATGGCAAACGGAAAATTGCCGCGTTGGCAAACCCAAACCCTCTGGCAGGGATACGGCACATTCTACGTCGGCTACGAAGGAAAGGGTGAACTCAACGTCATCGAGGGGGCACACCTTCAAATCGGCTCGATTTAAGTTGGCTGGCAAGCCGGAAATACGGGAAAAATGCCCG
>Ga0082212_10011360_pt1 | contig 11300 bp, 10 predicted proteins | sample TergutNt197P3_FD_71548 | JGI IMG/M metagenome (GOLD analysis project Ga0082212, IMG submission 71548) | Neocapritermes taracua P3 segment gut microbial communities from Petit-Saut dam, French Guiana - Nt197 P3 | ecosystem: Host-associated > Arthropoda: Insects > Digestive system > Gut ... | reverse complement strand
TTCATTAAATCAACGAATTTAAATCCGGCTAATTCTTTAAGTTCAGGAGCGATATTTAAAAAAGATTGCGGATCTTCTGGAGGTCGTAAAGTACCATCCGAGTCTCGGTGCATTCCAATCGTTCCGCCTGTGTAAATCAAGCAAATGTTTGATTTTTTAGAGGTTGACATCATAACTAATTTATACCTCCTTAATTATATATAAAATAAATTCATTAGTATCGGAAAGCAATTCTGTCATATAGTTAATTTTCGTGCCTTTTTTCTCAAAAATCGATTTGAAATCGTTATTGTCAATATTATGTTCTTTAATTATTTTTATTTGCAAAGTAGTCAACTTCAACTTATCTACTACTATTTTTGTCAATACGCCTATCATATATCCATTGAAGAAAGCAGTATAGTCTCGTCCTTGGGTAATCTTTGAATTTCGGATAAACAGATTTTTAATTTCTATAACTCTATCATTTTCAATGTATAGCATTCGCCCAAATCCAGCCCGGGTATCAAATTCACACCATTGTTTCAGCCTCCAGTCTGAATTGCCAAAATTCTCATCGTTTTTCCACTTATTATTATCAAGAAGGGCTTCTCCAAAAGACTCGCCGCATTGTACTCCTGCATTAAATAATGCCTCATTCATTGTTGTTGTACATTCAAGATTATGTTCATCTTCGCTCTTTTTTGGATTCCTGTACTTAGATTTATCCATAAGCGTATCGTAAAATTTATTCAAAAAATTAAGAAAAGTAACAACCTTGAACGCAACATTACGTTGTTTATCATCGGGGTTTTGTATTTCTCCACTTTCATATAATCCAAATAGACGGTTTTCATATGTTATTTTGAATTCATTACATGCAAAGATTTTACACCCTATATTTTGAACTTGAATATTAAATTCATTATCACTAAGCCTATTCATAATCACTTACCTCCTCTACCTTTTAACATTCTTTTTATTCTATGATAATTCTATATTTTACACATTTAAAGGGACTATTCATCATCTAATTTAATTCATCAGGCGGACACAGCGCAACGAGAATTTTTAAAATATCCTCATGAATTTGAACAATATCAATATCCTCTTTGCCTAGATTTTTGAACCCTTCATTATCAAATAAATTTATATACCGCTCATCTATATATCGAATACTTTCATCAAGATGCGTGTGTAAATCGGAATGGAATTTTAAAATATATTTATCATCATGAGTGCATTCATTTTCTATCAAATGACAATATTCCTCAAAAACTTCTTTTCCTTGTTTATAAAGTTCTGGAGGCATCCGGCTAACAACAAAAACGACTTTATCCAACAGATGGTCATCTTTCAAAAAATTCTTTAATGCAGGTAAAAGGAAGAAATGAAGTGCTTCTTTCGCTTCTTTATTCGGACAAAAAATCATAACGTGACGATTAGCAATTTCTCGGGCGATACTACCATAATAGGTAATGCCTGTTCTTGAATCAACAAGTAAGTAGTCAGTTTCTTTCTCATCAATTTCTTTCGCAAGAGTGGGTATAAGGATATTTGAAATGAAATATGAAAATGAATTCCGCCGTTTTTTATCAAGTTTAAGTGAATTCAACCATTCTGGGTTAACAATTTTATTCCAATATATATTGCTTAAGCGTCCGCTTGGAAGAATCCGTATTTTGCCAGTATTATTAGATCCTTTCAATCCCGTTTTAATATCAAGCAAGTATTTCTTTTCTTTAAAGTGTTCCTTAAGGCATTCTATAAAACGATTATTAAATTTTTCCGATTTAATTAAATTTTTCCCAAATATTTTTATGTCATTTTTATAAATATTAAATAATTCAAAAATTCCACCCTCAACATCTTCAATACTTTTATCGAAGCTCGCAGGAACACCTGGTGCTTCGAAATCAAAGTCTGCAACAACAACGCTCTTTCCTAAAGCTGCCAAACATCGTGCAATTTGTGCAGTTAACATTGTACGTCCTACGCCACCTTTATATGAATAAAAACTTATAATTTTCATTGTAAGTTATTTTGCTCCTCTACTTAATTTTTAAATAAAACTTACGTTGCATTAATGAAAAATCAATCACTCTGATATTATAGAATTTGTAAGATTGCATTGGTTTGTTCCCGGTGTATCGGCTTGTTGGCGCAAATTTTTATTTTCTCTTGCCCGTATAGAAGATTTCGGTAAAGCAAAATACAAAAACAATAAAAATCCCACGGCGGGTATCATAGATGCTATTATTATTACTATATTTATTAATATATCGCTCATTGATTTTCACCTTTCTTAATTATTTTGTATTTGGATCGTTTTCATCATTTCGGATGTCCAAAATATTATAAACCACATTATGTAAAAAAGGACCATATACCAAAATTCTACATAATTTTCCTTGTAAATAAGATAAGTAAGTGATAATATAGTGCCAACAATACCCCATAATATTCCCAATATTAGTATTATTTTTCCCCTATCACCTTCTGCACATATTCTAATAAACCCCATAAATATAGAAAAAAAAGTCATGGAAAAAATAAGTGCTGCCATAGTATACGGGTTTTTATATACTGGTTTTTCAGTGCTAACCCAAGCACCAATAAAGAGCCACATAAAAGTGTCTTCGGTTTTGAAAACATATGATTTTAAAGTTCCTGCTCCATCGTTCATAGATTATTAGGCCTTTCCTTGAAATTATTTTACATCAGCAACATTTGAAAATTTTGTATTTTTTTGCAAATGAATTAAATTTTATTCTCCATCCATCAACCAGTCAGCCGAAACTCCCAATGATTTTGCAATCTTATGTAATGTTTCTGCAGATATCCCTTTATTGCCTACCTCAATATCGTATAAAAATTTATCGCTTATGTATGCCAAATTAGCAAGCTTTTCCCTCGTTAAGCCTGCATTTACCCGTTTTTCTTTTATTCTTTTTCCGATTTCAATATAAAAGTTAATCATTTTCTTATACTCCACGTGTTTTATTTTACAATATTCGACAACATAAAATCAACCCTCTATAGTTCATGTTTGGAAAAATTATAACTATAGAGGGTTGATTTTATGTTTTAAATTATATTATATTAATGTTGGTTCTCCGATATGCTTCTGCCTGCCATTTTACACAAAAAAACGCTTTACTACGCTTGTTGAAATGCCGGTTGTTCTGTTATTTTTCTTTCGCCATATTCGCACCCGACTTAAATACTATTGAGCATTTGTAGGCTTGATTCAAACGCCATTTTCGCAAACTTTACCAGATCACGCTTCTTTTGACAACGCGATTATAGCGACTTTTAAAGTCTTTTAACTATATCTTTAATAAATTATATAAATCATATTATAATTCAAGATTATTTTCTTTATTTATAAATTATTAATATTAAGTTTAATGATTATTTAATTGTTGTTTTACTGGTTGTAAGATATTAAGATAATCTATTGCTCCCGCCAAAGCAAGTTATATATTATAAATTTTTTGTGTGGATAATCCCTTTTTACATATTTTAACTTCTTAGAAAAATTTATCACTTATTCATGCAACTTCAGCAAGTTTTTTCTTGTATATTCGCATTTTTACGTGATTCGCGAATGCATTATACATTATCAGATAAATAATTACAAAATTTTTCATAATAAATAACTGTCAAAATTAAATCTTGAAAATTATTTTACTTTATTTGTATAAAATTTACTTGGTTTATTATGTAATAATAGGTAATCTTGAAAATAGTTACATCAATCCTGCCAGTGAAACTTTCAGTATTTACATTTGGAAGCAATTGACAGTCGATACATATGGCAATCTTTAAATCGACAATACATTCGATTTTTAGTCGGAAAGACTTCCAATCATAAATAAAATATGCGTTAATATGTTAGTTAATAATTATTTGCTAAAACGCATAGATATAATCGTATCCATGTAAAATAAGAAACTGTAAATTTTAAATATAACTTATGCTATCATCACCAACATCCACAGGCTGCAAATCGCTCAGTTTTATATTCCAAAACGGACTGTATTCTTTGTTATCGTTAAGATCAAAAAAGATTCCTCGTTTTCCGTCAAATTCTTTTAAGACCGCCAGTAGCGTATATTCATTTCCGTGAATCCAGTTCATCTCATCACATATCAAATTATAAAACTTAATCCATTTTACGTGTTTTGCACGAACTTCACGGCTACTACAATGTGAACGCCACGGCGCATTATCTTCGTCGGAAACACCACATTCTATTGCATAAAGTCTGCCATGCTTAAAATTTTGCATAAATTGGACATAACCCACGTCCGGCATTAACTGCATACATGTGGCGTTGAAAATAAATCCTTTTGGGGTAATCCTCAAATATGGCGTCGAAATTCCTGAAATCCTCATACCTTTTCTCCCTCTTTTATATAAATTGACTTTCATAATATAATTATTATGATATTTAATTCTTATATAAATCATATTATAACATTAATTATTAATTTCCGCAATAATATTATATAGTCTTAGTTATAAATTTTAAAATATTTTGTTTTGATATAGCAAAATGTAATTTGCAAATAAAATGGCAAGATGAACGTCCTACAAATTGGCAAGAAAATTGGCAGGGTTCATGTCATTTACAAGTAAAAACAAATATGATATAATACTATCATGCAAAATTATGCTCATATTAAAAAGAGCCGCTGCCTAATGCCTGAAAAGGTGTTCACGGCAGCATTTTTTATTGCATAATTTCAACAGAAAGGAGGAATCCGCATGTTAAAAAAACTTACGCTAAAGGAACGCCTGCCTCGCTTTTACTGGACAATAGTAGCAGCCGGAATAGCTTTTATTATTTCCATGCAACCGGTTTTCGCCGCTACTGACATTTGGTCAACGTTTTCCGAAGTCATGAAAGATATTTACGGTAAACTTTTAGGCGTATCGACTATCGTTGCCGTAACTGCTGCCGCAGTCGCTTTGCTTGTCCGTATGATCTCACGCAACCAACGAGCGGTTGACGAGGCAACCAGCTGGCTCAAACGTATCGTCGTAACTTGGATCATACTGAACACACTTGGATTCATAATCGCATATATTCAGCCGTGGATACAAGGCGGACAGTACACTCCGTAAATGTGAAATGACAATTATTAAGTACACTAACAAAATGAAAAAATTACAAATGTTAAGTAAAATATACAATTATTAAGTATAATATGACACCATAAAAGTGCTTTTTAGGGCTAAACGGTATATTATTATACACAACATTTGTGTTTTTCAGTGTACACAATAATTGTTACTGCACAGTAAACACTTATCTTCACCCTTATTCTGGCCAAAACAAGGGAACATATTGAAAAAAGCCGGTAACCGCACTATCGGCTTTTCTATACGTTTCCTTAAAAATTAACGAGAGGAAATATATTAAAATGAAGAAACTATTTATCTTTATCGCATCGTTATGTCTGATTATTTCCGTTTTCCAACCATTTGTCCTTGCGGTAGAACCCTATGAACTTCTGCCAGTGGACGTTGTCTATTATCCGAACCATATGGAAATACGGAAAATCTATGAAATGGCAGCAAGCGTAGACCCAGATAAAATACCGCGTATAAGTTTTAAACGCGACGATATAAGTTATAAATGCACGGATATATTACGCGAAGTAATTATCGGCGACGAAACGAAACCGCATATCGAAACAGAAACCATTGACAGTAAAAAGAACGACATAGAAAGTATTTTAAGTGTTCTGCCGATGACAAAAGAAATTCTTACGGAAGACGGCTTTTTCGGAATACTATACCTAAACACTTCAACTATTAAATCGGAAATTGCAGGGTATGGAAGTACGACAAGTGCAGTAAGCACTACCCGGACTTATCCGAATTTGTACGACATGGATTCGCAACATATTCCGAAATCAGTTACAGAAAGCGGTATAACCTACACTCTGTCCGATATTCAATGGCGGACAGATAACTCATATAACATTGATGATTACGAAATCGGAAGCAGATACACAGCTATCGCTGTTTACAGCGGCGCCAAATCGTCAAGTTATGTAAAAGGATATAAGGTAACTGCGGAATATACCGGAGAATTGTGCCGTACGGGAGTTTCGGTTATACGTTATACCGTTATTTTTTCAGGAACGAAAATCGAACCGCCTCAGTCGATAAATATTGTTCCTGTAACAACGGAACCCGGAACAGAAGCGGAAACAATAAACGAACTCACAACAGAACTTTTTACGGAAACGGCAACTAATATAGATTCCGAAATACTGTTCTCCGAAACCGTAAATGTAAAAACATCCGGCAAATTCAACTGGCTGCTTGTTGTGATACCGCTTGCGTTACTGACTACGGCATCTATAGCAAGCGTTATATATATGTATTTAAATAAAAGAAAGGAAACTACAAGACATGAAGAAACTATTGATTATGATTATATCGATACTACTGCTGACGATAACAACGACAACTCCTGTAACGGCGGCAGTATATGATTTTGGAGGAGTTGATCCGGGACCGTTCGGCAGTCCGACTTCGGTTGAACCGACAACCGTTATAGGAGGTCCGGCAGACGAAAATTCAAATATAAACAGAAGCAAGGATACCGCAATTATTCCCCCTGCGTTCGGAAGTCCGGAATCAGACACGTTCGAAACAAGCGAATTATTAACCCCGAATATATCCATAAGCTACGACACATATTACGGCAACCCGAACGTTACAAACAACGGAAACAGCGGAGGAATGCAGTATTACCCAGAATCATCTTCAGCCGCAATTGACACAACTCCCCCGACAAACGTCACATATTCTTCAAATAATTCTGATTATGCGAATAAATTCACTCTGCCCGACGGACTATTTTACGCAGACGGCAGCATAGGCACTCTCAGCATACCGAAATTGAATGTCACAGGTAAAGTATATGAAAACGAGAGCCTTGAAAATCTAAGTAAAGGTATTGGACATTTCAAATCGACTTCTTGCTGGGATGGAAACGTAGGATTTGCCGGACACAACCGAGGAATTGCCGTCACTTTCGGTAAAATCCATACGCTAACTGCCGGTGATAAAATTGTATATACTACGAAATTGGGAACACGGACATACGAAGTTTATTCGGTAAGCAAGATAAATGAAACGGATATGTCCAAATTACAGCGTACAAGCGAAAATATCGTAACTCTCATTACCTGTGTAAACGATGTTCCCGAACTCCGATGGTGCGTTCAAGCTCGCCAAGTCAGTTAATAAAAAGCCCCTTTTTCATCTGATGTGAAATGAAAATAAAGTTTGACAATTCAAAATAAAGTATGACAAATGATAAAAAAGATTGACAATGATAATTGAAATATTAAAGAAGCATAAAAGGCTAATTAATTTATTTATCCGCATAATTCCTTATATTTATGGGTTAAATTTAATTTTAAATTTAAATAAATTGTCAAACTTTATTATGATTATTGAATATTTAAAATAGTTAATGAATTGAAAATTTTAAAATAAAAATCAAAATTGTCAAACTATATTTCAAAAAATACCTTGAAAATAGGCTGTTTTTTGTCAATCTTTATTTTAAAGCAACATCTGAGTCTGGTATTTCGTTGTAAAAACTAATATATAACTGTTTAATATATAATGAAATCAAATCAGATGATTTAATAAATATATTTTATTAACAGAGGAGAATATCAAGATGAAAAGATTATTTAAAAAATTAGTATTATACATAGCAGTTACGGTAATACTGGTGGCAGATGTAATTCCTGTACTTGCGGCAAGCCCGAACGAAAAATGTAAAATCACAATTAACGAACAAAATGCGGAATGGAACTTAGAGCCGTTTTTAGCCTACGGTCCTCAAGGAGACATTAAAATTTTCATACCAATGAAAAATATATTTACAACGTTAGGTTATACCGTAACTTATGTCGCTGAACTAAGCCGTTCTGTCTTTACGGCTGATGAAAATTCGGATAACACTTCGTTTTACGTCGATTTAAAAACCGGGCAGATTGTTAAAGATGGCGAAAATCCCGCCAAAAACGCAGTAAACCAAACATACCTCATAAACAACTATTTATATATACCCGGTTATGAATTACAAAACATAGCAAAATTGCTGTTATATAATTCTTCCGTTAAAATTACCTACGATTATAATACAAACATAACCAGCGAATACTATATAATCCAATACAACGATAAATTTCCGGTCCAAGGTAATTTATTTTCCCTGACTATTCAAATTACCGTTAAATATCCCGATCACCCGTTTGTCGGAGAACAATATACCAACTACAACACAGGCGAATGGTTTACTCTGGATAAACCGACAAAAATCACTTCACAGGAAGTATTTTGGGACGGATTCAGTAAATTAAAATTTTTCAACGGAACTCATGATAAAAATCCATGCGTAACAACAAAAGGTTACGCGCTTGCGTGGGAGCTTATGGATAAAACCGGCGAAGAAATAAATAAACTCCGCAAACAAAACGGTTTATCCGAATTATTTATAGACCATTCGATTTGTTTTGTCAGCATCGGAGCGGATAACCCCAAACGCGATTCTGTATTTGACAACGCCGTGTGGTATTGGGAAGGCGGCAGCGGAAACGGCGCGTTTGGAGGACATACTCCGTTTAAAAAAATAATCAAAGGCGAATGTATGTCGGGGACAAGTATTATCGATCACGGAACAACTGCTTCGGAATACGGGTTATATTTCGTGAACAGATGGAAAAACAGTCCAGCTCACAAGAATATTATTTTAACAAAAAAATTTACTTCGGTCGGCATTCTAGTGCTTATCGACGAATATGGAAAAGCGTTGGTGACGGCAGTGTTCAAATAATCTCAAATATAAATAAGCCGATAAAAAGATTTGTTTCAACACAAGTCTTTTTTTGTTGTTAAGCAAGGGAGAAAAATTCATGATATATAATACTTCTTAAAGATCCGGAGAGAATGTAACGGTTCTCTTTTCTTTATTTCAACACAAACAATAACAAAATCAAGAAAGGATTTTTTTATATGATTAATTTATTAAAAAATATAAACAAGCAAAAAATAATCGCCATTATATTAGCGATTATGATGATACTGCCGGTTTTACCGGCAATAACTGTATCTGCGGCGGTAAGCGGTATAACGTATTACGAATACAATTTTGAGCTGCCGCTCTACGGCGCGACAGGTTGTTTAGTCAAAGATATCGGCGGTATTCCGGCAGGTACAGCGTTTACTATTATAGAGGAACAAGGCGCAAACTTAAAAGTAAAATTAAGCAACGGTGTCGAAACTACAGTAAGTAAAATATTCTGTATGATTAATTTGCCTGATGTTGTGCCTTCTATCATATATAACATAACCAGTTCGTACAGTTCTGTTATAAAAGCATTGGGCAATCCTATTCCTGGTATAACCGGACAATCATTATATCAGAACGGCACATCCAAAAAAAACAACCCGCGTCTTGGTAAACAAGAATTTTTAGTACCTGTGTTATACAACACCGCAATAAAAATCGCGGCTGCACAAAAGAAAGCATTAGCTGATGATTATACCCTCGTTATATATGAAGCATACAGACCTTTGTATGCACAAAACAAAATATATAACGCATATAGTCCTATTGTTACTTCTCAGGGAAATGCAATAACAGGCGGTTGGGATCCGAGTTGGTACGTCGCAACAGGGAAAAGCAATCATCAAGAAGGTTATGCGATTGATGTAACCTTGGCGAAAATAATTAATTCATCAATAATTACGCTTTCAAATCCGCTATACAAGCGGATTGAACTGACTGTTCAGGAATGCGAAATGTACACATCAATACAAGAAGTAAGTTATCTTTCTCAAATATTCACTAATCCTGTAACGATATATTCTGAAACAGCTTGGCAGAGCGGAACGCAAACTACTGCGTTTGCTTCAAGTGAACCCGCTAAACGGCTGCAAAAATATATGACTGACGCAGGGTTCGCGCCGTTATCATCGGAGTGGTGGCATTTCAATGACGTCGCCGCAAGAACTGCTCTGGGTGATTTGGCAAGTATTACGGGTAATTGGGAACTGACGACAAACATGAGCATTTTACCGCAGTCTTCATCTGTTGCAGGCGGTTCGATACTCATAAAATCCGACGATTACGATTATGTATATAATACACACGATTACCCATATGTTATCGCTTTACCCGGTTACACAAACGGTATGGGTTCCGAAACAATAATAACAGGCAATGGCTATATAACAGATTCATACGGCAACAAACTGCCCGCATTCTGTATCGAGCCTGAAAAACCGGGCGTTTCAGAAACGCCGGGCGGCAGCTATTCTGTCACATTGGACAGAAAACTGACTGATAAATTAGAAATAGCGCTTATGAAACTGTCGCAGAGAAATGATGTCTCCGATATATTATATCCCGGTCAATCCGGGTTTGACAAGGAATATTGGATTAATTACGCTATAAAAATAGTTATAAAGCTACAGGAATTATACGGCGAAAGTTCACTGAGCGCAAAAATAAACTCATTATACCCGACGACTGATGTATTAAAAGGCAATTATGTGCCTGATAACCTTGATTTTCCAAACATCATAATTTCAGCAATAAAAAACGCGTATAACTGGGCTGCCGCGCACAAGAACGATTCGCCGTCTAATTCGGGGAATATTACAATTACGCGTCTTGACGGTTCGGTAGACGAATTAACGCATTTAGATCCACAGTATTCAGGCAATTACGAAGGACACTATAAGGTCGAGATTGACGGCGGTTCCGATTCAAAATTCAAAGTTAAATTAACAGAACGGACCGGCGGATATTTCACGGATTTTAAGATATGCGACAGCAATAAAAATCCTGTTTCACCAAATTATGAATTCACAAACGGCGACGAATTCTGGATTATAGGCGATTTGCCGGAACTTTTACCCGAACAGGCATATAATATAATTCACGATATTGAAATTACAGCCGACGGCGAATTCAACGAGGAGTATTGGATAGCAACACCGGACGACAGCAGGTATCAGAGTTATTTGTTTACTGTTTTCAGCGATACCGCTACTGCCGTGAAAAAATTCAGCGTTGAGGAAGACCGTCCGGAAATGCCGAAAATGGCGTCTTTGCGTATCGGCAAAATAAACAGCACCACAGGGCAGCCTGTCCCCGGCGCAAAATTTACGGTCGAGCAAATCGACGGCACATATTTCAATACAATCACGGTTGGAAGCGACGGGTATTATACCCTTGACGAGATACCTGAAGGTTCGTATAAAATCACCGA
>Ga0082212_10011359_pt1 | contig 11301 bp, 9 predicted proteins | sample TergutNt197P3_FD_71548 | JGI IMG/M metagenome (GOLD analysis project Ga0082212, IMG submission 71548) | Neocapritermes taracua P3 segment gut microbial communities from Petit-Saut dam, French Guiana - Nt197 P3 | ecosystem: Host-associated > Arthropoda: Insects > Digestive system > Gut ... | reverse complement strand
CAGAAACCATATTGCTGCGAGAGCGGCATTGAGACCTCCGGCTGTGTGTACTGTAATCGTTGTCATGTCTAAGCCAGAAACCATATTGCTGCGAGAGCGGCATTGAGACTATCGAGGCCGTCTAACATGTCTAACAATTCTTCCGTTGCCAGAAACCATATTGCTGCGAGAGCGGCATTGAGACAAGATTAAAAATTTCCTTTGTTTCGCTTTTTGTAGCCAGAAACCATATTGCTGCGAGAGCGGCATTGAAACCATGCTTCCGCGAAATTCCAGATATCACCGGTAATGATTCGTTGGACCGGAGCAAATTACTCGCCAGGCTGTGGCGAAGCGCATGCGGGCCATGCCTCCTGTTTGTGAAATTCACCCCTGCAAGCCGGAAGTATTTCCGGATTTCCATACCCAAACCGTTTGAACTCAATTCCTTGTATGGCGCATGGAGTGTTATGAAGATATAAGGTATTGTTACCTTGGGACGGCCATACTTTAAATATTCTATGATGGCGTTACCGATTTCTTCCGATAACGGAAAATCAGCCTTTTTGCCTGTCTTTTGCTGATACAAAACGATCCTGTTGTGTTCCCGGTCCAGGTTACAGTGACACAGTCCGATGATGTCGGATATTCTAAGACCGTATCTTGCGGCAAGCAGGATCATCGCATAATCCCGTTTACCCTGCTGATTCCCCCTGTCAATAGCGCCAATGAGCGCTTCCACTTCTTCCAGGCTGTACACCGACGGTATCTTTGGGTGGTGTACACGGCGTATTTTCAGTATTGACATCCATTGAACGGCATTGTTGTTGCCTGACAGTTCGCGGGAACACAAATAACGGATGAACAACCTGACGGTCATTATTTCATAATAATTTGTGTTTTTTGAGTAAAAATACAAATATATTATGTGAAGTTTATTATTTAATCTCTTTTGTTTATTTTATTGAATAACAAGCAAATATTTTATTGGGAAGCAGGTATACTTCACATAAAATTTTACTTCCCATAACCGGCATTATGGGATTATTCCCATACCACCTAATTTGCAGTTCGACAGTTTTGAATATCCGGATAAATCCGGCAAGACGGAATACTCTTTTATTGGATTGTATATCCAATCGGATGGGAGAGAATTCTACTATTATTACTGCTAATATTAGTTTTGACATGATGAATTTTATTCTCACAAAACGCCGGTATTTTTTATTACAGGTTCGTGTTTTAATGAAGATATAGTTTCAAATCGGGGATGTATACGAAATCTTTTATATTGAGTGTAAAAAGCGCCGTATTGTAAAAGATCGCCGTTGCCGCAATCAGCGCATCAGGCAGGTTAAGTTTTTGTGAAAGACAATAAGTTTCAACAAGTTTGAGCGCCTTTTTCGAGATTTCAGTGTTAATTGTCAGCGATGTAAAACTATTCAGATGTTTTTTTATCGTATTCAATTCGCGTTTATTGTTTGCGCCGAAAAAGAGTTCTGCCCTTACAACATCCGAAACAAGGATGTTGTCGATACCTATTTCAACCAAAACGGCCTCTATGTCAGTATTATTACGAAAAATTTCGATAAAAATATTCGTGTCGCAAATTACGGCTGTTTCCATATCTCAATCATCAATACCCCAAGCTTGTTTTCGCAGTGAAATACCGTCAATATTCCTGTCAGCCCATATACCGCGCACTTTAGCAAAAGCATCATGCCCGCTTTTTTTCTTTTTTCCCGCCTGACTGCCCGATAGCACATTCGCGCCGTTAAATGGATGAGCGCTTACAAACGGATAATTATGAAGCAATTCCATCAGAAAAGGCGCCTTGTTATCATTTATTTCCAACAATATTTTCATACGTTTACTCATTCATAAAATTATCCTGCAAAGTAAAGCAATTTTTCTTAAATAGAAAAATAATTAATAACTTGAGGTGAATTACAAATCCGGAGATGTAATTCGGTTTTAAATGTAATAAACCAAAAGGAATGTTTTTAGCATCAATAAAAAACAGTTTAATTTTTTGGAGATTAAAAAATAATCCATAATTTGGGGGCGTCCGCAAGCAGGTAAACCACGAGTTATCTTTGGGTTTTAAATTCTATGCAAAGTAAGGTTTCCGGCATATATAAAGAAATAATTGGTACCCGAGAGTCCGTATTGAAGAATACTTTACACAGGCATGCCGGAGCTTGCAGACATTTTTATTAACCCTCAAATTATGTATTTATCATGGCAAAGAAAGCGAAAAAAATTAAGACAAACAAGGGATTGAAGTTGGAAGTTGTCAATCCGAATGCAGCGGGGATAGATGTGTCGTCTACAGAGTTGCAGGTTTGTGTCCCGGAGAACCGCGACGGTGACAATAATCGATGTTTTGGTGTTTTTACCTGTGATCTGCATGATATCAGCGCGTGGCTGATAGACTGCAGGATAGACACCATAGCCATGGAGTCTACCGGCGTATACCGGATTCCGTTATACGAACGGCTTGTAGCGGACGGATTTGACGTATTAATAGGCAATGCAAAAGCAATCAAAAATATTGCAGAAAAGAAAACCGACGAAGTGGATGCCGAATGGATCATGCTTTTACACAGCTACGGTTTGCTCAGGGCCAGTTTTCAGCCGTGCAATCAGGCAACGGAGATTCGCAATCTTGTACGTCACCGCGACAATCTGCTGCAAAGTTCCACCAAAAAAGCTCAGCATATGCAAAAGTATATGGAATTGATGAACATAAAATTAGTAAATGTGATTAGTGACATTCCTGGCAAATCAGGTCGGGATATTATTTCCGCCATTCTCAAAGGCGAACGTGACCCAAAAGCGCTGGCCGCTCTGGCATACCCGCGCTGTAAGGCGTCACGTGAAGTAATCGAAAAGTCGCTTGATGCCAATTGGGATGAAAATCTGCTTTTTACGCTCAAACAAAGCTATGACATGTATCACTATATCCAAAATCAGATGAAAGACTGTGAGATGATAATAGAAAAAATCATCATCAGTTACCAAAAAAGTTTACCGCAGAAAATGATTCATAAAACAACATGCAGGAGAAGCGATAAATATGATATACAAACGAAAAAAAACTCCTTCTTGCGAGGCATAACCTGCGAGCAAACCCTGCTTCCGCTTCGAGTGTCGATTGCAATCCGCCGCCTATTCGCGTTTCTTTACGTCGAAACCGCTCGTACGGTTAGTTTTTCAGATTTATTATTTCATCGTTATTATTGTGGCGCTTGCCGGCTATTACAGCAAGGCGAAAACATACGGGGTCAATTTCAACCGGTATGTCAACCGCTGGCGCATCGGGGAACTTATAAAGAAGAAGAAAAAGAGCGGGAGTTGAAGATGTTTTGAGCGTTTCGGAAATTTAATAATGGAATTTTTCACGAAGCATTTTCAGCGCCTTTCCCATCTGCGCCTCCACCGTTTTGACGGATATATTGAGTTCGCGGGCTATCTCTGCATATTTCATATCATCGAAACGGCTCATACGGAATATCTTTTCGCATTGAGGGGGTAGCTGTTCGATGGCTTCGAGCAATTGCCGGTATAATTCTTCCGTTTCGATCGAATCGACTAATTCCTCGGCGATGAAGTAATCCTCCGGAAATGCGTCAAGCGGCAGAGAGGGGCGTTGTTGTTGCACATAACGGATGCTGTTGCGCCGTACAGCTGAAGTTAAGTAGGACTTTACAGAATGTTCAATATGTGCGGCTGTACGGTTTTCCCACAAATAGACGAACAGCTCCTGCACTACTTCGCGCGCTGCATCCATATCATGGGTATAATTTACGGCAAACCGGCACAGCGGAGCATAATACTTCCTGAAAAGCAACTCGAAAGCATGTGCATCACTATCCTGTATGCTGTTCCAAAGCGTTTTATCCAAATCAAGTCCCATACCTGCGTTTTAAAAAATGCAAAGTTAATCAAAAAAAATTACTACCTCAATAAGGGTGTCTTCCTGTTTTTTGTTCTTAATAAAAAACACATTAATATGTCAAAGGAAAAACAGGACATCAACTGGGATTTAATAGCCAAACATCTCTCCGGAGAAACAGATGCGACGGAAGAAGCGCTATTAATGGCATGGGTAAGCGGTAGCGAGGCTAACCGTCGTTATTTTGCCGACTTGAAGCATTGGTGGCGTCATGTAGGACAATTAGCCCTGTATGGCAAGATTGATACTGCCGCCGACTGGCAGAAAGTGAAGCAGCAACTTAAGTTATACGAACCTGAACAACGGAGAGAAACTTCGCGTTTGTACGAGTCCGAACGACGAATGATCATCACTCCGCAACCACATTTTTTTCGACGCAATGTGTTTGTGAAATGGGTAGCAGCAACCATTGCGATGTTGATAATCGCAGGAGCGGCATATTACGGATTACACGTTCACGGAGACGAGCAGCATGAAATGGTATTCAACCAGTTAGTGATTCCGCCCGGGCAACAGTCGCAACTTGTGCTGGCCGATGGCACATCTGTATGGCTCAATGCGAGTAGCCGGTTGCAGTTTCCCGCAAATTTTAATAGCGATTGCCGTACGGTGAAACTCGAAGGTGAAGCCTATTTTGAAGTGACCACTGACAAAAAAAGGCCTTTCATCGTACAGACGCTGGGGCTGGAAGTGAAAGTTTACGGTACATCGTTCAATGTGACGTCATATTCTGATGAAGCCTCTGACGAAGTGACGCTGTTGAGCGGTTCGGTGCGGGTATCAAGCGCGGGTAGCGGCCAGGAACTTGTACTGCAACCCGGTCGGAAAATTTCCTATTTACGCGATACACATCTTTTTACAAGTCCCAAGCAGGCAGATATGGAAGCCGAAACAGCCTGGCTTGATGGGAAATTAGTCTTTAACGATGTACCTTTCGGCGAAATCGCCAAAAAACTTGAACGTCGGTACGGCGTGACTATTCGTATCGACGATAAAAATATTGAACAGTTACGGTATAGAGGAGCGTTCAGAAAAGAATCGCTGGAGCAGGCCATTAAGGCGATACAACTCACGGCAAACTTCAACTATAAAATTGAAGATAATCTTGTAATTATTTATTAATCAAAAAAACAGGCTGCCTATGGAGAAATGACAGATAAGAACACAAAAAGCCGGATTTGTGCTGGCACACAAATCCGGAAAACAGCGTTAATTAATCAACCGCAGAAAAGGGACTCGTAAAACAAAGCAGCCCTGATCTGCAAATTACAATTAAAAACAGACAAAGATATGTATTTTAAAAATATTTTACTATGTAAAACTAAAAAAATTATCATTGTAATGAGACTTTCATTCTTTTTATTACTGATAAACACGCTGACCATTTCAGCAACAGCCTATTCACAGGCCACAAAGTTTAATTTCGACGTGAAAGATGCCTCCGTCGAACAGATTTTCAAGGAAATGGAGCGCAACAGCAACTTCACGTTCCTGTACAGAATCGGACTGATTGACAACCGTAAAAAAGTCGATCTGGCCGTGAACGATGCAACTGTAGAAAATATACTTGATCAAATTCTGGAAGGAACCGACGTGGCGTACCGGGTGCTGGAAAACAACCTGGTGATCCTGATGGAGAACAAAGCAAACGCCCTGAACCAGATTCTACAGCAAATCACCATCACCGGGATGGTGACCGACGCCGAGGGCGAACCGTTGCCCGGCGTGAGCGTGATGATCAAAGGAACGACGCAGGGAACGGCAACCGACGCCAACGGCGCCTACACAGCGCTTGTAGCGGATGGCAATAAAACGCTGGTATTTTCGTATGTAGGATTTGTCAGTCAGGAATTTGTGATTGGTAACCGGCGTGTTATCAATGTGACGCTTAGCGAAGATACCCAACAGATTGATGAGGTGGTCGTGGTAGGTTATGGTACCCAGCGGAAAGTCAATGTGATCGGCTCTATTGCGACGGTCTCTTCAGGCGATCTGGTGAAAGCCCCCATCGCAAGTACGGCCAACTCATTAGCCGGACGACTTGCAGGATTGGTATCCAAACAGAGCAGCGGCCTTCCCGGCGGCGACCAGGCAACGCTCAGCATCCGTGGATATGGTGCGCCACTAATCATTGTGGATGGCGTGGAGGCGGATTTCAATAACATTGACGCCAACGAGATAGAATCGATTTCGGTACTGAAAGATGCTTCGGCAGCCATATACGGGGCACGGGCAGGCAAAGGGGTGATTTTAGTGACTACGAAAAGAGGCAAAGGCGACAAGCCTGTCATCACTTTCAACACGAGTTACAGTTTTCAGGGCGTCACCAACATGATGCGTACGGCAAGTTCCGGACAGCTATCCGAACTGCTCCGTGAAGCGCATTTGCAATCGGGTTTACCTGAAGAGACTGCTCCGTACACCCAGGAACAGATTAACCTGTATTATGCCGGAACCAATCCCGATTATCCGAACACAGACTGGTGGGATGTGGTTGCCAATAAGTATGCACCGCAACAACAACACAATCTATCGATTCGGGGCGGGAGCGATCGCATCAAATATTACGGTTTCTTCGGATACATGGATCAGCAAACGATGTTCAAAAATAACGGAGGTGAATACAAACGATTTAATATCCGCTCGAATATTGACGCCAAAATACTGGAAAATCTATCGCTTCAGGTAGATATGGCAACGATTATCGAAAACCGTCGTTTTCCCTGGCGGGATTTTGAAGGGGATTATTCATTGTGGATGGATTATTGGAGTACTGCACCCATGTATCCGTCTTCTCTGCCGGATCCGTCTAAAGTACCTTACGCTCACGGTGGCGGAACGGGTGGTATTCATATTACAAGCAACAGTGATATGTGCGGATATAGAAATACGGATAACAATAATTTCACCGGCAGTCTGGCATTAAATTATGATTTCAATTTCCTGAAAGGATTGCGCGCGAGGGCTTTTGTAAATTATCGTCAGGATTTCCGGTTTTACAAATATTTCGATTATCTGCCCGAAACATGGACCTACAATTATGCAACCGACACCTATATGAGTATGGGAGGGAACCTTCCTCCGAAACTGCAACACCAGGATGACAGGGGGCGGATCATCACAGGACAAATGTCATTAAACTACGACAAGGCTTTTGGTGCCGACCACCATGTTTCCGGATTATTGATGTATGAGTTAATCAATTATTCGAACGACTGGATACAGGCACGGCGTTTTAATTATGCTACGAAAGCCATTGATTATCTATTTGCAGGCGGAGTGGGCGATCAATATGCCAACGGAAGCGCAACCGAGATGGGACGCGCCAGTTACATCGGGCGCTTCGGATATGATTTCCGTTCAAAATACCTGATAGAAGCCACACTGCGTTACGACGCCTCGGCAAGATACAGCGAAGAAACACGTTGGGGGTTGTTCCCAAGTATATCCCTTGGATGGAGAATTGCAGAAGAACAGTTTATCAGGAACAATGCGCCTTTCCTTTCCAATCTGAAACTCCGTTTGAGTGCAAGCCAGACGGGTGATGATTCTGTCGCCATGTTTCAATATTTATCCGGATATGAGTACGGGGCAAGGTACATTTTGGGGGGAACGCCTTCGACCGGGTTACGGTCCACCGGCATTGCCAATCCGGGGTTGACATGGGAATCCATGAACATCTATAACGCCGGACTTGATTTCGGATTATGGGATAGACTGTTGTATGGTGAATTTGACGTCTTTTACCGCGAAAGAAACGGTATCCCGGCAAACAGGCTCACTACGCTGCCTACAACTTTCGGCGCTGCACTGCCGCAGGAAAATCTGAACAGCCTGAATAACCGTGGGTTCGAATTATTACTGGGTCATGCCGGCAGTAGCGGCAACTTTAAATGGGACATCAACGCCAATATTTCATGGTCGCGGGAAAAATGGAATCATTATGAAGAAGCGATGCCTACCGATCCGGACGAAATCCGGATTAATACCAAAAGCGGGAAATGGACGGACATAGAATATGGATACAAGGCCGATGGCCTGTTTACCACGCAGGACGAAATCAACCAGCTAAAATATACGTACGACGCCAATGTCGATCTGAAACCCGGCGACGTCAAATACATCGACGTGAATGGGGATGGAATCGTCAACTGGCGCGACCAGGTGGAAATAGGTAAAGGGACTATCCCGCATTGGATGACAGGTATCAATACCAATCTGGCTTATAAGGGGTTCGATCTGTCGGCCCTGTTTCAGGGAGCCTTTGGTTATTACATGGCGTTGAATACCGCCCTTAATTTCTCGGAAACCTTTTACAGGGAACGATGGTCTACCGCGAATAACGACAAAAATGCAATTTTCGCGCGCAATGGAGGCGCTGCATCCAACAGTTGGAAGTCCAATTTCAATTATCATTCGGCCAATTATTTGCGGTTGAAGACCCTTTCGGTTGGATACCAGCTACCGGCCAAATGGCTTGAACCTGCGCATATACAAAGTCTTCGGATTTATTTTGCCGGAACCAACCTGTTTACTGTCAGCAGACTGAATAAATATAATGCAGACCCTGAAGCGCTCAGCGGTTTTATGGATCGTTATTATCCATTGATGCAAACATTTTCTTTTGGCCTCAATATTTCATTATAAATTAATTAACAGTAAAATGAATAGAAAGATGAAAAGATTATATACATACATGATTATATCATTGCTCCTTTGTGCCTGCGCAAAAGATGTTTTAAACAAATCCCCGTTAGACAGGATTTCAGACGATGTTTTATGGAGCGATCCGGTACTGGTCGAAGCATTCCTGACCCAATGTTATGGTGAGATGGGTTTTTACAACGAAATGCCCTATCTTTCCAAAACCGACTTTTTTGCTGACATGGTCATGACGGGCATATCTGACGAGGCCAATTCCAATTGGGTGGCTACAGCCAAAACACACCAGATCACAATTGCCGGAGGCGAATGTGAATGGTGGGGATACCCGACGGTCAGGCGTCTCAACCAGTTTATTGACCGGGTAGAAACATCTCCGGTATCCAATAGCGCGCAATTAATTGCGGAAGCGCGTTTCTTAAGGGCTTTTTGTTATTTTAACATGGTGAAGCGCTATGGCGGAGTACCTTTAATTGTAAGGGAACAACTGATGGACGATCCTGAAGATGAACTGTACCGGAAACGCGACAGGGAAGAGGCTATCTATCAATTCATTGTGGATGAAATAAATGACATCGTCAGCAGTGGGGCGCTTCCTCCATCCTTTTCAGGGAAAGATGCGGGGCGTGCCACGCTTTATGCTGCATTGGCATTGAAAAGTCGCGCCGCCATGTATGCCGCAAGTATTGCCACCTGGGGAAAAGTACAGTTGGATGGCGTGGTCGGCATACCGTCCGGCAGCGCCAATACCTTCTGGCAAGCCTCCTACGATGCCTCAAAAAAGATCATCGACGCTGGCCAGTTTGCCTTATATAATGCAAAACCCGACGATAAAGTGGCAAATTACAGGGAATTATTCTTAGTGAAGAACCACTCCGAAATTATTTTTGCAGAAGGATTCGATGGGCTGTCGGGTAAAGGTCATTCCTGGGATATGTGGGAAAATCCGCTTAGTTACAATGTGTGGGGTGGCGGCCAGCAGAATGCCGTATACCTCGAAATGGTTGAGTCGTATGGTAATATTGATGGAACTTCCGGCATAATCGACCGTGACAAGATCAATTCAGGTTACCTGTGGACCATGGATGAATTGTTCGGCAAGAAAGACCCCCGCTTTAAAGCATCCATTTACACCAATGAAACATCGTGGATGAATGGCGAGGTCAAGCTGGATTACCACAACGGCGTAATCACGGAAGAAGGAGAGTTGACCACAGAAGCCTATAAGGATGTGATGGGAGTAGGACGCTGCGCAGCATGGACAAGTCCTTTCGGTATCCTGAAATACCTTGACGAATCGTGGGGTATCGTTCCGGAACGTTATTACAGCAAAACGGACTGGATTGTCTTCCGGCTTGCAGAAATTTATCTGAACCTTGCCGAGGCTGCTTTTGAACTGGGAAAGACAGAAGAAGCCCGCGCAGCGGTCAATATCATTCGCGAGCGGGCGGGAATGCCGGCGCTACAGACGATTACCCGTGACGACATACGTGCCGAACGAAAGGTAGAACTGGCTTTCGAAGCGAACAGATACTGGGACGTACGCCGCTGGCGAACGGCTGTCGACGATTTGACCCATGCATGGTCAGGTTTACGGTACATCCTGGATTATTCCACCAAAAAATACCGGTTAAGTGTTGTGGAGAATGCCGCCGGAACGCCGGCGCCCTATTTCGAGGAGAAGCATTATTATCTTCCCATTACCTTATCACGGACAACGAATAATAAAAATCTGGTTGAAAATCCCGGATACGAATAACCACTTAAAAACTGCTTGCCCCTTTCCATTAAGTGAAAGAGGCAAGCAGTTAATTATTAAATTAAATCAAAAAAGAAAATGAAAATAATTACTAATTTTTATTTTGCGGTTTTAGGTGTCTTCCTGTTCGCTGTCGAGGCGGGCGCCGATGTGAAACTGCCTGCTGTCTTCAACGATAATATGGTGCTGCAGCAACAATCGCAAGTGGACGTGTGGGGCTGGGCAAAGCCCCATACGAATGTGAGCGTTACCGGTTCGTGGAACAGGAAAACATACAGCGCCAAAAGCGATGCAAACGGTTACTGGCGTTTGAAAATTGCAACGCCGGCAGCCGGATTTACGCCCTACTCGCTCACCGTCAGCGACGGGAAAGCCGTTACCATCTCAAATATCCTTATCGGTGAAGTCTGGCTTTGTTCGGGTCAGTCGAACATGCAAATGTCGATGGAAGGACTTGCCGACGAACCTGTAGCGGGAGGTCCCGAAGCGATTATCTTATCATCCAACCCCGGTATACGTTGCTTTACCATGGGTAGAACGGCAAATACCAAACCACAGGACGACTGTACCGGCGAATGGGAAATGGCCAACCCGCAAACCACACCCGGATTCACTGCCACCGGTTACTTCTTTGCCCGTTTGCTCAATCAGGTGCTGAACGTACCTGTGGGACTGATTCACGCCAGTTGGGGCGGTACCGCTATCGAAGCATGGATGACACCCAACGCTTTGAAAGACATTCCTGAAAAACCGCTTCCGGCGCCGGATGTCGACATCAAAATTCCGGTAACAGTGCCTACCACGCTTTACAATTCGATGATTCATCCCATTACAGGCTTTGGCATGCGCGGGGTGATCTGGTATCAGGGCGAATCGAACAGTTACGAGCCTGCCCTGTATGTTAAAATGTTTGATGCCATGGTGCGCGAATGGCGTCATTTAT
>Ga0082212_10011358_pt1 | contig 11302 bp, 6 predicted proteins | sample TergutNt197P3_FD_71548 | JGI IMG/M metagenome (GOLD analysis project Ga0082212, IMG submission 71548) | Neocapritermes taracua P3 segment gut microbial communities from Petit-Saut dam, French Guiana - Nt197 P3 | ecosystem: Host-associated > Arthropoda: Insects > Digestive system > Gut ... | reverse complement strand
AAACTACCCCACCGGCCCCCAAAACATAGTCAAGCTCCACTATCATCATGACCGCCTGGGCAGTATAGATTACCTGACTGATAATCTGAACAATGAAATTGCCTGCTATGCCACTTATGATGATTGGGGTCAATTGATAGACAAGGTTATTGTCCAAAATGGTGCGCGACTGCTGAATTTGGTAATGGAATATACTGTCCATCCATATGACCAAATATTAGAACTCTACTATGCTAAAGCCAGGATATATGACGCGTCAGATAGACTGTTTATGGCTGTTGACCCGGTGAGGGGGAATCGTACCAACCCCGCTTCTTATAATCAATATGTTTATTGTTTAGATAATCCGTTGAGATGGGTCGATTTACTTGGCCTATATAAAGGCGACAGGCCAGTAACGCCATATGGTAATAACTCGAATACGATAATACTTCCAAATGGAGAAAAAGAAACTCTAAAAGACCCAACGCATTTGCGAATAGGCTATGTGAGATTCACAGAACTAATGGAGATTCTTGATAAGAATGGGCAAAATTCTCACGTTGAATATGATTGGTTAAATAGAAAAGTGTGGGGGTCTACCGATTCATATAAAGGAACTGTTAATTTCTCATTTTATCCTGCTAAGTTCACTAGGCAGTCACATGGGTTTATGGGGAAAAAAGATGTTGTTGCTTACACGGATACGACTCTTGGTTATTTTGCTGTACTCTCGTGTTTTAACTATACTTATGTCGCACTTAAGAGCTTTGCAAATGCGGTTGGCTTTGGAGTCGGGCTAAGATTTTATATCCGAGGTACGAATACCGACGGATTGTTGCCAAAATCTGGATCTGAACCTAAGACTAAGGAGAATTATAAAGACTGGGAAGGAGAGCCGTATAGCAGCATATATCCAAGTGATGAAGTCGGTGGAGTTACTATAAACAGTGGAGTTATTCAAGTAACAACTAACTGTTATGCTTATGCGCTTGATTTAAAAAGAGATCCTTTCACCAAAGATTATTTTTACGGCATGCTTCAACCGGGTTCGTTATCTTCCGGTAAACATAATAACTCTACAGCTGTGGACATCCCATATAAAGAACCTGATGAAGCTTACAATGTCATTTTTGAAGCCGCAAGGCAGGATGCCTGGGCCTATGAGAATGACTTTGCCCGTTCGGATAAGTGGGAGAAGGCCCCTGCAGGTATGTATAAGGTAGCTCTTGCTTTAAAAAATACCATATTCAGTAAGGACTATCATTGGTACAGACAAGATGAGAGTGGATACTGGTCTCATAAACAAGATAGTAGACCGGTTAGTAATCTTGATGAGAGCTCGAAGCCTATTACAGATCCACAATATTGTAATAGAGGAGCATATGAACACTTTGGTGGGTTCTTTATTACAGGAAAGCCACAATGATTTGAGAGAGTGTGATTAAGGTTGAAACAATGTTGCTCACTCACCCATAAAGGTATAGCAAACAACTAGAAATCAGCTTTAAAAATAGCCGCTAGAAAGGGTTATGCAGTGGTGACTGAGGAATATCAACTTAAATTAATTGCAAAAAACGAAGCGCTTGCTCTTTCGTAATATCATCCATAGTTCCTGGATTATTTTTTACTACGCAATTATTTGCTTGATTAGTAGATGTTTTCTGAAACATAATGCAGTAGGAATATTCGCACTACAGTATAAGTTTCATGAGTCGAAAATGCTCGCCATAACTGCAATTGCTAAACTTAAGTAGTAAGAATTACAGCCGGGAACTATGGATTTTTTACTTACTCGTTGCGTGGTCAGTAAGATAACCTTTGGCAGAATGTGGTTCCACTTTTAATACGAGAAAGTGGCTACATTTCATAGCTCCGATAGTGCTTTTCTCAGAAAGGGGGATTATATATAATGAAGAAAATTTACATTATCGCAATATTTATTATTTTAATAATAGGAATAATAGGAGCCTATGCTATGCCAAGCTTGCAAAGTTATTTGCTATTACATAAACTTAAGCAAGGAATGACAGAGTATGAAGTAGCTAAAGTATTTGGTAATTCAGGCCAAAACATTGGTTCAGGCAGACTGATTTTAGAGTATACACTTCCAGATGGACGGCTTGTCAATTTGGGTTTTGATATGGAGCGAACACTTGAAGAGGTTTGGATAAAAGAATCTGATGATGAATGGGTTGAGTATTTTTCTGGTGAACAAGCATTTATTATGCCATTTAAACCCGATTCCTTACAGGGTGTGCAATATGGTATGACACCAAAGGAGATAGAGACAATTTTTCTTAAAGATTATACGAAAAATACTGTATCCTTTGATGGTTGGGGAGAGGTTGATCGAGCTATTGCCGTGGCAAGCAATGTAATATATGCAGAACCAGATACTTATCCATCTTCAGATATAGAAAATATTCCAGATATAAGGGCATATATTATTATATTATCCACAGAAGATTTGGTGATCATGGGATTTGAAGCGATGGGTGTATTATATAAACCGGAGGGGTTGTTGTATGTTCATATGCAAGCAACGAATGGGCAATGGTATGTGTATAATCTGAATACACAAAAAATGACGGGTGAACAAGTTATCAATTGGAAATATTTGAAAGTTTATGAATGGCTTTTGGAATATGTGAATGACCTAACTAACTGATACCGGAAAGCGGCATAAATATTTCGCTTATTCGGCAAATTACTCCTTGTATGATTGTGAAAATGCACTATTCCCGGATCAAAAATAAAAATCCCGGCTAGACAAGCCAGGATTTTTTATTCTCTTTATTTGTGCCAATCCTTCGCTAGCGGAGAGATTTTACCCAAGTGCTGTGATGATCCGGGGAACTTTTTTTTATTTTTATTCGTCAAATAGATTAATTATGCGTCCGCGATAACCGTAATAGTGGTACAGCTGGGATCTTCCGGTCCGTGGATCCAGGCGCCGATATCCAGGCATTCTTCCAGAGTACCGGCAATGGCAGGGGTAATCAACTCTCCCGGCGCTAATAAAGGAATTCCGGGCGGATAAGGCGCCAGCATTTCTCCGGCGATCCGGCCTACAGCTGCCCGGCGAGGTATTTCTATGGTAGGTTTTTCATAAGCCTCGGAAGGTGATAGAACCACGGTCGGATCCGGAAAGGGAATCGAATGGACGATTTTGCTCTTTTGGGGCAAATTGGCGCTAATATCCATAAGTGCCGCTGTTAAAGCCCGAATATCATTTTCCTGATTACCAACAGTCAGCATCAACGTTACTAGCCTGCTTTCGGCCATTTCGATATGAACATGCCTTTTATTAAGTTCTTCCTCCAAATCGAAACCACTTAAATTCCAATTATTGGAAATAACTAAGCGGGTTATATCGGCATCTTTGACCGGGTCAGGATAATCGTTTAGCCCCAAAACATGAATGCCTTCGATTTGGGCTAATTGAGCCCTGGCCTCTAAAGCTAAATCCACTGTATAATCGGCAAGAGCAGGGCCTTTTTCTTCCCACCAAGCCCGGGTTGCATCCAGGGAAGCCAAAAGTAGCGGAGAGGGGCTGGTATTATTCAGCAAGCGTAAATACTTATCCAAAGGCAGGCTCAGATCATTCTGCAGCAAAACCGCCGCCTGGGTTAGGGTACCCAGGGTTTTGTGCCAGCTGTGTACCACCAGGGAAGCCTTGATTTCCTGAGCGGAAAGAGGCAGGCGGTCAGAGAAGGGAAAGCTGTTGCCATGGGCTTCATCAACTATCAGGGTCATACCGGCTTCTTTTGTCAGCTTTTGGATAGCCCGCAAATCATTGATGACCCCGTTATAGGTGGGAGAAGTGACCAAAAGGGCCTTGGCATCGGGATGAGCTTTGATTGCCGCTGCCACAGCTTCAGTGGTTACGCCAAGAGCTATGCCATATTCCGGGTGGCAGACCACCGGCACAGAAACAGGAATTGCTCCGGACAAAACCAGAGCCACCCAAGCGCTGCGATGGGAATTACGGGCTATGAGAATTTTCTCATCCATGCGGCAAGCAGCTATTACTGCGGCCATCACCCCTTGAGAGGCGCCGTTCAGCAAAAAGCGGGCTGCCCCGGCCTGCATCAGATTGGCAGCCAGATCCTCAGCTTCTTTGATGGATTTGTTCTGAGAGCTGATATCTCCCAGCTTCATAGTATCAATAGCGTCTATCAGCGCGGCATTAGGCAAGAGCCGGTTAAAGAGGGGAGGATCCCCAAAATTGCCTTTATGGCCCGGCATATGCCAGCGCACCGGTTTTTCCGCAATATAATCCGCTATTCTCTCTACAATAGGAGCCTTGATTATTTTTTTCAACTCAAATAAAACCCCCTTTCAGAAGATTAGTATTTCACATCTTTTACTATTCTCCTTTATTTTTTAAAAAAGAATTATTTTCCGGAAATACCGGCAAAAACCAGGGTAATTTAAAAAGGGAAAACCGGTTTTTTATTGAACAATATGAATTAGGCGTTCACAGCCCCTAAAAAGAAAGGATGGTTTATATGACCAAAAAACTAATTTTATTATTGATGCTGGTAACCTTGCTTATAGCTTTTTTCAGCTCCGCATCTTTAGCGGCTGAGATCAAAATCATTTTCAACGGCACGGAAATGAAGCTGGACCAAGATCCCATAATGGAAAACGGCCGGGTGCTTGTTCCCTTCCGGCATATTTTTCAAGCTATGAATATGAAGGTGGATTATAATTTCGAGACCCAGGAAATCAAGGCGGGCAGAGGCGGTGCTGTTCTGATAGAATTGCAGGTAGACAATCGCTATGCCCAGGTACGCGGCGAGCAGAAAATTTTGGATGTAGCCCCCCGCTTGATAGCCAAAACCAGCCGCACCGTGGTCCCTTTGCGATTTGTTACGGAAAATGCCGGGGCTCAGGTTGACTGGGACGATAAAACCCAAACCGTAACTATTACATATAAAGCAGCAGCCAATATTTATGAGCTGATGGAAAACCATCATCCGGTCTATACCAACAAAGGCTTGACCATTGATTTAAGTCAGGATATGGCCTTTTTTGAGCAGGGCAATGCCAATATTGTGGAATACCGCATCAGCACGGACCATAAATTAGCGGAGGCCTTGCTTGATCTGGATCAGCTGCGCTGGCTGGCTCAGGAATTTGTCAAAACTGTTTATGAAATAGTCGGAAACTTGCCCGATCCCGATGCTTTTGCCCTGATCCGCCTTTATGTTACAATGCCGCCTTGGAGCAGTGATGAGGTGTTTTTCTGGGGCAGCCAGCCCAATTACCTGCTGGATGGTAAAGCTATTATCAACAGCGATGACAGCGGCAGTTATTCTTTGATTTATTTCCCGCTGATCAATGTTTTAGGAGACCCGGTAGATGGCACCATAACTATTAATTATTATGACGGCAGTTCGGAAATTATTGAGTAATACCCGCTAGCCACATATAGAATAAAAAGCTCTGCTTGGACTTTCAGCCAGGCAGAGCTTTTTATATTAAGCGGCTGTGGCGCAAGGGGTTAGAACACTTTTTATTATTCTTTGGTGAAATATTCCAACAGGCGCTATTGACAAAAATCGCTACTAAAGGTATTATTAACCATAGAAAATACTATTTTAGGAGGGAATTCAGATGAAAAAAAGACTCACTATTGTCCTGGTCACAACGTTGCTCCTGGTTCTGGCTTTTTCCGCTATCGCTTCTGCTGAATTTGTCAAGGGCCTGGAAAAGAACAAAGAACTGTACCCAACTTGGATCGTGGATGAACAGACTCAGCCCATTTTCACCTATGCCAATGCCATCCGGGAAGTTGTCTACATAGAACTGCCCTGTGACACCGACCGGGATGGCATTCGTGACCGGGTCACTGCCTGGATCATGCGGCCCAATGCTCCCGGCTTTTTAGCGCCGGTTTTGTTGGAGCATAGCTCGTATCATAACGGTACGGTCGGCTGGGGCAATGTCAGCAGCCTGGCTATCCCCGAGGAAATGAAGGCGCCTTTCCGCTATAAAGACAATTGGCCCATCCACCGGGATCTCAGTCTTCCCATTTATGATGACAGCACTGATCTTAGCTATGAGGACATCAGGTACAAGGGTACTGAGGCCTGGAACTGGCCTTGGGACAATCCCGATGCTTTTACGGTAGACAGCTGGTACACCGGCATAACTCCCGGCCAGGTTCCGCCTGCCACCGTTCCCACCGAGGTCGGTACTGCTCCCGGCTTCCCCTACGGTACCGATATGTTTGCCACCAATCCCATCTTCAGCGGCAATGCCAGCAGCTCCCCCGTCTATTATCGTTATTATCTGCCCCGGGGTTATGCTTTGATCCTCAGCCAATTGCTGGGCAGCCGGGACAGCGACGGTATTACCGGTTGTTCCCATATCGAAGAAACCCTCTCTGCCATGGCTGTGGCCAAATGGCTCAACGGCGAAGCCAAAGCTTTTACCACCCGCCGCGGCACAGTGGAAGTAAAAGCCGATTGGGCCAACGGCAACCTGGCTATGACCGGCACTTCCTATCCCGGTATCCTGGCCGAGGCTGCTTCTACCTCCGGGGTCGTCGGTCTCAAGGCTGTTATGCCCCAATGTAATATTGCCAACTGGTATGATTATTACCGCAACAGCGGCTCTGTCAGCTCTCCCGGCGGTTATGGCGGTGAGGATATGTACCTGCATGCTTCCTATAATTTCAGTCGCTGGCGGGCCGACCTGGCCCCGGGAGGCAGTACTACTGGCTATATTCCCTCTCCGACCGGAACCTGGTTCCCCAAAGCCATTCAGGATGTTTTCTATAGCGTGCAAAACCATATGATGGATGTGCAGGATGTGGCAACCGGCGATTATAATGCCGAGTGGGATATCCGCAATCTTCCCCGCAATGCGGGCAAAATAGCTGATGATTGCGGCGTTTTGGTCATCAATGCTTTGATGGACTGGAATACCAAACCCAAAGGCCCCTTCCTTTACTGGAAATCATTGGAAGATAACCATAATGGTGTGCATAAGATGTTTGTCAGTATTTCCGGCCATGCCAGTCAAAACAATATCCTGGTCCATGGCAAAAGCATGATGGAATGGTGGCATTTGTGGATGGATCATTTCCTTATGGGTCTGGAAAACAATGTAGTGGAGGATTTGCCCCAAGTAACAATTGCCAATAACAGAACCGGTGAAATGGAAGCCTTTGATACCTTCCCCGTTCCCGGGGCAGAAGACCAGAAAATCTATCTCCACCCGGCCCAGGAAGGCCATGCCGGCCGGCTTTCCTATTATCAGCCGCCGCCTGCGGTGGAGCATTTCAGTGATCTGACTATTGAAGAGCAGATTTTAGCTCCCTTGCCTCTTGGCGCAACCAGCCGTCCTTCCACCACTATTCCCCAAAGTACGGACGGTAATTACCGGGCTACTTCCGCCCAGGTCCAATATTGCGAAAACCGGCTGATAGGGGTTATCCGCAACGGCACTTCCTCCGAATACACCAATCAGCAGATATTGGAGGCAATAGACAAACCTATCCCCGGACGCCTGATGTACATATCCGAGCCCTTGACCGAAAGAATGCGCCTAAGCGGTACTCCGGTTCTGCACCTGCAAGCTGCTCCTTCCCTGGGTGTGGGCAACCTGACAGCTGCCTTGGTGGAAATAGGCCGTCAGCGCCGGGCTCAGAGCATGACCGGCCGGGCCAGCGCCGCCCTTTCCACAACCAGCGCCTATACTCTGCAAATCGGCGGCGGTTTCAACGGCACGGTGGGTATTAGCAGGTACAATGTGCCTGCAGCCACCGGTAACTTCCTTAATCATACCTATGTTACCTGGGGCTATGCCGATGTCCAAAATCCCAATTATAGCGGTAAAGTTTGGTATGAAGTGCCGGAGCAAGGCTATACTCCCGATTTTTATTTCCAAACAACCAGAATTGTCCCCGGCCAATATTATCCCTACACCATCGAAATGGATACCTATGATTATACTTTCGAACCCGGGATGCGGATCGGGGTGATGATTTGGGGTACTGATGTTGACTACAGCCTACTGTATGATAAATGCTGCACCCCCGAATTCGATGTCCAGTTAGGCGAGGGCTCCTACCTTTCTATCCCTCTCAAGCTGGCTGAACCGGAAGAGCCTGTAACTATTGAGGTATCCAGTGTCTTAGCCAAACCCGGCGAAGAGGTGGAAGTTTCCTACAGCATCAAAGGCAACGGATCCGGCTTTTCCGCCCTGGACCTGAAGATACCCTATGACAAATCCATCTATGAGCCCACCGGTATCACCGCTGTAACCCCTGCCGGCAGCTTGGTCAGCCCCTTCTTTGTAGCCAATCCCTTCTTTGCCGACGGGGTTATGAGAGTAGCTTTTGCCTCCGACGGCAATATTGCAGGCGATGGCCTACTCTTTACCGTAAAATACAAAGTAGCCGCCGGCGCCCCCACCCTTTTGGACTATCCGCTGACCGTAGAGCCGGTAAAAATCCAATACGGCTCCCTGATGGACAAACTGGTAGATTTGGACATAGTGGTTGAAAAAGGCGCCCTGGTCATTGGCATCCCGGGCGATGTCAACGGCGACGGGGTCGTAAGCCCGGAAGACGCCATGCTGATCCTGCAAATGATAGTAGGCCTAATAGAATGGACCCCCAGAGCTCTACTCCTGGGAGACATCAACGGTGACGGCATAGTAGACACCACCGATGCCGCCCTCATCCTCCGGATGGTAGTAGGAGGGTAAAAAATAGACAATACGACAAGTAAAATAAAGGGATGGCCACAGGCCATCCCTTTATTTTACTTGTCGTATTGTCTTATTATGCTATTTCGCGTAATTGACTACCCTGGTTTCCCGGATTATTACTACTTTGATTTGGCCCGGGTATTCCAGTTCCGCTTCAATTTTCTTGACGATATCCCGGCCAAATTGTACTGCGGTTATGTCGTCCACTTTGTCCGGTTTTACCAAAATCCTAATCTCCCGGCCGGCCTGGATGGCGAATGATTTATCCACGCCTTCAAAGGAATTAGCAATTTCTTCCAGTTTTTGCAGGCGTTTGATATAATATTCCAAAGTCTCGCGGCGGGCGCCCGGCCGGGCGGCGGATATGGCATCGGCAGCCTGAACCAGGGCGGCTTCTACGGTTTCTACTTCAATATCTCCATGATGGGCGGCAATGGCATGGACAACTTCCGGAGATTCTTTGTATTTTTTTGCTAAATCAGCTCCGATTGAGACATGAGGCCCTTCTACCTCGTGGTCAACAGCCTTGCCCAGATCGTGGAGCAAACCGGCCCTTTTGGAAAGGGTTACATTTGCTCCCAGTTCCGCTGCCATCAAACCGGCTAGGTGAGCTGTTTCGATAGAGTGTTTTAGGGCGTTTTGACCATAGCTGGTCCGGAATTTAAGGCGGCCCAGCAGCTTGATCAGTTCGGCATGGATGCCGTGAATGCCTACATCAAAGGTGGCCTGCTCGCCTTCATCCCAAATCCGTTGTTCCACTTCCTGACGGGCCTTGTCCACCGTTTCTTCGATCCGGGCCGGGTGAATGCGCCCGTCCAAGATCAGTTTTTCCAGGGCTACCCGGGCAATTTCCCGGCGTACCGGATCAAAACCGGAGAGAATAACCGCTTCCGGAGTATCGTCAATAATCAAATCAATGCCGGTCAGAGTCTCCAGGGTGCGGATATTGCGGCCTTCCCGGCCAATGATCCGGCCCTTCATTTCCTCGTTGGGCAGAGCTACAACGGATACTGTGGTTTCCACTACATGGTCGGCGGCAACCCGTTGAATAGCCGTAGCCACGATCTCCCTGGCCCGTTTTTCCCCTTCCTCCTTGGCCTGGCTCTCAATATTTTTAATTAAAATGGCGGCGTCCTGTTTGACTTCGCTTTCCACGGTACGTAATAAAATATCTTTGGCTTCCTGGGAACTGATGCCGGAAATACTTTCCAGCTCTTTGATTTTTTGTTCTTGCAGCTCAACAATTTTTTGTTTTCTTTGTTCGATTTCCTGCTCTTTTTTCTTGTTGTTTTCTTCTTTCTTTTCCAGGTTTTCCAGCTTGCGGTCCAGGGATTCCTCTTTTTGCTGCAGCCGTTTTTCCTGGCGTTGGATTTCATTGCGCCGTTCTTTATTCTCTTTTTCCGATTCTGTCCTTACCTTATGGATTTCGTCTTTGGCTTCTAAAAGGGCTTCTTTCTTTTTGGTCTCGGCTTCTTTTTTAGCTTCCAGCAAGATTTTAGCGGCAGCTTCCTCTGCCGAGCGGATTTTGGCTTCAGCCAGGTTTTTTCTTATCAGATAACCGGCTGTCGCACCTAAAGCCAGGCAGACCGGTATCATCAGAATAAACACCCAAATATTGATTTCCACAAATTCACCTCCAACATAGTTCAGATAACAAATACACAACAAAGACCGCGCCTTGCGGCCCGGCCTAAAGAATACAGATGCAGTGTAAAGGGCGTGAAAAACTTTACGTTTTCAGGCGCCATATATATAAAAATTATCGTTAAGCTAAATTATATATATAAACCCAGCATCTGGGATCTCTAGGGAGATCAAGGCAATTATAGATATTTTATCTCTAAAACATATCTATTGTATTATGTTTGGGCCTATCTGTCAAGAGATTATGGGCAAATAATCCCAAAAGTTTGTTTTTTAAAAGGATGGAGGGTGAAGTTTTGAAGAAGTGGTATCTGATAGTTGCAGGGAATGTTTATGTTTGCCTTGTGTTGGCGTTTAGTGTTTTTAGGATCAGTCGGGGGGAAAAGCCTCGTTGGGCATAGCGGGTCAGTAAGCGGTTCCGCTCTTTTTCATCCGGGCTTGAGGGGTAGCGGGCCAGATCCTGCTCCAGCAATTTTTGCAGTATTTGCTTTTCTTCCTCCTCGTCATAGAACCGGGCCAAAGCTGTGGCTATCAGGTCGGAATCCACCTCTTTGGCCCTCAATTCCTCTCGAATACGTGCCGGACCGTATTTTCTTTTGCGGGAACGGATCCATATCTCAGCTGTTTTGCTGTCGTCCAAATAGCCTCTCTCAATCAGCTCTGCCCCAAGCTGTTGAGCCAAGGAGGCATCGGCGCCCCTGGCTGTAAGCTTGGATACTAATTCTGCCCGAAAATGATCCCGCCGGGCTAAATAGGCAAAAGCCGCCTCCCTGGCTTCTTCATAGGTGGTTATAGATTTGCTTTTCTGCCAAGTCATACTATTCTATTAATTCCGGGCGGTCCAAATCTTCGGGATCAAGGGCGCCCACTACATCTGCATCCAGGATGGAGCTTTCTGTGACTTTGGCCCTGATCAATTCCTCTATCTGGGCATATATTCCCGGATTAT
>Ga0082212_10011357_pt1 | contig 11303 bp, 10 predicted proteins | sample TergutNt197P3_FD_71548 | JGI IMG/M metagenome (GOLD analysis project Ga0082212, IMG submission 71548) | Neocapritermes taracua P3 segment gut microbial communities from Petit-Saut dam, French Guiana - Nt197 P3 | ecosystem: Host-associated > Arthropoda: Insects > Digestive system > Gut ... | reverse complement strand
ACCGCCATCGCCGCGTTGATGACGCTAATTAACCGGATATATGATTGCGGCTCGGTGACGAGGAAGGAATATTCTACATTTCTTCAGTTGCTAAACCCGTTCGCTCCGCACCTGACCGAAGAGATATGGCAGATGCTCGGGAACGAAGGACGGATAGCGGATTCAAGTTGGCCGGACTATGACGAGGAAAAGTGCGGATATACCCAAAAAGAAATAGCCGTTCAGGTCAACGGGAAACTGAGAGGCCGCATAACTGTGTCTGACGACACCACCAGAGAACAAGCATTTGAGATGGCGCAGTCTGTGGTGCAAGTGGCGGCGGAGTTAACGGATAGGACTATTATCAAATTAATATATATTGAAGGTAAGATAGTAAATATAGTCGTTAACTGAATTTTATAGTATAATACTAAATGAAATCTTCTAATCGCATTTCATAATTGATAGTTTACAATAATAATATAGTTAGCAGAAAGGGGCGTAAAAATGAAATCGGCAACCGCAATAAGTTATGAACTGGACAATATAGCCGTCGCGGCTAAGGATTTATCTGCGCAAATCAAAGACAAGATTACTTTCGGCAAAAACACTCTGGCTATACTGCACGGACAACCGGATATGGAAATCGGAGAGTTATCCGCTGCTGTAAGCGGCGAACTGGGCTGCCGTGTTATAGGAGGAACTACCGCCGCGGGAGCATTGCTGACAAACGAAGGATATCATGAACTCGCCGTGTCGCTTCTTGTTCTTTCGGATGATGATTGCGTATTCGCGGCGGCAATCAGCGGCTCTATGGCAGAAAACCCTGAAGAAGAAATAGAGAAAACCTACCGCGAAGCATATGAAAATCTCAAGCAGCAAGACGCGGCTGCAGAACCGAAAATGGTTATTTGTATCGCGTCGCTTGTGCAAAGCATCGCTGCGGATAATATACTTGAAAAGGTATCGGAGTTGTGTGACAGTCTGCCAATTTTCGGATATATGGCAGGCGACGACTTTGAATTCTGTAAACAGCAGGTATATCTCGACGGTGAGTCAGGCGGTGACAGGATGGCGATACTGCTTGTGGCAGGCAATGTGAAACCGATATTTCAAACTGCTAACCTCGCCGGGAAAAAAGCGCTTGAAAAAAGACTTGTTACAAAAGCGCATGACAATATCATATGCGAGATAGATAATATGCCGGCATATGAATACATAAAGGAGTTCCCGTTTATCGACGACCAGACTACGGTCCTGTTCAACTATCAGTTTTTTGTAGAGATGCCCAGTGAAAGCAACAATGACGGTATCCCGGTATCCCGCGCTCTGAATACTTATGATAAAGCGTCCGGAGAGGTCACCTGTTTCGCGAATGTACCGGAAGGCTCGCATATAGGACTGCTTTATTGTACCGGTGACGATGTGGCTGTCACGAGTGAAGCGGGTATTAAAGAATTTTTAGAAAAGATTGACGCCAAGGACGATGATTATGAGTATTCTACGGTTCTTATCGCTACCTGCAGCCTTCGAAATATGTTTCTTGCTGACATGAAAGCCACCGAAGGAGACCTGGTAAAGGAGTTGTTCCCGGAAAACCTGACCGTATCGGGGATGTACGCGTTCGGTGAAATCGCACCGACCAGCGTCAACAAAGATAAAGCTGTCAACCGTTTTCATAACGCTACGTTTACAGTATGCGCTTTTTAGGTAAAGGCAACACCGCACAATCCTTCATAACATCTATGCGGTTCTTTCTCGCCGGAGCATCGTTGTTAAAAAACCTTAAACACACAAAGTATTTGCGGGTTTCTCCGCCTCGCTCCGACGTGAAAGTCCTCACAAATCTTGTTGTACTTAATTGTACGGTGTTACCTGAATAAACTTTGTGAAAGGAGGTTGCTTCCCTTGTATAATCAACCGGCAGGCATACAGGATAACCAGGAGGCACCCTCTCTGCAAAGCGTGCAAAGCGAACTGAACGCCTTAAAACGAAAGTTCGCAAGACTGCAGAAAGAAAATGAAAATGTAACTCATCTGTATAAACAAGCCGCGTCTCTTCGGGATTTCAACGAAAAAGAGAAAGAGATCCAAATGCGGTATAATCAATTGCTGCGCGACAACAGCCCCGATGATATATTGCTGCTGGACACAGAGCTGAATATTCTGCTTTGCACTTCGTCGGTTAAAAAAGCGCTCGGCCGCGATGTAACGGGGGAGTCGTTTTTACCTATCACAAAAGAACGCTTCGGCGAAGTATACACTAAAGAAGTAGAAACCGCTTTGTTCAGGATGCTGAATAATTTTAATCTGTCGTCGATTTTAACTAATTCTTATGAGCTGAACGTCGAGATCGAAGGCGAACAAAGAAGCTTTTTTTCAATTACCCTGACGCCGGCTCTTGATAACGCGGGAGAACTGATCGGCGTTGTCGTACTCGCTCATGACAACACCGAAATGTATGAAGCCAACATACGCGCCGAAGAGGCGAGTAAAGCGAAAAGCGCGTTTTTAAGCACCATGAGTCACGAAATACGAACGCCGATGAACGCGATACTCGGTATTACGGAAATACAGCTTGGCAGCAATAAACTCGATGACGGTATAAGAGAAGCGTTCAGTAAGATTTACGCTTCCGGAGACCTGTTACTTGGAATCATCAACGACATACTCGACCTCTCCAAGATTGAAGCGGGAAAGCTTGAGCTGTTACCTGCGAAATATGAAGTCGCGAGTCTTGTCAGCGATACAGCTCAACTCAACATGATGCGCATAGGAAGCAAACCGATTGAATTTGAACTGATTATCGATGAAAATACACCCGCGTTTCTCTTAGGCGATGAACTTAGAGTCAAACAAATACTGAATAACATTCTATCCAACGCGTTTAAATATACGGCGGAAGGCACCGTTGAGCTTTCTGTCTCATACAAGGGTATTGACGCAGATGAAGATAATGTCAAGCTGATTGTCAGCGTGAGAGATACCGGACAGGGAATGACAAAGGAACAGGTCAACAGATTATTCGACGAGTATTCCAGGTTCAACGCCGAAGCGAACCGTTCCACCGAAGGGACGGGACTCGGTATGAGCATAACCCGTAACTTGATACGTTTGATGGATGGAGATATATTTATCGAAAGCGAACCGGGAAAAGGTTCCGTGTTTACGGTTCACCTGCCGCAGGGAAGAATAAGTGATGAAAAGTTAGGCAAAGAGGTTGCCGAAAATCTGCGTCAGTTCCGCTCAAGAAGCATGGCAAACATGAAGAGGGTACAGATATCGCGCGACCCCATGCCGTACGGCAGGGTCTTAATAGTAGACGATGTGGAAACAAACATATATGTCGCAAGAGGCTTGATGGCTCCTTACGAGTTGAATATTGATTCAGCGGACAGCGGATTCACGGCGATTGAGAAAATTAAAAACGGCAGTGAGTACGATATCGTATTTATGGATCATATGATGCCGAAAATGGACGGTATCGAAGCTACCGGAATTATCCGTGATATGGGGTATAAGCAACCGATAGTAGCGCTTACAGCCAATGCGGTAGCGGGACAGGCTGAAATATTTTTGAGCAGCGGCTTCGATGATTTTATTTCTAAACCTATTGATGTGCGTCAACTGAACTCGGTCCTCAATAAACTGATACGGGATAAACAAACCCCCGAAGTAATTGAATCCGCTAGAAAACATAGTGACAAAGAAGACGCTTTAACAGGGGAATCTGCTAAAAAAGCAGTAGACCCGCGATTCGCTGAGGTATTCGCCCGGGACGCTCAAAAAGCGTTGAGCGCACTCGGAACCATCGCGGATAAAAACAGCTATTCGGACGAAAATGACCTGCGTACTTACATTATAAACGTGCACGGAATGAAAAGCGCGCTCGCTAACATAGGCAATTCAGATTTGTCCGAAGAAGCGTTGAAGCTGGAAGCGGCGGGAAGAGAAAGAAAGTTCGAACTGCTCGCCGATCAAACCGGTTCATTCCTGGACCAACTCCGGGAATTTGTCCTGGAACTCGTCCCGCAAAAAGATCCTACGGCAAATGAGGCCGCTGATGAAGATAAGAAATACTTAACCGAAACGCTGCTGACTGTTAAAACGGCGTGCGAAGAATATGACGGAAATACAGCCGACAAGACGTTGGCGGAACTGCAAAAAGCTCGCTGGTCAAAACAAACCAACGAACTGCTGAATACAATCTCCGAAAAACTGCTGCACAGCGATTTTGATGACATAGTCGAAATAATCGACCGTCATCTTCTCGCTTAAATTTAAATGAACCCGTCTGTGGGGTTCCTGCGATGGCTTGTTCTTCGAATAAAGAGTTTTCTGTTAACACAACAGAACTGTCCCCGTGAGTTCCTACACAGCGATTTTGATGACATAGTTGAAATAATCGACGTCATCTTCTCGCTTAAATTTGCATGAACCCGTCTGAGGGGGTTTCTGCGATGGCTTATTCTTATAATAAAGTGTTTTCTGTTAACAAAACAGAACTGTCCCCGTGAGTTCTTCAAAATTAATTATATTTTTCTAACATTATTGATGAAAGTAGGTTTTAATATGAGTCTGAACAAATATGCACAAACGGCATTAATCGCGTTTGATTACATGGATGCCGGTGTAAATGCAGAACAGGCATGGGAAAAAGCATCATGCCAAGTTTTTAAAAAAGGTTCCGCTTCGCAAAAAAAAGGCTGCCCTAAGAACGCATTTCTTGGGCTATTCTCAAATAGTCCAAGTGCAAAGAGCAGCAAGAATGGTACATATGCTAGAAATGCCCTAGCTATCTTGAGGGATAACCCTAATAAAAGCTATTCGGTTAATGAATTGTGGGCGGCAGTTATACCAGAACCGAAAGTGCACAACAGCCAAATGGATGTTGTCCTTGCCCTGTGGAACCAGAAAAGAATAAAATGATGGAGTAGCCCACTAACGTAATAACCGAATAAGATTTGCTTTGTAAGAGTCTCGGTTATTTTTGATATAGACATCTGTTACTCTAATGCTGATAGGAGTTTTATCAACGGGAAAATACTGGCCTTTAGCTGAATGGCTATATAAAAAAAATAAATACAGAATCACCCTGACCTTTAAGGAGATTGAGTCCATTATTGGCGCAAAGCTGCCGCCGAGTGCGTATTATGATCAAACCTGGTGGGGAAACAGCCGGGGGCATACACAGGCAAACGCATGGCTAGACGCAGGGTATGCAGTCACGAATAACCACTTCACCAGTAATAAGATACTCACTTCGCAGAAGGTTGTGTTTACGAAGTTTCGGTGAGGGAACACAACCCGTTGTCCCTATTGTCACGGGGACGTCATACTGTTACGGAATTCGGATAAAAAGGGAGACGAAAAAACCCACCGGGACGGTTCAACTGAGTTCAAGCTATTGCTTTTTTCTTGCTTGTCTCTGAATTTTCCTTCTTTGTGTTTAAATTAAGAATCGCTTCTAGTGTTTTAAGTATATTCTCAGGGTTTTTTCTGTCAATACAGCAGAACAGTCCCCTATGCGTATGAAAGATAAGCATACAAAAAGAAATATACTTATTCATACGAGGAAACTATTTCGGGAATATTGTTGTCGAATTCTTAAAATAACGACTCGCGATAATATTTCTAAGTATATCAAGATACCCGTTGACTTTAACCTTTAATGGATTTATACTTTACATCACGAAAAAGTGACCCTGCCGCGGGGCAAAGGGGGGATAAAGAGAAATGTCGGAAGTAAGACTAAAAGAAAATGAAAGTCTTGACAGCGCGTTGCGCCGTTTTAAACGCCAGTGCGCGCGTTCGGGGGTTTTAGCCGAAGTAAGAAAACGCGAGCATTACGAAAAGCCTTCGGTCAAACGCAAGAAAAAGTCTGAAGCCGCGCGCAAGCGCAAGTACAAATAAAACGCAAAACCCGTCCTGAAAGTCAGGCGGGATTTTTGCAGTTTGGGGATAAAGTATGAGGGTGATATGCTTTTTCCGGATTTCACATTTCCATCGGTAGTCGATATTCCCGTATCATTTTTTGCCGACAACGGAATAAAAGGCGCGGCGGTTGACATCGACAATACTCTTACGGGAGAAAACAGCAATTACATTTCCGAAGAAGTCAGAAGTTGGGTTAAAGAAATTAAAGCGTCCGGCGTCAATCTTGTAATTGTCTCAAACAACCATGAACCCAGGGTAAAACCTTTCGCCGATGATATAGGACTGGCGTTTATATGCGAAACCGGAAAACCTTCGCCGCGGCGCATAGCGGAAATTCTGCGGATGCTTGATACTGAAAAAGAAGAAACGGTGATGGTGGGGGATCAAATATTTACCGATGTGCTTTTCGCCGGCCGGTGCGGCATAAAGTCGGTGCTTGTTGAACCTATGGGACCGGACGATCATTCGGGGGCGGCTATCAAACGGTTTTTTGAACACCCCATAAAATGGGCGGTCAGACTCAGGAGGAACATATGAGTGAAGCGAAATTCGGTCCGGCCGGCAACTCCGACAGTTTTAAGGAAAAAGGCGGTACCTTTGCGGACGTGCCGGAATATGCCGCTGATATGGGGTTGAACGCGTTTGAGTATCAATTCGGGCGCGGCGTCCGCATGAAAGCGGAAAACGCCGCGATAATAAAAGCTGGGTGTGAAAAATTCGGGGTTGAAATGAGCGCTCACGCTCCTTATTATATATCACTCTCGAGCGCGGACGAACAAAAACGGCTTAACAGCGTCAGATATATTTTAGAGTCTGCTCAGGCGGTCTCAGCTATGGGAGGTTCTCGTATAGTCGTCCATTCCGGAACGGTCGGCGGATTTTCGAGAGCAGAAGCTCTGGCTCTGGCTAAGGATACCTTGGCGCTTGGAATCAAGGCACTCGACCAAGCGGGATATGACAAGATTACTGTATGCCCTGAGACCATGGGGAAAATAGGACAGCTTGGAAGTCTTGAGGAAGTAGCTGAACTCTGCGGTGTGGACGAACGAATAATTCCCTGTGTGGATTTCGGTCATCTGAACGCTCGTACGGGAGGCGGCATAAAGGATATCGATGATTACGCCGCGATTATCAAATACATAAAGAACTCTGTCGGAGAAGAAAGGCTTCAGTCTTTCCATTCGCATTTCAGTAAAATAGAGTACACAAAAGGCGGAGAAAAACGTCATTTGACATTTTCGGACACACTTTTCGGACCCGATCCGATACCGTTGTTGAAGCTTATTGCAAAACTCAAATTAACGCCGCGGATTATCTGCGAATCTGACGGGACTCAAGCGGAGGATGCCGGGGAGATGAGAAAAGTATACCGCTCATTTTTATAAACTGAAAGGAAGATAAAGTGATGACTCGAATTCAAAAGCTCAGAAACAGGTTAGGTGAAGGATTTTCAGCCGCGATTATTGAACACGGTCCAAACAGATGGTATCTTTCGGAATTTCATTCCAGCGCCGGAACCCTGATAATAACCGAGGACGACGCGCTGTTTCTTGTGGACTTCCGGTATATAGAAGTTGCCGAAAAAAAGGTAACCGGAGCGCGGGTTGAACTTTCCGGGGCTGATCTTTCCGGTCAGATAATATCATATTTAAGTTCGAAAGGGATAAAAAGCGTTCTTGTCGAGAATGAAATGTCTCTCGGGCGTTTTAGACAGCTTAAAGAAGCATTAGCGGAAGTTGATTTCATCTGCGAACAAAAACTATCGCAAGCTGTTCTCGAACTTCGCTCGGTCAAGGAAACTAAAGAAATAGAAGCGATCAAGCGGGCGCAAACCATAACCGACGACGCTTTTTCACATATTATTGAGTTTATCAAACCCGGGCTGACCGAGCGTGATGTAGCCGCTGAGATTGACTATTTTATGCGTAAAAAAGGCGCCGACGGCTGCGCGTTTGATACCATCGTTGTGAGCGGACCCAACGGTTCCATGCCGCACGGAGTCCCGTCGGACAGAAGAATTCAAACAGGGGACTTCGTGACAATGGACTATGGGGCCAAAAAGGACGGATATTGCAGCGACATGACGAGAACCGTAGCGGTAGGAACGGTTACAGACGAGATGAAAAAAGTATATGACACGGTACTTATCGCGCATATGGCAGCCAGAGAGAATGCGAAATCCGGCATGTCCGGCAGGCAGCTTGATAAGATAGCAAGGGATATCATCTACAACGCCGGATATGAAGGCAGGTTCGGACATGGCTTAGGGCATTCGTTGGGGCTTGAGATACATGAAGATCCCAGAGCGAGTTATCTTTATGACCATCTACTTGAAAATGAGGTTATTATGACGATCGAACCCGGTATATATCTGCCCGGCAGATTCGGGGTGAGAATAGAGAATATGGTTGTCTTAAAAAGCGAAGGGAATGAAAATTTGACCTCAAGCCCGGTAGACCTTCTTATATTATAAACGGGTTTAGCCCTTCGGTTCATTGATTTAAAACAGGTTTTTATGGTAGAATGATGATATAAGTATATGAAGGAGAGACATTATGATTTCTGCCGGAGAGTTCAGAAACGGAGCAACTTTTGAAGAGGACGGGAGCGTTTTTCAGATAATAGAGTTCCAGCATGTAAAACCGGGAAAAGGGTCAGCCTTTGTGAGAACAAAAATCCGCAATGTCATAACCGGTGCGGTTGTGGAAAAAACCTACAATCCGACTGAGAAATTCGAAAACGCGTTCGTTGACCGCCGTGACATGGAATACTCTTACAACGACAGCGGACTCTACTACTTTATGGATAAGCAAACCTATGAAATGACGCCTGTAGCCGAGAGCGATCTACCGGAAAACTTCAAATTTGTAAAAGAAAACACCGATGTTAAGATCCTTTCATACAAGGGAAAGGTTTTCGGTATTGAACCTCAGATGTTTGTCGAGCTTGTTATTACAAAAACCGATCCCGGGTTTAAGGGCAATACCGCGACCAATACGCTAAAACCTGCTGTGGTTGAAACCGGAGCTGAAATACGCGTACCCCTCTTTTTGGAAGAAGGAGAGAAGATAAGGATAGATACGAGAACCGGAGAATATATGGAGCGGGCTTAGCCCGAAAAAGGAGAAGATTATGAACGTCAAAGAAAAGATTGCCTATTTAAAAGGGCTTTTGGAAGGCAGCGACCTTAAGTTAGGGGACAAAGAAAAAAAGATTATGGATGCTATGATGGATGCGCTTGTGTCAATGTCGGAGATAATAACCGACATCGACGAAGACCTCTCGGATCTTTATGAAGGATTTGAGGGTATGTGTGAGAGCATTGATGAAATTGAAGATGACATAGATATTCTTTACAATAGCGGGGATTTCGGAGATATTGACATGATGCCTGAAGATGATGACCCGCTGTACGACGTGGAGTGTCCAAACTGCCATGAGATGACGCGTATCGATGAGGACACTCTTATGGAAGGCGATATCAACTGCCCGAAATGCGGCGAACTTTTGGAGTTTGATATACATTGTGACTGCGGCGAGGATCATGGTCCGAAAAAGAAATAGTTTCCTGTAGTATAAGCTTATAGAGGAACAGGATGGAATACAGAAAAAGAGCTGCGGAAAAAGCAAGATCCAAGCCGAAGAGGACGCAAAGAACACTGCTTACCATATTACTGCCGGTATGTTTTGTGATGTTGGCGGTACTTATATATTTTGTTACGGTTCCGAACGAAGCTTCCGCGGCGCCTAAAGATATAAACATGAAACTCCCGTTCGCAATGCGAACTGATGTTGAGATTGCCGAACCGGAGATAGATGACTTTATAATTGACGAAGAAGCATATAAAGGAACGCTGTTGCTGAAAACAGAGAACGCCGGACAGGAATATCTTGATGAAACCCTGTTTGTGGGGGACAGCAACACGCTCAGACTCCATATGTTCGGACTTCTGCCGTTAAAAAATGTGATGGGCATAGAAGGGATGGGAATTCAGTCTGTGACTAACCATCCGGAGATTTACTGGCTGGACCGCTCAAGCCCGCTCACAATTCCGGCGTCCGTGCAGATAGCGCAGCCAAGGCGTATAATCATCTGTTTCGGAACCAATAACCTGCTCAACAAGGACCCCTCATGGTTTATCGACAACTACAAACAGGCGACCGATGCCATACGTAAAGCATATGAATACGCGGAAATAATCATAATGACAGTTCCGCCGATCGGGCAGAACAATCACGACCCGAGCCTGTCAAATAAAACAGTCAAGGATTACAATGAAGCGCTGTTGATTTTTGCCAGAGAACAGGGGTTCAGATTTTTAAACACCTATGAAGAACTGGCGGACAGAAATACCGGCGCTATGAAAAACTCATACATTGAAACCGATTGCGTTCATCTCACCAAAGCGGCGTGTGAAGCGCTGCTCGGATATGTAAAGACCCATGCGTCTGCGACCGAAGATAGCCGCCCCATGCCGCTCAATCCGATTCCGGGACGCAAAGAAGCTCCGCCGAGACCGGTAGTCGAAAAACCAAGATTCTCAGCCGCGACAGCCGCTTCATATGTCGCGGGAGATTTACTAAGCAGCGGATTTACTTCACCGCAGGGAAAGATAGACTATAAAAAAGCGACCGGCTCCAAGAGTTTTTCCTATAAAGACAGCGAAGTGAAACCAGGAATGGAAAAAGACATTGCCGCGGAAATCGCAGGCAGTATTAAGAGCAGCTACTCGGGAGGAATAATAGCCGTGACAGGTTATTATGACGAGGACACTAAGATACACGTTATTTCTGTTTTCTTTTTCGGAAGCGCCGACAATCCGCCCGAAGACCCCGGAGACGATCCCGGCGGTGATCCGGGTGGTGACCCCGGCGGCGATCCGGGTGGTGACCCCGGAGGAGATCCGGGCGGAGACCCCGGAGGAGATCCCGGCGGGGACGATCCGGGCGGCGATCCCGGCGGAGATGACCCCGGAGGAGATCCGGGTGGTGATCCGGGCGGGGACGATCCGGGAGGAGACCCGGGAGGCATTGATCCATAAAAGAGAGTTAAATTATATATATTACAGTAACAGCGCTTGCTGAAAAATATCTTATTTTCCTATCAAGCGTCCGTTTAATAAACGCTATTATTTTGCTCCCACCACGTTGAAGTGGTGTATGGACGAAAACCGATATTGTAGTAGAATTGCTGTGATGACCCGACAAAAGCCCGTTCTGCTCCGAGCGTTCCGCAACGGCGTACTGCTTCCAATACCGCCGCTTTACCAAGCCCCATTTTGCGATATGCAGGGTCGGTTGCGACAGGTTCGACCAACGCGCTTTTCGATTCGCTGTCTTGCCACATTCCGCAGTAGGATACGAAATCTCCGTTCGGCGCGACGACG
>Ga0082212_10011356_pt1 | contig 11303 bp, 7 predicted proteins | sample TergutNt197P3_FD_71548 | JGI IMG/M metagenome (GOLD analysis project Ga0082212, IMG submission 71548) | Neocapritermes taracua P3 segment gut microbial communities from Petit-Saut dam, French Guiana - Nt197 P3 | ecosystem: Host-associated > Arthropoda: Insects > Digestive system > Gut ... | reverse complement strand
CAAACAAATCCGCAATTATATGAACCGGTTAAAGGAATTGGGTGTGGATGTGGGTGTTTTGGAACATAAGATACAGGAAGGTCGTTTTTTTACTGAACAGTAAAAGTTCGTACATGAAATTGACATCGTCCGCAAAAAGTGGGCACACAGTTTAAGCGCCAACCGTTGTTACAACTTTCGGTTTTTACCGGAAGAAAGTACGCAGATGAAAATTTACCTCTCTTAAACTCTTTTTGTATCATATTGATAGTGTTAATTTTTAAATTTTTATACAGATGAAAAAAAACATTTTCCGGCACATTGAATCAAAGTTTTTCGCATCTTTACGCATTCATTTTTCATGATGATGAAACGGTTAAATCTGCCAACCATTGTAAAGTGTTGGCGGGAAGTGCGCGGAGATTGCATTGAAGATTTTTTGTAACATTTCTTTTCCTGATACGTATAAAAAATATCATTCAAAAATTAAAAAAATTTAATTGTGAACATCAGCAAATATATCTACGATTATTTGATGGAATACAGTACGCCCGTAATTGTACCGGAGTTGGGGTGTTTTTCCATCGTCAGCAAACCGTCTGAAATTCGGGATGGCGTGGTTATTCCGCCTGTCAAAACGGTAGAATTTGATTGTGAAAATACTGAAGATGACCGTGTTTTAACAGGTTATATAGCGCAAAAGGAGAATTTAACCATTGAACAGGTTGCCGAAGAGGTCAAAAAATTTTACAATCATTATTTTATCAACAAATTATCGCCCGTTAACGATGTCAGTTTTGAGAATTTCGGCGCTTTTTCGTTGAACAAAGCCTGTAACATCGTATTCAAACCCGATGATCATTTCTTTAAAGATTATTACGGGCTTGGTTATGCATATATTCCGGGCAATGTACAATCCCAATCCGTAGCGGAACCTGTCGTTCCGGAACCTGCATTTCCGCCGGAACCTGTTAGACCTGAACCCGTTACGCCACTCATTGAAGAAAAAAAGGACACACAACCTCAATCGGGAAACAGTCTGTTCGACATGAGCGACAGTACCCGTTTCCGTGAGAACAAGGAACGCCGGCGTACCGAACAAAAGGAGCAAAAGCAAAAGCAGCCTGTACGACCGACACATACGGCAAAAGCAGCGCCGAAGTACAAAAAACGGCAAAAACAATTGAAAAACAGCCATTCCAACCTGTGGGTATTGTGGGTGTTAATCATCGCTGTCGGATTGGCAGTTGCCGGATACATTGTCAATTCAACGTTCTTTTCGAAAAAAACTGCGACAAGTACTGTTGTGGACACAGGCAGGGAAGTTAATCCTGCATCCGCAGACGATAATGAAGAGAACATTCCCAACTCTGAACTGGCGCAAACCCTGGACGATGCCAACGATAAAAAGAACGTACTGAATCCGGAAAGCAGCCAGCAACCGGTAGCCTCAACAGCGCAAACGAAACCGGAACCCGAACCGTCGAAACCGGAATCCGAACCGTCGAAACCGAAATCGACAACCGCTACCCAACCGCAGGGAAATGGCAGGTATGTATTAGTTATTGGCAGTTTTACCACACATTTGGCAGCCGAAAAACACTGTAAAAAACTACAGGCGGAGGGTATCCCTTATGAAATAATTGATGCCGGAAATCAGCGTTTTAGGGTATCTGTTGCCAGTTTTGACGATAAGGATGAGGCGATCAGGCAAGCCGCTCAAATGAAATCAAAACCCTATTGCGAAGATGTATGGGTTATCAGACGATAAATTACATTAATAAAGTCAGGACATGAAATCTACCATATTTGAATCTGTTCATCAAAGTATTGGCGCAAAGATGACGCCCTTTGCGGGATACAACATGCCGGTTGAATATTCGGGCATCAATAACGAACATCTTACCGTGCGGAATGGCGTGGGCGTATTCGATGTTTCGCACATGGGCGAAATCTGGGTGAAAGGCGCACAGGCGCTGGCGCTTGTTCAGCGCATCACTACCAACGATGCGTCAGCGCTTGCCACTGGCAAGGCGCAGTATTCCTGTATGCCCAACGGAAAGGGCGGCATCGTGGACGATATTCTCGTGTATCGTTTTGAAGATGAAAAATTTCTGCTGGTGGTCAATGCAGCCAATATTGATAAGGATTGGGCATGGATACAGACAAACAACACGATGGGCGCCGAACTTGAAAATGCCTCCGATAAAATTTCGCAATTAGCCGTGCAGGGACCTCAAGCATTGAAAGTGATGCAACGGCTGACTTCCGTTGATTTGGCAAACATTCCGTATTATTCGTTCGTAACCGGCGATTTTGCAGACGTGAAAAATGTCATCATTTCAGCAACCGGCTACACCGGTTCCGGAGGGTTTGAGTTGTACTTTTCCAACAGCGACGGCGTTAAAATATGGAATGCCCTCTTTGAAACCGGAAAACCGGAAGGCATCCTGCCCGTCGGTTTAGCCGCCCGCGATACGTTGCGCCTCGAAAAAGGTTTCTGCCTTTACGGAAACGATATTGATGATACCACATCGCCCATTGAAGCCGGTTTGGGCTGGATTACCAAATTTGCAGACGGCAAGGATTTTATTGACAGGAACTTCCTTCTGAAACAAAAAGCGGAAGGCGTTTCGTGCAAACTTGTTGGTTTTGAAATGATTGACAAAGGTATTCCGCGCCACGATTACCAAATCATGGATACCGACGGCATTGTAACTGGTCGCGTAACATCAGGCACCATGTCGCCCTGCCTGAAAATCGGCATCGGGATGGGCTACGTTGCTACGGAACATGCCGCTATCGGTTCGGAAATTTTTATTTCCATCAGGGATAAAAAAATAAGGGCAAAAGTGGTTAAGCCGCCATTTGTTAGGTGAGGGGCGAAGAATGCATCAAATCACCGTTTGTTTTACGTCTTCACAATTTTCGCATTACTTTCAGAACAAAACATGGAAAGATAGCGGAGTTAGCGTCTTAATTATCCCTCGATGATTCAATGGCGTACACAAAACTGTCGGCGCGGTAATAACCTATATTCCATTCTACAGGTCGGTCGCCCGGGTCGTACACAAAACGTTTTCTTTTCAGCACGGGTTCGCCGGTTTCGAGTTCCAGTTTATCTGCTAACAGTTGATCGGCGGGGCGGGCGCTGATTTCCTCTTTTGAAAGTTTCACCACCGTATGGTAGTCCTTTTCCAGAATCTCGTACAGAGGACGCGAAAAATCCTCATTCCCCGTCAGTCCGATACGCGGGTTGAAATACGAAATGAAATACACAAAAGGTCTGTCAATGTCACCTCTCAAGCGTTCAAGTTTGAGAATCTTCTGATCGTCTTTGACGTCGAAAAACACACATACGTCTTCCGGCGGTTTTACCCAGCCGATGAACATTTCGTAGTTTTTTACTTCGATACCCTTTGCTTTCATTTCCTGTGAGAAACTGAGCCAGTTACGCGCCATGGAACTGACGGCTACATCGGCGACTACTGTACCTATGCCTTTTCGCCGTATCAACAGACCGTCATACACAAGTTTGTTAATGGCTTGCCGCATCGTGCTTCGCGAAACGCCCAACAGTTTCGCCAAATCAACCTCATTGGGAAGTTTTTTTCCTTTCCTGTATTCGGGATTCTTGATTTCTTCCCTGATCTGATCCTCTATTTGTACATACAAAGGGGTATGACTTTTATGGTTTAGTTTTATGAACATTATCAACATTTTTTTGCACAAAAATAATAACTTTTTTTGATGCTGTTTTCAAATTCAAAATTATGTTTCTACTTTTGTCGGTTCATAATTATATGTACATACATATACACAATGTTTTTATTCAATGAATCAGTACTATTTAGGCGTTGACATCGGCGGATCGCATATTTCGTGCGCTCCGGTCGATAGGGTTACAGGCGAAATCCTTCATGACAGGATTTACACAGCGGAAGTGGATTCAAACGGTTCCTGTTCGGCTATTGTAGAAACGTGGAAAAAACATATCGCAGAAACAATTACAGCCATTAACGTTAAGTTAGAAGGCGTAGGGCTTGCTGTTCCGGGTCCGTTCGACGAGGTGCAGGGCGTTTCGAAGATTATGGGCGTACAGAAATTCGACTCTTTGTTTGGATTGAATATCAGGGAAATCATCAGGACGGCGCTCGACGATACGGCAAAACCTGTCGTATTTGTTAACGACGCCGCCGGTTTTGCGTTGGGCGAATACTATGCCGGAGCCGCCGCAGGAAGTTCCCGCACATTGGTCGTTACGCTTGGTACCGGCTTTGGAAGCACATTCCTGATCGATGGTATTCCGCAACAGCGTGAAAATGAAGTGGAAGGTATTCCCGCAGACGGTTATCTCTATCATATCCCTTTCGGGGAAAGCATTGCCGACGATTATTTTTCCACCCGCCGTTTTGTGCGGCGATGGAAAGAAAAAACCGGCGGAGAAATCGGAAGCGTCAGGGAAATTGCAGTAAAAGCCCTTGAAAACGAACATGTTGCTTTAGAAATATTTGATGAATTTACCGCCGATCTTGCACGTTTCATCGCGCCATGGCTGGAACGGTTCCGTCCCGATACGTGGGTGATTGGCGGCAACATCGCCAAAGCAGCGCCTCTGTTTCTCAATCAATTAAAAAAGGCGTTGGAAAAATTCACGGAGGTACAGATAAAAATCTGCGAATTGTGGGACAGAGCGCCCATCGTTGGCGGAGCGATGAGTGTGAAGTCGGCAAAAAATACAACTCTATGGCGGGAAACGGGGCAATTTCCCGCTCCGGCAAAAACACCGGCAAGCAACAGGGGACGCTACGATATTTATCCGGCGTTTCCGTTGGGCAACGGAAAAATACAGGCAGGCGCAACGGCTATAGCAGCATGGATGGCGCACCACCGCGCGGTGGTGATTGACGGCTACGTTGGCGTTTTTTGGGATCGTTTAGTGGAAGATTTGGGTAACGCTTTGCGAAAACTGGGAAAAAATGTCCGCTGGTTTTATATGTCCGCCGCCATGAAGCCTTCTGCGGAAATCGCCGCTATGCTGCAACCTTTTTTAGGCGGCGATGATCCCGTATTCGGGAAAATCACCGACAAAAAACTTGTTGACTGGTTCGACGCCGAGAAGATGAAACGCCTGCAACCCGATCCGGAAGCGGACGTCAATGTATTGGTCGGTTGCGGGGCAACGCTTGCAGGTTGGGATGCTCCGTTAGTATATGTCGATCTGCCCAAAAACGAATTGCAGTTCCGCATGAGAGCAGGTGCAGCCGTTAATCTTGGGGCTGATGCTCTCTACGACTGCCAGCAGATGTACAAGCGTTTCTATTTTGCCGACTGGCGCGTACTCGACGAACACAAAGCCGCCATATTGCCGCGCATTGACATGGTTGTGGACGGACAAAGACCCGATAACTGTTTATCAATGACAGGCTACGCACTGCGAAACGGACTTGATGCTATGAGCCGGAATTTTTTCCGTGTACGCCCATGGTTTGAACCCGGCGCATGGGGCGGGCAATGGATGCTGACCCGTATCGACGGCTTAAACCCCGATGTGCCTAACCTTGCATGGTCGTTTGAACTGATGACGTTAGAAAACGGACTGATGTTCGAAAGCGACGGCTACCGGTTAGAAGTGTCGTTCGATTTTCTGATGTACAACAACTATAAAGAAGTATTGGGCGATTGCGCCGAAAGATTCAAATACGATTTTCCGATTCGTTTCGACTTCCTGGATACTTTCAACGGCGGCAATCTTTCGGTACAATGCCATCCCCGCCCCGAATATATCCGCGAAAAATTCGGGATGCCTTTCACACAGGATGAAACCTATTATATTCTTGATTGTCAAAATGAACCGGTTGTATATCTCGGATTTCAGGAAGGTATTCATCCCGATGAATTTCATGCGGTGTTAGTCAGCAGTCAGGAAAAAAACGTGCCGGTGAATATCGAAAAATACGTACAAAAACATCCGGCGCACAAACACGATCTGTTCCTGATACCCAACGGCACTATCCACGCTTCGGGGAAGGACAATCTGGTACTCGAAATCAGCAGCGCTCCATATATTTTCACTTTCAAGATGTATGACTGGCTGCGGCTTGATCTGAACGGAAAACCCCGCCCTATCAACATAGAACACGGAATGAACAATGTGTATTTCGAACGGCAGGGAAAACGGGTACAGGAAGAGCTCATCAGCAAACCCTGCATCATGGAACAGACGGACGACTGCGTTCTGGAACACCTGCCTACGCATCCGGCGCAATTTTACGATGTGCACCGGTATACGTTCGACAGGGAAATAGCCGTTGAAACCGGCGGTAAGTGCCATGTGTGGATGCTGGTGGAAGGCTCGTCGGTAATGCTCGAAACGGCTGATGGAATGCAGCAACGGTTCAACTATGCCGAAACATTTGTGGTTCCGGCAGGAGCAGGATCGTACCGGATTCGCAACGAAGGAAACGGAAAGGCGATGATGGTGAAATCGTTTGTTAAGTGAAATAAAAAAGAAAAGTAAAACTTTCAGTTAAAATAGTAATAATATGAAAACCAATCAATCACGTAGAAAATTTATCGCCACTGCCGTATCGGGTGCGGTGGCTTCAGTAGCAGCGCCGATGGCGCTTGCCGGGCAAAGATGCCATTGTTGTCCGCCGCCGCAACCGGCTATTTCCGAATCGTTATTTCAACAAAACCGCCGCTCGTTTCTCGCCGGAACAGAAGCCTCCGGCAGTGAACTGGGCGGTTTGTCATTGGAGTCGATTCTCAGCGGAGTTTCATCACAACAAATCCCCATGCCTGCCGGACGTGTTCCGCTCATTGTCAAGCCGATTCTTCTGCACGATCTGCCCCAACGCCGCGAACGAAATTCATGGCGTGCATGGGGCGGGATACACACACCGGAAGCTGCCAGGGAAGAAGCCGTAAAAATTACTGCTGAACTTGCCGGTATCAGGAAATCGGCTGACTTTCCGGTTGAATTTATGGAAGTGTCCACCGTAACCAACATGAGCGATATGGTTGAACACCCCGATGTGAACAAAGCCGATATGCTCATCGTTTACGGCGCCGGTTGGGCAATTGACCCTCTCAAAAACATCAATAAAGACGCCATCATATTTCAACGCTGGAAAAGCGGTCCGGTTTATCTGCAATATGAAATCGTTTCCCCGCGATTTTTGCGGCAACACACAGACTCGCCGAAACTACCGCACATCTTTCCGGAGGACGTTGTAACCGATAGCCTCGAAGAATTAACATGGCGGCTTCGCGCGCTGTGCGGCGTGAAAAACGCTAAAAACTCAAAAATCGTTACCATCGGCGGCGCCGGAGGATGGGCGCAGCCGAGAGGAGTAGTACCTAAATTAGCGGAAGACATCTGGGGATTCAAGTATCATGACGTTTCCTATCCGGAACTTGCCAAACTGCTCGAAGCCGCCAAAGCTGACGCTGCAACCATGAAAATAGCGACTGACCGCGCGGATGCGTACATGAAAATTCCGGGAACAATATTGGAAAAAGCAACGCCGTTTAGTCAGCCATCCAATCGGGAATTTATCATCAATTGCTTCCTCCTTGATAAGGTGTTCCGGCACATTCTGGATGAAGCCGGTTGTCGTAACATCACCATTAACAGTTGTATGGGTACGGTCATGGAAGTTGCCCGCACTGCTGCGTGTCTGACGCTGACAACGCTCAACGACGACGGTTATCTGGCGTTTTGCGAATCGGATTTTGTGGTCATTCCCGCAGGCATCCTGTTGGGTAACATCACAGGAAAGCCCGTGTTCCTTTGCAATCCGTGCTTCCCGCACGATCAGATTCTCACCTTTGCCCACTGCACCGGGCCGCGCAAAATGGATGGCAAGAAACTGGAGCCGGCCTACATTGTGCGACACTTTGAGTCGGACTTCGGAGCTGCGCCGAAAGTGGAATACCCGAACGGAACGATGCTCACGGCCATCTCAACCGACTTTGAATCGAAAAACTGGTTCGGTATGCATGCCGAAGTTGTGGAAGCACCGTTCCGCCCGATCTGCACGACGCAGATCGACGTCAAGTACAATATCCCGTCGTCGGAGTTCGCCGCACGCATGCACGGCTTCCACTGGATGCTGGGCTATGGCGATTACCGGAAAGAAGTCGGCTACGCCATCCGCCGCGTCGGAATCGGCTGGGACAGTTTTGATTAATATTTAGGGATCAGGGGTAAGGGGCAGGGATAAGTGGCCGATTGGTATTGGTGGTTTTCCCTGCTCCCTGCTCCCTGCTCCCTGCTCCCTGCTCCCTGCTCGATGCTCGATGAAAAACATTATCTGCCTATTGGTTGACCGCCTGCATATCGGTTACTGGGGTGCTTACGGCAACGCGGAAATCGAAACGCCGACGCTCGACCGATTGGCCGCAGAGTCGTTTCTTGCCGACCGGTTTTATGTTGACACGCCTGATCCCGTCCGCCAATACTGGTCGTGGTGGCGGGGTGTGCATACGATTGCGCAAAATTCGCCGCCGACAGTCATGGCGCAACTTAATGCGGCGGGTTATCGGACCGTGCTCGTAACGGATGACCCTGATGTCGCTTATTCCCACGATACCGGCGATTTTTCCGACGTGCAACTGCTTCCGACACCGGAAAACACGGAACCGTGTAACGAAATCGACGAGACGCATTTTTGCGGAATGCTGGCAACCATTGCAGCAACGGTGGAATCGCTTGCGCAGTCGGGGGTGCCGTATTGCCTCTGGTGCCACTTGCGAGGGTTCGATGAAATCTGGGATTTCCCGCTCTTTTTGCGGGAAAAATATTGCGGCGAAGACGACCCGGAACCTTATTCGAGTGTCATACCGCCATTTCTAAGTTCAGAGTTCAGAGTGCAGAGTGCAGAGTGTTTAGCCCGGTTCCCTGAGAACCGGATCATCGACTCTGATCAAATGGATGATTTCCGGCAATCGGTTGTTTCGGCCTACGCGGGCGGTGTGACGATGTTCGACGAATTGCTTGAAATGCTGACGGAACCGCTTCGCACCGGTGAGTTGGGCGACGAAACACTTTTTCTTTTGGCCGGAACTCGCGGCGTTTTGTTCGGCGAACACGGAATCATCGGTATCCCGCCGACGGAGGCGGCATGGATCGAGCCGCTCGTTTCGCCTTTGGTGCAGGTGCCGCTTGCGATACGTTTTCCCGACGGTTTCGGCGCGACCGTTCGCTCGGACGCGATGTTGCAACCGCCCGATGTCACGCGATTGTTGTACGAGTGGCTCGAATTGCCCTTGCCAGACATGTTTCAAAGCATGGTGATGGCGGGGCCGAACATGTTTGACCTGATCCGCGAAGAGCCGCAAAATCTGCGGGACTGTATTTTGATTATCGCTTCATCTGATGAAACGGAAACAAGTCACAGGGCAAGCTGTCTCGTGACGCCGTCATGGTTTTTGATGGAACTTGGTCCGTCGGCAGACAATTCGGAAGGCAAATTCGCCTTGTACGTCAAGCCGGACGACCGCTGGGATGTCAACAATGTCGCCGACCGTTGCGTCGAAATCGTTGGTCAATTGGTCGAAGTGCGGGGCGATTTGTCACGGCTAATCACGACGAATAGTGTAACACAAATCGAACAACTTCCCGATATTCTGCGTGAAAGGTTTCAATAGAAAATCAATCTTGTTCACCCCCCAAATATTGATTTCTGCACTTTCTTAAAGTAAACTATAAGTAATCATATTTTACTTTTGGCGAATAAAGTAAAATATAATTTACTTTCGCGTCAACAATCATTTCTGTGCAATAAACTTATAAGACATCGAATCGAGGATTATGAAGCCGGACGTTATGAATCCGGTTACGAATACAAATATTTTGTCCCGAACCATGTTAACCATGACTGGGGAAGTGATGATTCCGAACTTGCCGAGTTATTGGAAACGGCTTCTCGTACGCTGGGCGAACTGAATTCATTTTCCCGGCTTGTGCCGAATGTTGATCTTTTCATCCGTTTGCTTGTGGCAAAAGAATCCGTCACTTCAAGCCGCATTGAGGGAACGCAAACGAATATGGATGAGGCACTCATTCCCGAAAGTGAAATTTCCCTGGAAAGGCGAAATGACTGGCAAGAAGTGCGGAATTACACGTTGGCTCTCAACACGTCCATAGAAAAACTGGAACAATTGCCGTTATCGACAAGGTTGCTTCGAGAAACACACCGGATACTCCTTCAGGGAGTCCGTGGCGAACATAAAAATCCCGGCGAATTTCGTGTCAGCCAGAATTGGATCGGCCCGTCTTTGAAAAATGCCGTTTTTGTTCCGCCGGCACATGAACTGGTGGGATCATTGATGAGTGATTTGGAAAACTTTCTGCATAACGACCGGATTCATGTTCCCAAGTTGATCAGAATCGCAATCGCCCACTATCAGTTTGAGACCATTCACCCTTTTCTGGACGGTAACGGGCGAATCGGTCGCTTGTTGATTACGCTCTACCTGGTCAATCAAAAGATACTGGGAAAACCGTTGCTTTATCTTTCGCAGTATTTTGAACGGAAAAAAGAATACTATTATCTTGCCTTGACGCGAACACGAACACACAACGAGTTGTTGGAATGGATTAAATACTTTCTCATCGGCGTCCAGGAAACGGCGGAACACGGAGTTCAAACATTAAACAGTGTCCTGGCATTGAAAGACGTGATCGAAGCGGAAATACCATCCTTCGGTCGGCGCAGTCATTCGGCACTGACACTTCTGAAACACCTTTTTCAGTCACCTTATGTCACCATTGCCGATGTTTGTCGTTGCTGCGATTCAACGCCCAAATCGTCCAATCATCTGGTCCATGAATTTGTGCAACGCGGATACCTCAAGGAAAGGACCGGTTTTTCACGCAACCGGATTTTTCGATTTGATCCCTACATGGCCGTTTTTGAGTAAGGGGTGCAAATCACCTCGCTCCGCGTTTGATGACGAATTCCTGTGGACCGTCTTCGGATTCGATGGTCAGCTTGATACCGTCAACGAGCGAACTGTCCTTACGGGCTTCGGTGTAACTGTCGGTATCCTTGACCGGTTTGTCATCAACGTGCGTGATTAACATGCTTGATTTGATTCCCGCGTTGGCGGCAAGACTCCCTGAAGTCACATCAATGACGACAACGCCTTCGAGTCCCTGGTAATTGTATTTTTCGGCGGCATCCGGCGTCAGCGGAATGACCAGTATTCCAAGTCGTCCATCCCGATAAAATGCGGCTTGTCCTCCGAGGAGGCTACCCGTGGTTTCGGAGGAGTCCCGCGACAGGATGGGGGCCCTGATCGGCACTTTTAGGGTT
>Ga0082212_10011355_pt1 | contig 11304 bp, 6 predicted proteins | sample TergutNt197P3_FD_71548 | JGI IMG/M metagenome (GOLD analysis project Ga0082212, IMG submission 71548) | Neocapritermes taracua P3 segment gut microbial communities from Petit-Saut dam, French Guiana - Nt197 P3 | ecosystem: Host-associated > Arthropoda: Insects > Digestive system > Gut ... | reverse complement strand
CTCATAGGTTTGGGGTACGCCAACGGCGGCGGCTTTGCCCACCGTGACCGTACTACTTGTCACCGATATATCGTTATAATTCGCGTTTCCTGCCATTGTCGCGGTAATCGTAAAACTGCCGACACCGACGAAGCTGACGGTATTTCCGCTCACGGTCGCCACGGCGGTATTGCTTGACACATACGTCACCGTGCCGCCCGTCGTGCCGCCCGATGTGCCGAGGGTTGCCGTGCTGCTGTAAGAATACGACCCCGTAAGCCCGGTAATGGACAGCGCGGCTTGATTCGCTTTGTTTACTGTAATTGTGCCGCTTGTCACCGATACATCGTTATAATCCGCGTTTCCTGCCATTGTCGCGGTAATCGTAAAACTGCCGACACCGACGAAGTTGACGGTATTTCCGCTCACGGTCGCCACGCTTGTATTATTCGACACATATGTCACCGTGCCGCTTGTCGTACCGCCCGTCGTGCCGATGGTTGCCGAGCCGCCGTAAGTGTACGACCCTGTAAGCCCGGTAATGGATAACGCGGCTTGGTTCGCTTTGTTCACCGTGATTGCGCCGCTTGTCACCGATACATCGTTATAATTCGCGTTACCCGCCCTTGTCGCGGTAATCGTGAAACTGCCCGTACCGATAATCGTAACGGTATTGCCGCTTACGGTCGCCACGGCGGTATTATTCGATACATACGTCACCGTGCCGCTTGTTGAGCCGCCCGTTGCGCCGAGCGTGACTGCTCCCGCGCCGTAGGAATACGACCCCGCAAGCCCTGTGATGGATAACGCGGCTTGGTTCGCCTTTGCGATGGTGAAGTCAATATCAACGCTGCCGGTATAGGTTGGGTCATTGTCGAGCGTAAGCGTAACGGTGTAATCGCCCGCGCCGTCCGGTCGCGTACTGCTGCCGTAAGATGTTCCGAGCCGCCCGATGTAATACTCCGTCAGCGTTGTGACGGTGGGGTTGCCGCCTGTAAATATGGCTGTTCCCGTATAACCGGCATACTGACTGCCGGTGTAAACAAGCCCTGTCTGCGGGGTCAGCCCCGTAATAGTCACAGGGGTTTTATCCACCGCCGTGAGTTTGACATCTACGCTGATTGTGCCGTAATTCTGTGTATCAAACGTGACGGTTATATCTTCCGCGCCGCTAAAGAGCGCGGGGTTATTCTTGCTCGTTATCGTGAGGTTTCCTCCACTAATCACGGCTGTATCGCTGATAACGCCCGCCGTATAACCGCTCAACGCATAAGTGCCGACCGTTCCCAAACTTTTACCCGTTCCGGGGTCGGGGTGCAGGGCGGTAAGGGGAATTGTAACCGTGCGGACACCCCCGTTTTGCACATCACGGTGGATTTCGTGGCCTGTTATGGGTGAAGCCGCAGTAATTGTCTGCCCTGTGAGCGTGTAAGTGTTTACGGCAAGTGAATAGTTTGTGTCGGTCAGCGTCACGGTGATGTCTACGGTTTTTCCGCTTCCCGCATTCATATCCGTAAACACGCCCTCGGCGGTGATGCCCGCGCCAAGCGTCGGAAACGGTGCGACTGTGGTAAATGTGACCGCGTTTACCGTTGCGGTGTTTGTTCCGTCGTAAGTTTTAGGGTCAATCGTTGCGCCGTTTATGGTGAGAGGTCTGGGCGTAATCGCGCCCGTAATGCTGTACGCGCCGCCGTTGGCTAACGTATAATTGGCTGTCGTCGCGTTGGCATCCAACGTCACCGTGCCGGAAACGGTTCTTGTCCCCACGTTCGCGTTGTCATATGTCGGAGCGTTGATGCCTGTGCCGATGATGTAATCCACAATTCCAAGTTCATTATTAGCCGTAACCCAGTCAAAGGTAAAGGGACTGCCGATACTGGCGGTAGTTAAGCCGTTATAGGGTTTTGATGGAGCGATAAGTGTCCCCGTTATCGTAATTTCTCTCTGCGCCACGGTGAAGTCCACCGCTTTACTGCCTTGATAGTCTTGGTCGGCGTTGATGGTGATGGTCGCGGTGTAGTCGCCCGCGTTGGTGGGAGGGATAGTGGAATTGTAAGCCGCGCCGCCGTTATTCGTATATGTCACGGTGTAATTAGTGCCGATGGTTTCGCTAAACGACAACCCGGTAAACCCGGTGTGATTATTCGTGCCGTCATATGTCCAACCTGCCGCCGTTGCGTTCACCGTTGCGGACGGTTTGGTGACGTTCACGCCGAACGCCGCCGTGGTGAAGCTGACGGGGATTTTGCCGCCCGCGAGCGTTCCCGTTACGGTGAGGGTTATGCCTGTTACGTCATACACGCCGCCGAACGTGATAGTATTGCCGCTGACCGTATGCAGGGCAGCCGAATTGCTTACCGTGATACCGCCCATTGGTATCGTCAGCCCCGCCGGAAGCGTCGCTATTACATTGCCGCCGTGAGGAGTTGCGCCGTTGTAAGTGTACGCCGCCCCGCCGCCCGATTGCGTCAGCGCGGGAACGCCGTCGAGTTGGAACAGGTTTGTGCCGGGGGTGAAGACAGATGTACTCACTGATTTATTAAACATCGCGTCGTTCGCGCCCGTGTAGTAGGCAACCCCTGTCGCCCCTGATACATTCCTCCTGATTCCGTTTGCCGCGACGGTCGGGTTGCCCGAAACGTACATAACGCCATTATTAACCATAATCGCCCCGGAAACGCCCGATATATCCCCGCCGGAAATTATTACCGTGCCGTCACTATTTATACCAATGGAGGATGTGCCTGCCGCCGCAACCGTGCCGCCCGTGATTGTTAACGTGCCCGTTCCGGCATCTATTGCGCGGCTTATTGACCCGTTTGCCGTAACCGTTCCGCTTGTAACCGTCACATCGGCATCGGGCGCTTCGATGGCGCGGCTACTCTGCCCTTCAGCCGAAACCTCGCCGCCGGAAATCAAGACATGAACGGTTGATGCCCCGGTATTGACAGCCTTATGATAATCCCCAACCGCCGAAATCTTACCGCCGCTTGGCACCTCAAACGTCCCGCCGCCTTGTAAAATGATTGCGTTTGCTCCGGGAATATCCGTGCCGGAATATTCCGCCTGCCAAACCACTTTTTTATTCACGGGGATGTTGATTTCCAAATATTCCGTCACACCCGTCAGTTTGCCCGTGACGGTGACGGTGGCGTTTGCGGGGGCAAGCGCGGTGGTGATGGCGGTTTGAATGTCCGTAATATCGTTAAACGGCCCCGCGCCGTCCACAAGTATTCCCAACCCGCCCGTTTCCGGGTAAGTCACGTCAAATGTCAGACTGTTCCCCACGCCTGTTCCGTTTGATGTGACAGGGGTTCCCACCGTTCCGTTTGTCCCTGTGATATTTACGGCGGGAATGGCGGCGGCAAACCTACGGCTGCTGTTTGAGGTAAGAACAACGGTAGCCCTATATTCCTTGCCCGCGCCAAAAGTCCCCATGTGGGAGGTGCTGTCCGTGAAGTTGTACCATGTGATTGTGCCGGTATAACCCGTGCCGGAGGTTATGGTTGTTTGTGCCGTTTCGTCTTTAACGGGAGCGGTGATGGCGATGTTTGCCCCCGTCAGTTCGGTCAGGACGTTTACAGTGACTAAATTGGTACGTACTTTTGCCGCGCCGGACGCGCCCACTTCACAAAAATAGTAATATGTTCCCTGCGCTAAACCCGTTGGTATGCTGAAATTCGCGCTTGTCGAGCCGCTTATGGGCGATGCCGTGCCTGTGCTTATATTGTTGGTAGTGTTTTGATACCATTGGTAAGTAAGCGTTGCGCTTGGACTTGCGCCGGCGGCGACGGTCAGCGTTTCGGTGATACCGCCTACCGCCGTGTTGAGCGGTGTTACGGGTTGCGTGTCTATAGTTATTACCGGGCTTGTGCCGGTGATTGCTATTTGCGTGGGTATGGTCAGCGTTCCGCTGTCGCTGAACGTCACCAAAATGTCCGCGCGGCTGTTATTTTCCACCCATACCGCCGCGGTGATAGGCGGAGTCGCGTTCGCCGTTACCGTAATGCCGTTACTCGTTCCGATGTCGGTTGACGGGCGCGCGTTTGTGTTGGCAATGCTTACCACAACGCCCCCGTTGGTGGGAACATCCGCTCCTCCCGTCGTCCCTTTGCTTCCCGTCACATAACCGATTGCACCGCGCCCGTCATTGTTGCCGCTATTAAACGCTGCGCCGTTCTGGGAGGATACCGTGCCGCCGAGAACTGCGGCTACTGCGCCATCGCCGGCGGTTATCGCCGTAATGCTGCCGGGGGCAGTGCTTGACACCGTGCCGCCGGTCATAATAACCGTGGCGGCGGAACCATCGGCGTTTATTACGGTGCCACCGGCATTACTTGTAACCGTGCCGCCAGTTATCGTCAGCCTGCCGCCGCTGATGGTAATAGCGATTCCGGCGCCAGCGTTTCTTGTAATGGTACCTGAAACAAGCTCAAACTCGCCCGCACCCTGAATGTTTATTGACCTAATGGAAGCGGTCGAGGTCAGGTTCGCGTACCACCGCACCGTCACCCCGCTGTCGATATTGAGCGGGAGCTGTGCAGTCGCTGGGGTTGTATTCCCCACCGTGCCGGTAACGGTTACGACATTGCCGCTTGCCATCGCGGTAAGCGAGCCGTTGCCGCCGCCGTTCCAGCCGTTGATTGTTGAAACCAACCCTGCCGCCGTGTCAGTCGGCACAATGCTAATTGCAACATACGCTTCCCGTATGGCCGTAAATACCTCACCCGTGACCGGGTGTTCCGCTTCGTAGGTAATCACATACGCTTCCGGCCAGCCGCCCGCACCCATTCTCATAACGGGGTACGCGAGGTCAAGCCCGTCCGTGTCCGCAACCGTCACAAGAACGGGGTCGCCGTTCTCGTCCTCCGCAGTCACGCCGTCAAGCAAGGCGGCGACCGTAACTGGTATGCCTTCGTCAAGGAACAGTTCTGTGTAACCGCTTGCGTCCTCTGCTATGGTGATTTCCACATAGCCGCCGAGCGGCGCGGATTGATTGAGCGTCAGCCCGTAACAATCCTCGTCATGCTCATGGTCGCAGGGTACGGCTTCGATATAGCCGCAATCCGCGTCATGCTCATGCACGGTTACAGACAGCGCGGACGGCGAGGTTGTTTCAATATCGCCGTAATCCTCAAAATCGCCGTCAAGCTCATCAAGTTCATAAGTACACGCCGCTCCCTCCGCATAGGCGCAGCCGTCCCCGTGGACATGGGTGCAGTACACCGCGTCCCCGTCCACAAACGACACGGACACCCCCTCCGCGAACGCTGCTCCCGGCAGCATAGTGAACACCATCACCATCGACAGGACGAGCGACAGTATTTTCTTGCTTAGTTTTGCGCTTTGCATTATAAATTCCTCCCGCATATTATTTTTTGGGAGGAAACAATGCCCCCCACGCCTATGATTACATTGAAATGTGAATGTAAACCCCGCGCTTGGCTTTGCCAGAATCCAGTAAAATCAACATCCGCAGGGCATAACATTCCTATATATCATTGTATGGATAGGGGTAGTGGTTTTCAAGGAACGGATGCGTTAGCTGAATAACGCAAAAAACGCTTGACAAAAACACGAAAATGTGTATAGCATGAATTTACGGGCTTTTTGGCTGTATGCTGATTCTGCTTCATAAAAAGCCGCACTCCGCGAAGCCGATAAAATTTTCTCGAAATTTTCATAAAAATATGATAAAATGGTATTGACAAACGAAATTCATTCGTTCTCAAAGGGAGCAGTACACGAAATGGGAAACACAACTACACTTCAAATCGCGGTCTGCGAGGACACCCCCGCCGATGCCGCGAGGATTAAACAGCATATTGAGAATAGCGGCGTACCCTCGGAAGCGGCATACTTCGAGAGCGGCGAGGACTTTCTGCGCTCATTCCGCGCCGAGCGGTACGACCTTGTGTTTATGGACATATACATGAGCGGTGAAACAGGCGTACAGATTGCGGAGAAGCTCCGCAAGACCGACAAGAACACCACGCTTGTATTCACCACCACAAGCCTTGACCATACGCTTGAAAGCTACCGCCTGAAAGCGGTCAGCTATCTTGAAAAGCCCGTACAGGCGGGGGACATAAAAGAAGCCCTCGAACTCACGCTTGCCAAACGTAAGACGAGAGCGGCCATCACCGTCACGACAGAGGGCGGTAAAAATAAAGACGTGCCGCTTGACAGTATTATCTTTTTCGAGCATCAGAACCATGTCGTCACGCTGACTACCACCTCCGGCATACTGCGGACAATCCAAGCGGCAAGGCTTGACGAAATGGAAAAACGGCTGCCTATGCCGCCGTTTCTGCGCTGTCACCGCAGTTTTATCGTGAATTTGAACCATGTGCAAAAGATAGACAGGGATACCCATTCCTTCACCATGATAAACGGCGGCAGAGCCGACATCCAGCAGCGGGACAGGCTGACAAAATATGAGGAAGCGTTGCAGCTTTGGATGATAGAAAAAACAGGGAGAGACGGGGTATGAACACGCTGACGGGGCCTCTGCTTGATAACTTCATAACCCTGCTTGTTACCCTGTGCATACGCTATTATCCGCTCAGGAGCAAACTGCGCGTTTCGGTGAAAACGCTTATCGCAATCTACATCCCGTTACTCGCCGTTCAATGCGGAACCTATATCTTTTTCCAACAAGTATTCGGCGCGGATTACGCAGGCTATCAGTTATTTAAGCTGCTCACCGGCATCATTACCATATTCATACCTTTTTTGATTATTAAGAACAGTTTTTATGAGCAGTTATTTCTTTTAGCTGTTTCTTCCAATTACGTCACGGTTATATTCGGTGTGGGTCACTACGTTGAACTGACCTTTGGCGGCGTGTTCGCGGAGCAATATCCGTACATCATCTTCATAGGCGTGGCGTTTCTGCTCTCCATGCCGCTTCTGCCGCTTTTATTGAAAGTGTTGGGGCGTTTGTTTGGGCTAATGCCTGACAGCAGGGTGATGATTTGGAAATTCATTTGGATTATCCCCACTCTTTTCTTCGCCCTGTGCATGATGACGGCTAATATTTTCATGGGCGCGGATTCCGTTACCTATATTTTTGTCACCGCGCGGGTCGTAATCGGCGCGGGCATGGTAGTAACGTGTTTCCTGTTTGCGCGGGCGCTCCGTCAGGAAGCGGACAACGCGGGGCTTGTCGCAAACGCCCGGATGATGGAAAATCAGCTTGGCTTGCAACGGGAACAGTACGAACGCCTGACTGAAAACGCGGAGCATGAAAAAGCCGCCCGTCACGACCTGCGCCATCAGCTCGCCGTGATAGGACAGCTTTCAGATTCCGGCAGCGCGGAACTCAAAGAGTATGTGGAAAAACTTACGGGCAGTCTGCCCGTTTCGGACACGGCATGGTGCAAAAATTACGCCGTGAACGCGGTAATCAATCATCATCTGTCCGCCGCCGAAAGTGAAAACATACGGCTCGATATAGGGCTTGAAATCCCGGAAAAAACGGGCAGGGTTCCGGCGATGGATTTATGCGTGATTATGGGCAATCTTTTAGAAAACGCGGTGGAAGCCTGCCGCCGTATGGAGCATGGGGGAACGTCCCCTGCGAGCGATAAATTTATCCGCGTCCGTTCCATGATACAGGGCGACTACTTGACGTTGATGGTTGAGAACAGCTTTGACGGTGTATGGAATGAGAAAGACGGCGTGTACCTTTCGCGCAAGCGCGAGCGCAACAAAAAAGATGCCCGCGAGGGCGTGGGGCTGTCGTCTGTCAAAGCCGTCTGCGCGAAGTACGGCGGACGCGCCGTGTTTGAAGTGAACGGCGGCGTGTGGCGTTCGTCCGCTGTGGTGGTAATGGGGGAAGAATGAATAAATTTTTATGGAAAATTCCACGGGAATGTGCTATACTAACATTGAAGTATAAGGAAGTGATGAAGCTCAATGTCATACGATAATATTATAATCCCCGAACTGCTACCCCCGTCCGAAGATGGCGTATTCAAAACCTTGCTGACCCACCCGGAAGCCAAACCGATTTTGCGTGACATTGTTGAGAGCTATCTCCGCTTCCCTGTCGTGAAAGTCGAAGTGAGAAATGTCGAGTTGCCTATCTCCGACATCAACGAGAAGCGTGAGCGTTTCGATGTGAACTGCACCGTCAACGACGGAAGCCAGCTTGATGTTGAGATGCAAGCCGACCCTATGGGCAGCGACAGTTCAAAAAATGAACATGCGGGTGTGAAGAACAGAAGCGTTTACTGCCTTACCGACCTACATGCAAACCAAACGGGGCGGGGGTTGGATTACCGCGAATTTGCTAAGAGTTATCAGATAACAATATGCAATTACAATCCTTTCAAAGAGCCGCAAAGGCTACTTGAAGAATTTATGCTGAGGAATAAGCAGGGATTGCTTCTCTCTGATTCTATACGGGCAATATTTGTAAGCTTACGCCTGACTTCGGAGATAGTAAAAAAACCGACACGCGATATGACCGCTGCTGAAATGTGGTCAATTTTCATTGCAAAATCGTCCGAACCGGAATATAATGGCCTTATAAATGAAATAATCAAAATGCGGGAGGGTATTTCGATGGCTCAGGAAGCATTGAATTCAATAAGCATGGATCCGGATGAGCGGGCGATATATCGTTCGCGGCGGATATTGGCAATGGACATTGAGCACTTACGGGTCTCCGGTCTTAAGGAGGCAGAGGAAGTGGAAGCTAAAAGGAAAGAAAACGAAGTGATGGCGCAGAGAAACGAAGCGATGGCGCAGAGAAACGAAGCGATGCGACAGGAAGTTGAAGCGACCAAACAGGAGGTCGAAGCGACCAAACAGGAGGTCGAAGCGACCAAACAGGAGGTTGAAGCGACCAAACAGGAGGTTGAAGCGACCAAACAGGAGGTTGAAGCGACCAAACAGGAGGTCGAAGCAAGGATTGTTGAGACTGCTAGCAAAATGCTTAGTGCCGGAATGGATATAAATGCGGTTTCACAATTTCTCGAATTATCCGAGATTGAAATAAAAAAGCTTAGTCTGTTTTTGAAGCATTAAGATGTTCACAAAAGCTGAAATCAATAAAATCCTCGATATCCTCGAAGAAACATACCCCGACGCGGAGTGCGCGCTTGACCACAGGGAAGTCTTTGAACTCCTCGTTTCTGTCATCCTGTCGGCGCAGACGACTGATAAAAGCGTGAATTTGGTCACCCCGCAGCTTTTTGAGAGGTACCCGGACGCAGCCTCTCTTGCTTCGGCTGATGAGGCGGAAGTCATTGAAATCATAAAAAGAATAGGCATGTACAGGCCAAAGGCAAAAAACCTCATAGCTATGGCGCAAAAACTGGCGGGTGACTATGACGGGGATGTCCCGGATACATACGATGAACTGATAAAGCTTCCCGGAGTCGGGAGGAAGACCGCAAACGTCGTATTGTCCGTAGGTTTCGGACAGCAGAGACTCGCAGTTGACACGCATGTTTTCAGAGTTTCAAACCGGATAGGCTTGGTCAATGAAAAAGATGTGCTCGGCACGGAATATGCGCTCATGGAAATGATTCCTGAGAAGCGCTGGTCCCGGACACATCATAGTCTGATCTTCCACGGAAGGAACTGCTGCGCAGCAAGGAATCCGAAGTGCAAAACCTGCCCCATCTCAGGTTTGTGCATGTCTTTTTCGGGCGTGTGATCAAGCGCCGCAGCATTTCTTGTATTTTTTGCCGCTCCCGCACGGGCACGGATCATTTCTTCCGGGGACATTTCCTTTTACCAATGTTTTTGATTTTTTATATGCTTTCGCTATTTCTTCGCGTTTGTTTTCGTCGAGCACAGTGCCCCATTCAGTAAGCGTATACAGGTGATCGGCGTTTGCGGCGAGCATATTAAAATAGAGTTTTTCAAAATCGACGGAAAGAATTATGTCTGTACTTGTTTCCATGGTTTCAAGGTTCAGAGATTCCGTAAGGCTTGAATTTACTCCGTCGAGGAACCCCATAAACAGGGTCTCGCTTACGCCGTATTTCGTAACCAATTCGTTAAACGATCCGGAAGTGTTTTCGCCGCTGTTGGCGAGGATGTCGCTGTAAATCTTGATTTCCGCGGCGCTGTATTCATCCCAGAATTCATCGAAGTTTTCTTCAGACTGGTTATCAACAAGCTGCCGCCAGTTTTCATATAAGCTCAATTTTACCTCCTGATAACTTTAGCGATCTCAATAACATCTCCTAAAACCGCGCTTCCCGTTGGCAGGGCGCCTGCGCCTTTTCCGTAGAACATCAGATCGCCGACTGCGTTCCCTGTTACAAATATCGCGTTGAATTCATTGCTTACGCCGGCAAGCGGGTGGTCAGCCTTTAGGAGGGTCGGTTTGACGCTGTACTCGAGTTTGCCGTCAGCGTTTTTCGCAGTCGCTAAAAGCTTGATCTTGCAGCCTTTGGATTTGGCGTCCTCGATCTGCTCTTTAGTTATTTTGCTTATCCCCTCGGTCGGTATGTCAGTGGGTTTCACATATTTGCCGAACAGCAGATACATGAGGATGGTAAGTTTGTTTGCCACGTCTATGCCCTCGACGTCGGCTGTCGGGTCGGCTTCGGCAAAACCCTTTTCCTGCGCTGTTTTCAGCACATCCGCGTATTCGAGCCCGAAATCGGTCATCTGAGTGAGGATGTAGTTTGTCGTTCCGTTTACGATGCCCATCACTTCCTGGTATTTGTTTGCGTTAAGGACTGTAGTAATCGCATTGATTATAGGTATGCCTCCGCCGACGCTGGCTTCAAATTTGAAAACGACATCGTTTTCTTCGGCGCATTTCATCAATTTGTCAAAATTGGCGGCGACGGCGGCCTTGTTCGCCGTGACGACATGCTTTTTGTTTTTCATGGCGTCGAGCATGAAAGTCGTCGCCGGTTCGATTCCGCCGAGCAATTCGATGACGATATCTATTTCAGAGTCCTTGAATATGTCGTCCGGATTTTGAGTGAACTCCTCCGGCTTTACCGGTATGTCCCTCTTTTTAGCGACGTCCATTTCCAGGATCTTATCGATTATAATACGTGCCCCTGCCGCAGCCTCAACCTGCTCCCTGTTCATTTCGAGGACTTTATAGGTTCCGGTCCCAATGTTGCCGAGGCCCAAAAGGCCGATTTTAATTGTTCTCATGGTTAGTTCTCCCCTCGTTTTGATACGAATATAACACATTCTCATCATTATGGCAACCCTTCGCTATTGCGGACAGCTGTTCCGGCGGTTTGTAATTGCACGTTGAAAAAGTAGAAAAAGTAATATATACTTTGCATCAAAAGGAATAATACTATGGCGATCCACATCGTTCTCGTTGAACCTGAA
>Ga0082212_10011354_pt1 | contig 11304 bp, 13 predicted proteins | sample TergutNt197P3_FD_71548 | JGI IMG/M metagenome (GOLD analysis project Ga0082212, IMG submission 71548) | Neocapritermes taracua P3 segment gut microbial communities from Petit-Saut dam, French Guiana - Nt197 P3 | ecosystem: Host-associated > Arthropoda: Insects > Digestive system > Gut ... | reverse complement strand
ACGCGCAGATCATGCCGAAACTCTCCACGCCGCGTAGCTTCGTATTCTTTATCTCCACAGGGTCGCCCGTCCCATGCCAGCGCACCATAGCCCCCGGCTTTGCCACCGCGACCTTCATGCCCTCCCTGAGGTTTATCCCTCCGCAGACGATCTCCTTGATTTCCCCGCCGCCGATATCTGTCTTGCAGATTGTAAGCTTATCGGCGTTCGGATGCGGCAGAAGCTCCTTGACGAGACCCACAACGATATTATCAAACTCCTTGCCTAAGAAAACCATATCCTCCACTTCCACGGTGGACATAGTCAAATCATAAGCAATCTTTGACAGCTCAATACCCTCAGGTATCTTCACATAATCATTCAACCAACTCAGCGATATTTTCATGTTGTTACATCCTTAGTAGTTTTTAAAGGTCGGACCTGTCCCCCCTAGACTTATTTGAATTGTTCCAGGAAGCGGAGGTCCGCGCCGCGGAAAAGCCTGACGTCGTCAATGCCATAACGCATCATGACAAGGCGGTCGAGCCCGATGTTCACATAAAACCCCGTGAACTCATCAGGATCGAGCCCAGCCGCGCGAAGAACGTTCGGGTGCGGCGTGCCGCCCGGCATGATCTCTATCCACCCGACATGCTTGCAAACGCTGCAGCCCGCGCCGCCGCAAACGAGGCACCCCATATCGATCTCAAACCCCGGCTCGACGAACGGGAAAAACCCGACGCGCATCCTCACAGGCACGTCGCGGCCGAAAACCTTCGACAGAATACTCTTTATCATGACCTTGCCGGCGGAAAAAGTGAACTCCCTGTCCACAATCAAAGCCTCATACTGGAAAAACGCCCGCTCATGCCGCGCATCGGTCGACTCGTTGCGGTAAGCCCTGCCGGGATAAACGAAACGGTAAGGCGGCTCATGCGTCTGAAGATAGCGGACGCTCGCGCCCGTCAGGTGCGGACGCAGGCAAAGCCTCTCGCCGCCGCGCCCCTTATCATGCCCCTCAAGCCAGTAAGTATCCATACTCTCGCGCGCCGGATGGTCCGGCGGGAAATTCAGATTGTCAAACGCATAAAGCTCGCTCGAAATATCCGATTCCTGAAAAATCTCAAACCCCAGAGAGCGGAACGTATCGTTTAGGTCATAGCACATCTGCGTTATAGGATGCAGCGCCCCGCCTGCAGGCGCAGCGCCCGGGATAGACAAATCAAAGTCCGGCTTGATCTCCGACGCCTTGATATTGATCTCCTCACGCCGGGAATCTATCAGCGCCGTGAACTGATCCTTTAGCTTATTCGCCGCGCGCCCAGTATCGGCGCGAAGCGAAACGTCGAGCTTCGGGATCTCCTTTAGTATTTCCGTAATAGCCCCCTGTTTCCCGAGAAGGAACGCCTTGACGTCCTGCAACTCGATAACAGTCATAGCTTTTGCGATCCTCTCCCTGCCATCATTAAGTATCGCATCCAGTTTATCTTTCATAGTATCCCTCTTATTCTAGTCGCTATTGCGCTTTGAGTCGTAATATGATACTCTTTTATGGGTGATATGTCAATGAGATTGAGCAGTTCGGCGCAGATGCGCGAAATGGACCGGTACTCTATAGAAGACCTCGGCATACCGGGCGTGATACTGATGTCCAACGCAGCAGGCCACATAGCCACCGCCGCGATGGAACATATGTCGCTCGGAAGCCGCGCCGCCGTATTCTGCGGCACAGGCAACAACGGCGGCGACGGGATCGGCGCCGCAGCGCTGCTGATGGACAAAGGCGTCCCCGTCCGCGTATTTCTTATCGGCGACGAAGAAAAACTCTCGTCAGACTCAAAAGAAATGCTCAAAAGATATGACGCTCTAGGCGGTTCTGTCGAGCATTTTATCGTGTCTGATGAACTCATAGGCTACCTGAACAGTTGCGACGTAATAATCGACGCGATATTCGGGATTGGCTTGAACTCAGAATTACGCGGCGACGCGTTAGTAGCCGTTGACCTGATGAACTCATCGCTTTCTTATATTATTTCGGCTGACATCCCCAGCGGGATACAAGCTGACACCGGCGCGATACTCGGCGCGGCGGTGAACGCGGACATGACCGTCACGTTCTCCATGGCGAAACCCGGCCACTATGTCGAACCCGGCTGCACATGCTGCGGCGAAGTGCGCGTGCGCGACATCGGGATACCTGCCGACATCATAAACAACGTCGCCTCATACGTATCCGCCGTCATGCCGGAGGACGTAAACCTCCCGCAAAGGCGCCGTGACTCACACAAAGGCGACTACGGGCGTTGCCTCATCATCGCGGGGAGCATCGGGTACACCGGCGCGCCCGCAATGTGCGCGCGGGCGGCGACCCGCATGGGCGCCGGGCTCGTATACCTCGGCGTACCGAAGTCGATATATGAAGTCATGGCGGTAAAACTCGACGAGGAAATGCCATTCCCACTGCCCGATGACGGGTACGGGCGGCTGTCTTTCAACGCGAGCGGCGAAATTCTGCGCCGCGCCGAAAGGTGCGACGTCTGCCTCATAGGCCCCGGACTCGGCACATCGCCGGAGATAACAGGGCTGATAACCACTATACTGCAGAACGCGAAAACGACCGTCATACTGGACGCGGACGGGCTCAACGCCATATCGGACAATACGGACGCGCTGTCAAAAGCCGTCTGCCCGCTGATACTGACCCCCCACCCCGGCGAATTCGTCCGGCTCGGAGGCGACCTCGTAACGGGGGGGCGGCTCCACGCCGCGCGCACATTCGCGAACGAACGCGGATGCGTACTTGTCCTCAAGGGCCACAGGACGATAACGTCCATGCCGGACGGCACGGCATACATAAACACGACCGGGGGCCCCGCCATGGCAAAAGGCGGCTCCGGCGACGTCCTTGCTGGCATGATAGCGGCGCTCATAGGCCAGCGCTTTGCGATAAGCGACGCTGTTTCGACAGCCGTTTACATCCACGGCCTCGCCGGAGACCTGTGCGCCATGGAACTGGGCGAATACTCAGTAACGGCAAGCGACATAATAAACATGATACCGCAAGCCGTGAGGGAACTGATAGGCTAGCGTGTCAGAGGTAACATATGCATAAATACTGGCGCATGGTCTCCGTTTATTCCGCGGCGCATTTCCTTGTGGACTTTGCGTGCGCTTTTTTGATGTTTCGCAGCATTTCGCAGTCGCCAAGCTGGTATACTTGCGTGCTGCTCTATAATTTCTGCGCGTTCGCCGCGCAAATGCCGATAGGCATCATTGCCGACAAGATTAACCGCAACCATCTTGTCGCGGGGTTAGGCTGTCTTATGGTCGCCGCCGGGTATGCGTTGGCGTGGCTGCCCGTTGCCGCAACCGTTGTTATTGGGCTCGGCAACGGTATGTTCCATATAGGCGGCGGTATAGACGTTTTGAATATCGGCGTGGGGAATGGCGGTGAGCGAATAGGGCCACTTGGCGTCTTCGTTTCGCCGGGCGCGTTCGGCGTATATTTCGGCACAGCTCTTGGCAAAGGCGCCGCCCCGATCGCGTTTCTTATGCCGCTAGTTTTGCTTGCGGCGGCGGGGCTTATCATAGCCGCACGCCGCGCATGGGGAGATTCTTACGCCGAAAATGCCGCGTTCTCCACTGAAACTCCCGCTTTGGCGTTTATAGTGACAGCTTGCCTATTCCTTGTCGTCTGCCTGCGCTCATACGTCGGGCTTGCAATCGATTTCCCGTGGAAAAGCGCCGGTCAATGGGGTCTGGCGCTTGTGTGCGCCTCGGCGCTCGGCAAAGCCGCCGGAGGTTTTTTAGCAGACCGGTTTGGGGCGCGGCGTACCGCCGCCATATCGCTTGGGTTTGCGGCGCTTTTGTTTCTGGTACCGCAAATGCCGGCTGCGGGGGTGGCGGCGATTTTTCTGTTCAATATGTCGATGCCTATCACGCTTTGGGGCGTGGCTAAACTCTTTCCGGGCGCTAAAGGGTTCGCGTTCGGTTTGCTGACGTTTGCTCTGTTCCTCGGTTTTCTACCGATCTACCTCGGGATCGCCGTGCCGCCATTTTGGGCGTATGCCATTATTGCCGCCGTTTCCATGGCGCTCCTTTTCGCGGGGTTGAGAAAGGCGGATTTATGAACCGTGAACTGCTTGCCGCGCTTGCCCTTTCGCTTGTCTTGACGCTTTTTTTCGAAGTATTTTTCTTTTTTATCGTCGGCAAGCGGGACAAGAAGGATTTATTGCTCGTCGTAATGGTGAATGTGCTCACAAACCCGGTCGTCGTGCTTCTTTACTGGCTGGCCGCCCTGTATACGACTTGGAACACAACCATCGTCAAAATACCGCTTGAGCTTTTTGCCGTCCTCACAGAGGGGTTTTATTTTGGGAAATACGGGCAGAGCTTCAAGCGCCCGTTCCTGTTCTCCCTCGCCGCGAACGCGTTTTCGTTTCTGCTAGGTCTACTGCTGCAAATGCTGGTTTTTTGAAGTAAACCCTACTATGTGTTTGTCGATGGAGTTGCCACACCCGATGCTGCATCCGCGCTGTTCTCGCTCTTCGTCTTCTTTGATTTAGTGATGGTTATTATCTCATCATATTCTTTATGTTCTACAATGATTGTATAGCCGTTTTTGAGTTTACCGGCATGTGGATTTCTGACGGCATTTGAAAAATCGTAGTGTTTTCTCATAATCAGCGCCCCCTATACTCTTTACGTTCTTTCCTGTTCGCTTTCCTGGCAGATATTATCCTTATTATGGAGTCGTCGGAGCGATAGCAGTGGCAGACTATGAGCAATCTCGCGCTTTCGCTAAAGCCAAGTATAACAAAGCGATCCTCATCTCCAGAATGGTCGGGGTCATCCCTGACGAGAGCGTTTACATCGTCAAACACAGTAGCTGCTTCGATAAAAGTGATTCCGTGTTTCTTTATATTTGCTTCATGTTTCTCCTCGTCCCACGCAAATGCTCTTTCATCCAACGTATTACACCTACTTTAAGTGTATTTACTTGCATTATATGATATTTGCGTAAATATTACAAGGGTATGATGCTCAAGAGCTATACAGTTGACGGGTGACTGGTCTCCCATAAAGATTGAACTACGCAGAAAAAAGTGGTATCATCTGTGCAGCGGCGGTTCAACCCGGCCGCTTCCCGGTTGATACCGCTTTTTTAAACACCGGACGCAGATCTAAAAAAGCAAAACAAAGGAGCGCGGTCACATTGAAAAAAACTATTAAGCACAAACCGGCACTGGCGTTCGCGTTTGCGTTGGCGCTGACGCTTGCATCGGCGCTCACACTCTCCGCTTGCGACTCGATCCCAGTAGGCGTCTCCCGGTCTGATTACGATACAGCGATCCGTGAAAAGAACCGGCTGCAAGACGAGCTCGACGAGATAAAAAAAGATGAGTCAAAAGGGGACGGCAAATCTGTTTCCGCTCTGGAGAATCCTCTATACTCGCTTGAGTTCCCCGTGGAGAGGGAACTCGCATTGCTGCGACTATCCAAATCCGTAGCTGAGCTCCGCCGCATCGTTACCACGATGGCGTTGTACGCCCCCTACGGCGACGCCGCCAGGATAGACTCGTACCACAGGGGCTTAGACGAGGCATATAGCATTTGCATGGCGGAACTGGACGTTTACGAGAGTTTAATACATGCCGACCCGGTATTGGTTGATAAAAACGAGAGGGCGGCGACCTTGAATGAACTCAGGGGGAGCTTGGTCAGCTACAAAGAGGAAATCTGCGACCGTGTAGCAGCGGAGGCGCGCATCGGCAACCTTGACAGCGCGATACAATACATGTCAGCGGGATCCAGCCTGACCATGGATATCGTATATCGCATCGACGAGTTGATTTATATTTCCGAATCTGAAACATATGAAGCCGCATATGGCTAACCTTATAGAAATGCAGCTTAAATGTATCATCAATATACCAATCGGCAGCCGCCGTTGCACAGTTCCGCAAAAGTGCAATGTGTGCATGACTCACTCTTTCGCGCGCCTCTGAATGCGTTCAGTTGCGTATCATTTGCCCAGTATTCAAAGTCTATATCCGATATATCCCCAAACGCTTCATGCCAAAAAGAGCACGGTTTATACATACCGTCCACATCGATCGCGATATAGGCGTTCCCGCCCATGCAGCCGCTATAGTCGTACTTGCGGTAAACGCTTATATACGCGAAATCGTTTTCGGCCAATACTTCGAAAAGAGAACAGTCGTACAAAAACATGAGCCGTTTATTCGCCCGCTGCAATCTTTTCAACTGCGCGGATATCCCGCTAAGCTCATTATCTACGCTTAGGTCTTGGACATCCGCGTTTTTTGCGGTTTTTTTATAGCGCAAAAACAAGACGAGCCTTATGCCCGCCCGGTTTATCCTTTGCAGTATTTCGCCAAGGTGCGGTACGGTTTCCGTTGAAAGGAGCACGTTCACGCCGGGTCTTTTCCCGGTCGCTTTGCGATATATGCGTATCGCGGAAAATACGCGGTTCATATCGTCCGGTTTGTGGATGCTGAAATGCACATTGCCGAACACGGCGCATTTTTCGGCGAAATGCTCCGTCATGGATAGCCCGTTAGTTGTCATATTCGGTAGAACCCGCTTTTCCCTGGCGTATGCCGCGATTTCAAAAACATCGGGATGCAGAGTTGGCTCCCCGCCGCCGAACGACAAAGAAAAAACGCCAAGTTCCGCCAGTTTGTCGATAACAGCCTTTGCCCGATCAAGCGGTATGTCTTTAGGTTCGTCCCCTTCGCGGGTATTATAACAGCCTTTGCAGAACATATTGCACCGCGTCGTTATAGCGATATGGGCGTCAAGCGGGGACGAAAAAAGACCGTCCCGCAGAACCGCGCCTTCCGTTTCGGAAATGTTGTATGCGTCCGCGTACTCCTTGTTTATCTGCGCAACAAAGGCGGGACGCTCCCGAAAGACGACCCCGCCAAAAAACTCACGCCTCATCTTCACGATCGGCGGATATTTTTTTCGATTTTTCAACTTTACTACTATGTTATCCATCATATCATAGAAGTTAAAGTCATTATAATCAAGTATACGATTATTTCGGCCACGAACGTCAGAACGGCAAATCCAAGCGTTATCAAAAACCATTTGCCTTTTGTCAACCGGCTTTTTTCGCTGAGCCTTTTTGCCGGATAGAAAATGGATATGCTCGCCCCGGCAATCCAGACGCCAAGAAGAACCGCAATGGCAAGCATATAGGCGATGAAACTGCCTCTATAAAAAGAAGTCTGATCTATTACCATCTTTACCGACCCGATAAGCACGAGGATGCATATCGGTAGGACGATGATGTAAAATTTTCTTTTCAGCGCGGCAAGGTCGGTTTTCCCGTCCTCGGCTGCTGTCGATACGGCAATCCCCGCCCAAAGAAGCAGCGTCGCCGGAAGGGAGACGATCACACCATACAAAGCGTACATGGGAATGTAGCCGCCGGCTCCCGAGAAATTCGCCATATTAAAAGGTCTGAGACGAAGGATTCTTTTCCTCTTCACTAAGTAGCCACCCCCTTGTCCTACACGGTCACTATTCATCTCCACCAACGGCTTTTTCTTTTTTCCAGAAAACCTTTATAAGCACTGCTGTTACCACAGCCAGCGCCGCTACCAAGATGATTATCAGCACCGGCAGGGGCAGCCCTCCCGGTGATTCAAGGTGCGCTTCACCGGGCTGCCACAGCACAGGCTCCGGCGCGGGGTTGAACGCCGGGATGTCCATATTCAGCGGGTCGCCTAAACAAATCCAGGCGTTTTTTCGCCCGAATAAATACGGGATGAAAACCCACTCGCGCCCCTCTTTGTCCTCGTACGCGGATTTGACCCCCGACAGAAAGATCATCTCATGCTCAGAATTACCTGTACGCCATTTTGATTCAAGTACGCTATCTATCACCCCGGAACCCGGCCATGTCCAGAAAATCAGATCCGGTATCTCCTGCAGCGCGTTGTAGGCGTCGTTGTAAGTATAAAACTCGTCGCCATGATCCTCGGCAAACGATATATAGTCATAGACAAGCAGCATGTCGTCCATAGGTATCCAGCCGTTTTGCAGGCCATCAAATAAATCTATTACGCCCCAAATCTTGCCGTTTTGGTTGTACGTGTACATTACGAAAAGGACGGTGCCGTTTTCGAATACTGAAACTTCATTCTTCGATCCGGGCTTTTCCCTGAGGGAAACGGAGCCATTCATGCCGTTTGCGTAAAAGCTCCTATGCAAAGGCACGCATTTGTCATAATTCTGCCTGTAAAAATCATTATCAGGCTCCACAAGCACATCGGCGCCAACGGTAAGCGGCAGAGCAAAAGCGAGTGCCATAATAAGTACTAGGGCTGCAACGCATCTTCTGAACATAATACGATCCTTTTTTAAATACTAATTAACGTGGGATTCCACTACCCATCGTGTCGCTTGCGTCTTTACGCGCTACACGGGCGATGTGAGTACGACCTATATCGCTATCTAAACCAGACATTAGTGCAAAACAGTATAAACAGGAACAAAACGCCGATAAATACAAACGTAACGAGCAGGGCGGCTTTAATGACGCCAAAAGCGAACGCCATGTTCTCGCGGCGCGACATCCTCGCGGGAATCCCCGCGCTATCGCCGGAACCTATGTTGCCTCCGAAACCGCCTCCTACGCCGCCATCGACAGGGCGCGGCGCTTTTTCCGGCGCGTACCAGGGCATACCCTCGACATTCATCGGGGCTATGACCCTGCCATCGTCAACAAACTCTTTTTGTTTTTTCACAGCCATAAAAATCACATTCAACTCCCGTAAAGGTGGCAAGCGCAAAAGTGTCCCGGTTTTACCTCGTTTAGCTCGGGCGTCGCTTGGGAACAGACCTCCGTCGCGCTATCGCAGCGCGTGTGGAACTTACAGCCCTTTGGCGGGTTCGCCGGGGACGGCAGGCTCCCCTCCAAAATGATACGGTTCATCTTCACGTCGGGGTCAGGCACGGGGATAGCGGACAACAACGCTTTTGTGTAAGGATTAAGCGGGTCCCCGAACAGATCGCCGGTCTCCGCGAACTCTACGAGAGACCCGAGGTACATCACGCCGACAGTGTCCGAAATATGCTCGACGACCGAAAGGTCGTGCGAAATAAACAGGTACGTCAAACCGAAATCCTGCTGGAGCTGTTTCAGCAGGTTTATTATTTGCGCCTGTATGGAAACGTCCAAGGCGGAAACAGGCTCGTCGCATACGATGAAATCGGGGTTCAGCGCCAGGGCGCGGGCTATGCATATCCTCTGCCTCTGCCCGCCGGAAAACTCGTGCGGGTAGCGGTCTTTGTGGTATTCCTGAAGCCCGCAGGCTTTCATGATGAGCGATATATAGTCCTCGTACTCGACGTCACGCACTATTTTATGCTCGCGCACAGCCTCGCCTATTATCTCTCCGACCGGTATGCGCGGCGACAGGCTGGAATACGGGTCTTGAAAAACGATTTGCATACGCGGGCGCAGTTTGCGGAGCTCCTCTTGCGAGAGTTTGAAAATATCCATCCCGTCGAATAAGACGCTGCCCGAAGTGCGCTCTAATAACCTGAGCATAGTGCGCCCGGCCGTGGATTTGCCGCAGCCGGACTCGCCGACGAGCCCCATCGTCTGCCCGCGTTTTATTTTTACGGATATACCGTCGACAGCCCTGACGTTCCCCGTAACACGCTGAAGAAAATCAGACTTTATCGGGAACCACTTAACAAGGTCTTTGACTTCGACAAGATACTCGCTTTGCTCCATACGATCCTCCGAATGTGAGACAGGGGACGGTTCTCTGTCTCACCAGCCACTAGCCACTAATCACCAGCCACTAATCACCAGCCACTAGCCACTAGCCACTAGCTTCTCCAAATCCGCCGGTTTCGGGTACCCCAGCATCTCCCCGCCGTCGAAACACCGCCAGCATGAGACGATATGCGTATCGCTGATACGGAACTCCGGCGGGTACTCGCCATCGCACCTGTCGCAGCGCATCTCGCATCTATCCCGGAAATAGCAGTAGTCCGGCATATTCACAGGGTTAGGCACGCTGCCCGGGATGTTGTACAAACTATCGACCTTGACCCCGACTTTCGGCTTTGACTTCATCAGCCCCAGCGTGTAAGGGTGCGTCGGGTCATGGAACACCTCGCCCGTGCTGCCTTTTTCGACTACGCGCCCGGCGTACATGACCACGACATGATCCGCCATGCCCGCGATGACGCCAAGATCGTGAGTTATCAGCATTATCGAGCTGTTCACTTTTTCTTTTACTTCTTTCAACAGATCCAGTATCTGCGCCTGTATCGTGACGTCAAGCGCCGTCGTGGGTTCGTCCGCTATGATAAGCTCCGGGCTGCACGACAGCGCCATCGCTATCACGACGCGCTGGCGCATACCTCCTGAAAGCTCATGCGGGTACATCCTGTATACGGCTTCGGCGTCTGCTATCCCTACAAGATCCAGCATCTCGACCGTGCGGTTTTTCACCTCTTCTTTTTCCATATCCGGGTTGTGCAGGGTTATGACTTCGTCAATCTGCGCCCCGCAGCGGAACACAGGGTTCAGGCTCGTCATAGGCTCCTGAAAAATCATGGAAATCTTGTTGCCGCGCAGTTTCATCATCTCACCGGTCGGGGTGTTGATTATGTTATATGCCTTGCCGCCGCCCATGTTGAGGCGTATCTCGCCCCCTACCGTCTGGCCCTGCGGGCGTTGAAGCAACTGCATCATCGACAGACTCATCACGCTTTTGCCGCAGCCGGATTCTCCGACGATCCCTACGACTGAGCGTTTAGGGACGTCGAAACTAACGCCGTCTACCGCCCTGATAGTGCCCACGTCCGTAAAGAAGTACGAGCAGGCGTTATCGATCTCGACGATGTTGTTTTCATCGCGCATCTTAGCCGCGTACCCTGACGGATCGGCGACGCGCGCGTTGCGGGCGTGTTCAAGACGCCGCATGACCTTGCGATTGTAACGTGTTATCTCGGCGGATTCACGGCCGGATATGTACTTCCCTTTGCTTTTTGCCATCCTATCTCCTCATCTTCGGGTCGAACGCGTCGCGCAGGCCGTCGCCTACGAAATTGAACGCTATTACCGTCAGGCAAATGAGCAGCCCGCACGGCACCCATATATAAGCGTACCTGAGAATAGATTCTGCGGAGCCTGTGACAGAGTTTATCATCGTCCCCCATGTCGCCAGGGGGTGCTTAACGCCCAGGCCCAAAAACGACAGGGTCGCCTCATATAAGATGACCTGGCCAAGCCACATAGTTGCCGTGACTATGAGCTGCGGCATGACATTG
>Ga0082212_10011353_pt1 | contig 11304 bp, 10 predicted proteins | sample TergutNt197P3_FD_71548 | JGI IMG/M metagenome (GOLD analysis project Ga0082212, IMG submission 71548) | Neocapritermes taracua P3 segment gut microbial communities from Petit-Saut dam, French Guiana - Nt197 P3 | ecosystem: Host-associated > Arthropoda: Insects > Digestive system > Gut ... | reverse complement strand
AATTGCCAAACGACTCCATGATGGTCTGATAGGCGGTCCTGTCCCACGGGATCGACGCGTGGGCGCCGACCGACGCGGTATTGACCCGTCCGAAGACCCCGAACATCGACTCGATCTCCATCGCGTAGATCGCCTGCGTCTCCGCCGACATAAACCATTGCACAAACGTCCAGGCGTCGTCCAGCCGTTCCGGGCGGGTGTTGGCGATAAACCCCGCCGTGCTGACCGGCCCGGCCGCCGACCCGAGGGAGGATACGATCGAGCGGTCGATCGTCCCGTCCTCTTGCCTTACGCCGGGGACGGGGTAGATGGCCCAGCTGTCCTTGATCTCCAGCGCGGCGTAGTGAAGGTTGGTAAAGAGCGAGTGGTCGTGGATGCCGATCGGCATCTCGCCGGTGCGGAAGCGGTCGAAGAAGCTGGAGACAACCGGCGCGCCGTGCAGGATGTGCATATCGGTCTGCTCCGTCATCGCCGCGATCCCCAGCGGGGAGTCGAGGAGGCAGGAACGCAGATCGTCGCTGAAATACTGCCCGCCGTTTTGCAGCAGAAAGAGGGCCAGCAGGTCGCCTTCGGCCCGGAATTGCAGATTTTTCTCGGCCAGCACCCCGGCCACCGTGTAAAATTCGTCCCAGGTCTGCGGCACGTCCAGCCCGAAGTCGGCCATGATGTCGGTCCGGACAAACATCACCGGGAACTGCAATTCGACCGGGAAGCCGTATGTCTTGCCGCCGAAGCTGAACGGCGCTTTCGCCGTCGGCGGGAAATTCCGCTCAAACGCGCCGTATCCCGGCAGAACGGACAGATCGACCGCCGCGCCGCGCAGCCCGAAGTCCAGCGGGAACGAACGGAAGGTGTTCAGGCAGACGTCGGGCCCGGTGCCGGACGCGATGGCGTAAAACATCTGCTCATCTTTGTTTAAGACGCTGAAATTCACCTTAATGCCGGTCTCCGGCGTAAAGATCTCGTCGCACATCCGCTTCAGCGCTTCGGCGTAGTCCTTGCCGTAACGGCCCCAGACGTTTATCAGATGCTCCTCGCCGTCGTCATAGAGGTTGCCGGCCACGTCGGCCAGCGCGGTAAACGACGCGACAAAACGCTTGAGGGAAAACCACAGCGAACCGAAAAACCCCGGCCTGACCGGGCCGAAATCCCCGTCCGCGCCCGCCGGGACCGCCGAAACCGAATAGAGCGCCAGCGGCATTTCGCTGCTCATCAAGACCCATACGGAGCAGTTGACGATGTTGTCCTTAAACCGCGCCATCCGCCCGGGGATGGTGTCCGGCTTTTTGATAAAGTCGCGGAGCTGCTCCGACATGATGCTGATCGTCATCGCCTCGTTGCGCCCGCCGCCCAGTTCCTTTATATCCTCCGCGATCCTGTCGAGGCGGTCCGCGATGGTCCGGAAATCGCCGATGATGTTCGGAAGCCGCTCGTCGATGCGATAGTCGCGCAGCGGGTCGGGGTTGACGCCGGTAATCATGACGATCTGCGTATACAGATGCGATAATTCGGTCGTCAGCTCGGTCACCCGGCGGCAGACGTCGGCGGTGCCGCCCAGCGTGACCGACAGAGACAGTTCGTGTACCCCTTTGGTCAGATAAAAGAGCGCGTCCCCGCCGTCCGCCGGCGCGGCCATCCGCCGCCAGTTGGCGTCATAGGGGAAGGTGAGCGCTTTCATTTCGGAAAAAGGGTATTCCCCGTCGATCTTTAGGGCGCGGGTCACCGGCAGGCCGACGACGGCGTCCTGCTTATAGACAAAATGGAGGGAATACAGCCCGTCCTCGGGGACGTCCAGCCGCCACGAGATCGACTGTCCCGAACGGCTCCACATATCGCCGCCCATGACGTTATAGGAAATCGACCTCAAACTCAGCGGTTCCAGATACGGATTGGAACGGTCGGAGACCGGCAGCAGCGCCGGGTCGGAGCGCAAATGCGCGTCGATCGCCAATACGGTGACCGGCGGCGCCCTCGTATCCGCGCCGGCAAGGTCATACCCCGCCGCGACCTCGGCATAGGGCGGCACGTCCGGCGGCGGCGTCAGGCAGAACGCCGCCAGCGCCAGCGGCTCCCGGATCGGCCGCAGCGTGACGGTATGCGTCCCTTCGGAGAAAAAAAAGGCAAAGGGGTCCGCGTAAAACCCCTCTTTGTCCTCGCAGTACGCCCGGCTCCAAAGCTGCCGCTCGGCGCTTTTGGGGCGCAGCTCGTTGCCTTTGTTGTCAAACCGGCGCTCGTCGCCGGCATAGCGCCAGTGGCGGCGGAGCATAAATACCCCGGCCTCGCGGAACGGCAATTCACCGTCTATATAGACGGCCATCTCAATATCGGCGCGGCTGCCCGGCATGGCGGCGTATGTAAAGGACAGACAGTACCGCCCGTCACGCGGGACGCTGACGGTGTAGGTAACGAATCCGTCCTCCGACAATTGTAATACATCGCCGGCATGGTCCAGATACCCGGCGGCGCCGTAAACGCCGGCGGCGTCGGTATAGGAAAGGACCGGAAGGTCAATGGGGCCGTCCGGCACCTGGTTTGCCGGCACAGGCCCGAGGGCGGCGTAAGACGTCCCCCGCGGCGCGGACGGCAGCTCGCCGGCCGGCGGCGCGGCGTCCGCGCCCCAACCCGGGCCGGGGACTGCCAGCAAGGCAAACGCAAGCGCTAACGCGATCAGCTTTTTCACCAAGAAACCTCCAGCAAATTGGCTTCATTATAGACAGTATACCATAGTTTTTCGAAAAACGCAAGAGAATTACAGCAAATCCGGGCGCTTTCGTTTCGTGCGTTCCAGCGACTGTTCGCGCCGCCACCGTTCGATATTGGCGTGATGCCCCGACAGCAGCACCTCCGGCACGGCGCGGCCGCGCCAGACCTCCGGGCGCGAATACTGCGGATATTCCAGCAGCCCGTCCCAATGGCTCTCGCCGGTAAACCCGGCCTCGTCCGAAAGCACCCCCGGCGCCATCCGGCAGACCGCGTCGGCGACGACGCAGGCGGCCAGTTCCCCGCCGGTGATGACATAATCGCCGATCGAAATCTCTTCGTCCACGCATTCCTCAATAAACCGCTCGTCCACGCCCTCATAGCGCCCGCAGACCAGGATCAGATGCCTGTATTCCAGCAGCCTCCGCGCCTCGGCCTGAGAAAACACCCGCCCCTGCGGCGAGAGGTAAACCGTCCGCCCCGCCCCATGCGCCCCGACGATATGCTGATGGCAGCGGTACAGCGGGTCGGCCTGCATGACCAGCCCGTGTCCGCCGCCGTAGGGGTAGTCGTCCACCTGTTTCTGCTTGTTTTGGGTGAAGTCGCGTATCTGGTGCGTCCGGACGGCGACCAAGCCCTTCTTCCGCGCCCGCCCGATGATGCTCTCGCCCATAAAACGGTCAACACTGTCGGGGAACAGGGTCAATATATCAATTTGCATTTACATCCCCTCGATCAGCGCGACCCGCACGATCCCCTGTTCCAAGTCGATCTCTTTGACAAACTCCGGCACGGCGGGGATCATATGCTCCCCGTCCCCGCCGCGGACCACATACACGTCATGGGCGGGCGCGGTCAGCACGTCGTACAGCGTCCCGATCCGTTCCCCGCCGTCGAACACCGCCAGCCCGATCAGGTCTTTAATAAAATACCGCCCTTCGGGCAGCGCCACGCCTGATCGATCGATATATAGGACGCTGTCCCGCAGCGCCTGCGCGGCTTCCACCGATTCCACGCCGTCCAACTTCATCAGCACAAAACGTTTATGCTGTCTCGCCGAAAGCACCGCGCGGGCCTCCCCGCGCAGATAAACGGTCGTAAACCCCGCCAAAAAGGCGGGGCTGTCGCACCAAGGCTCCACGCGCAGTTCCCCGCGCACGCCGTGCGTACCGGCAACCTTGCCGATCTCCTGCAGGGGCGCGCCGCGCGCGTCCCCGTTTCTACCGGTCGATGATTTCGACATTCACCCGTTTTCCCTGCGGGGCCGAGGCGCGCACGACGGAGCGCAAATCCTTGGCGACGCCGCCCCCGCGCCCGATGACCTTGCCCACGTCGCCCGGCGCGACGCGCAGTTCCAAAACCAGCTCGCCGCCGTTATCGCGCTCGGCGACGCTGACTTCGTCCGGTTTCTCGACAAGCTGCGCGGCCATATACCGCAGCAGTTCCTTCAAATCGGCCATATCAGATGACCCCGGCGATTTGCAGCAGCTTTTTCACCGTATCGGTCGGCTGGGCGCCGTTTTGCAGCCAGTCTTTGGCGCGTTCGGCAATGACCTTGATCTCGGCCGGCTCGGCCAGCGGGTTATACGTCCCGATCTCCTCGATAAAGCGCCCGTCGCGGGGATAGCGGGAATCGGCCACCACGATGCGGTAGTAAGGCGCTTTCTTCGCGCCCATCCGGCGCAGTCTCATCTTGACCATCTTGTTGAACTCCTCCTAAGATTCTTTATCGGATATGTCCTCGTCGGACAATATGCCTTCCACATTGGCAATCTTAATCAGTTTCCGCTCAAAATCCTCCAGATCCTTTGAGGATTTGACCAACTCCAGCATCATTTTCATGATGATTTTTGTTTCCAAACCCACGGTATTCACCTCCTATCCGAACAGTCCCCTCATGTTTTTCGGCATCTTGCCGCCCGCCATCTGCTTCGCGAGCGTCTTCATCATCTCAAACTGCTTTAGAAGCCTGTTGATGTCCTCCACCCGCGTCCCGCTGCCGGCGGCGATCCGGCGTTTGCGCGAGGAGTTGAGGATCTTCGGGTCCTCGCGTTCCCTCTGCGTCATCGACAGGACGATGGCCTCCATCCGGCCCATCGAGCGTTCGTCGAATTTGGCGTTTTTCAGCGCGTGCCTGTCCATGCCGGGCATCATGCCCAATACGTCCTGCATCGAGCCCATGCCGCGCAGCTGCGCCATCTGGTCGAGGAAATCGTTGAGGGTAAACCGGCCGGCGCGGAGGTTTTTCTCCATCTGCTCGGCCTTTTTTAAGTCGATCGACGCCTCGGCCTTCTCAATTAACGTCAGCACGTCGCCCATGCCGAGGATGCGGCTTGCCATCCGATCCGGATAAAACGGCTCGATCTGGTCGAGTTTCTCGCCCACGCCGCAGAATTTCACCGGCTTCCCCGTCACCGCCCGCGCCGACAGGGCCGCCCCGCCCCGGGCGTCGCCGTCCAGCTTGGTCAGCAGGATGCCGTCGATGCCCAGCCGCTCGTTGAAGGTCTGCGCCGCGCTGACCGCGTCCTGGCCCGTCATCGCGTCCACGGCCAGCAGGATCTCCGCCGGGCGGACCGTCTCTTTGAGGCGGCTCAACTCGTCCATCAGCGTATCGTCGATGTGCAGGCGGCCGGCCGTATCGAGGAATACCATGTCGTTGCCGTGCTTTATCGAGTGTTCTATAGCATTGTGCGCGATCTTGACCGGGTCGCCCTGCCCCTCTTCATAGACCGGCACGCCCAATTGCGCCCCGACGACCTGCAGCTGCTTGATGGCGGCCGGGCGGTATACGTCGCAGGCGACCAGCAGCGGGCGCTTGCCCTGCTTCTTGAAATACCCCGCGAGCTTCGCGCCGTTGGTGGTCTTGCCCGCGCCCTGAAGCCCCGCCAGCATGATGACGGCCGGCGGCTTGCCGGACAGATTGATTTTCGCGTCCCGCGCGCCGCCGGGTCCGTCGTCACGCCGGCCGCCCATCAATTCGATCAGTTGCTCGTGGACGATCTTGACCACCGTCTGCCCGGGCGATAAGCTGTCCAAAACGTCTTTGCCCTTGCAGCGTTCGGCGGCGGCGGCGCAGAACTCCTTGACCACCTTGAAGTTTACGTCGGCCTCCAGCAGCGCGAGCCGCACCTCGCGCATGGCCTCCTGTATGTCTTTTTCGTTCAGCCGGCCTTTTCCGCGGAGTTTTTTGAAAATACCGTTCAGCCGGTCGCCCAAATTTTCAAACGCCATTTACGTCTCCTCCGCTATCGCGCTTGCCACGTCCTGTATCCTTTGCGCATACTCGCGGATGGGGCTGCTGCCGTAGCGCTTGTTGTTGACGGCCTCGATCGCCGCCGCCGCGTCGCGTATCTCCAGCAGGCCGGTTTGCACCTTTTTATACCGCGCCACCAGCCCCAGCTTATCCTCCATCGAGCGCAGCACCTGCGTCGCGCGGACGATCACGTCGCGCACGCCCTGGCGCGTGATCTCGGCGTTCTCGGCGATCTCGCCCAGAGACATGTCGTGGTTGTGGTAGAGATCGAAAAAATCCCTCTGCTTTTCGGTCAGCACCTCGCCGTAGAAATCGAAAAGCATACTCATGATCAGCGGATCGTCTTTCATCGCCGCACCACCCCCCGCCATGTTGTAAAGGCTTATAGCTTTACATTAGTATACAGCATCAAAACCGGTTTGTCAAGGGGTTTTTATGTAAACCGGCAAATTTTTTTGCCGTAAATTTTACCTCGTCTTGGAAGCTCCAATTCGCAAGCTCTTAGCAAGGGGACGCAATCGGAAGCGATGTATTCTATTGGCAGCCCCCGAGAACGCGCAGAGCGATTTTCTCAAAAAAGACATATCGGTTGACAGCGCGGCGGCGGCGCGGTATACTGTGCTAAAGTCTGCTGTTAAAATACGCTTTGGCAACCTGAAGCTGCCTTTTATGGACTCAAAATGTACCTGACGAAAGGAATCCCAAAGATGAGCGCGTTGACCGATAAATCCCTGCAAACGCTTGAATTGCCGCGCGTCTCGGAGATGCTGGCCGCCTTTGCCGTGTCGCAGGAGGCCAAAGAGCGTTGCCTCGCGCTGCGCCCCGCGTCCGATCCGGAGGAAGCCGGGGAGCGGCTGAAACAGACCGGCGCGGCGCGGGCCATGCTGGAACAGCGGGGCGCGCCCGCCCTGTCCGGCATCCGGCCCGTCGCGCCCGCCCTGTCCCGCGCGGGCCTGGGCGGTATCCTCAATACGCGGGAGCTGCTGGACATCGCCGCGACCCTCCGGGCGGCGCGTACGGTGCGCGCCTACGCTACAACGGATAAGGGGTTAAAGACGGAGCCGTCGGGTTTAGACGGCTTGTTCCGCCGTCTGGCCGGCGACAAGCCGCTGGAGGACCATATCACCGGCTGTATTCTGAGCGAGGAGGAGATCGCCGACCACGCCAGCGGCGAACTGGCGTCGATCCGGCGGAAAATGCGGGCCACGAGTTCGAAAATCCGCGACACGCTGAACAAATTTGTCTCCTCGCACGGAAAGTATCTGCAAGACGCGCTGATCACCCAGCGGGGCGGGCGGTTTGTCATCCCCGTCAAAGCCGAGCACAAAAACGACGTGCCGGGGCTCTTGCACGACGTGTCCTCCTCCGGCGCGACGCTGTTCATCGAGCCGACGGCGGTGGTGCAGGCCGACAATGAGCTGCGCGAGCTGGAGGGCAAGGAGCGCAAGGAGATCGAGCGCATCCTCGCGATCCTCACGGCAGAGTGCGACGCTTCCGGGGGCTTGATTTTAGAGGATTACGACGCCCTTGTCGCCATCGACGCCGTATTCGCCCGGGGCAAGCTGGCGTCGGACATGGACGCGTCGCAGCCGCGGCTGGGCGGGGACGGCGTGACCGACCTGCGCAAAGCGCGGCACCCGCTGCTGCCCAAGGGGACGGCGGTGCCGGTGTCAATCTGGCTGGGCAAGAATTTTGACTCGCTGGTCATCACCGGCCCCAACACCGGCGGCAAGACGGTGACGCTGAAGACCCTCGGGCTGCTGACGCTGATGGCGGCCTGCGGGCTGCACATCCCCGCCGCGGAGGGCAGCGAGATCGCGTTTACCAACGCCGTGTACGCCGACATCGGCGACGAGCAGTCGATCGCGCAGAGCCTGTCCACCTTCTCGTCCCATATGCGCAACATCGTCGCCATTTTGGACGAAGCCGGACCGGAGAGTTTGGTGCTGTTTGACGAGCTGGGCGCGGGCACCGACCCGGTGGAGGGCGCGGCGCTGGCCGTGGCGATCATCGAGCAGGCCCGGTCGCGGGGATGCCGCGTCGCCGCCACGACGCACTATGCCGAGCTGAAAACCTACGCCATGTCCACCGCGGGCGTGGAAAACGCGAGCTGCGAGTTTGACGTGGAGACCCTGCGCCCCACCTACCGTCTGCTGATCGGCATCCCCGGGCGAAGCAACGCCTTTGCCATCTCGCGGCGGCTGGGGCTGCCGGAGCGCGTCATCGACGCGGCCAGACAGCGCGTCGGCGTGCGCGACGCGGCGTTTGAAGACATCCTGACCAAGCTGGAAAGCCAGCGGACCGCCCTGGAAAACGACCGCGCCGAAGCCGAACGCGCCCTGCGCCAAAGCGAGACGGACAGGCGCAAGGCGGAGGAACTGCGCGGGCGGATCGAGCGCGAACACGAAAAAGCCGCCGAAAGCGCCCGGACCGAAGCGCGGCGGATCCTCAACGAAGCGCGGCGGACCGCCGACGAAGCGGCGCGGGAGGTTGCCCGGGCGAAGCAAAACGCGTCGTCGGAGGAGCTGGCCGAAGCGCGGCGGATCCTCAACAAAGCCGAGGACGCGCTGGCCGGCGATTCGCCCCCGCCGGAGCCGGAGGTGTTATTTGTCAAACCGCCCGCGCCGGGGACGGAGGTCGTTTTGGCCGCGACCGGCATACGCGCTTCGGTACTGGGCGCGCCGGATAAGAACGGGATGATCCCGTTGCAGGCGGGGATCATGAAGGTGACCGCGCCGTTGCATGAAATACGCCCCTGTATGCCAAAAAAGGAGAAGAAACCGAAAGGCGGCTCCGTGTCCGTCGCCCGGACTCCGGAGCCGGTCAGTCCGGAAATCGACCTGCGCGGCCAGCCGTCCGACGACGGCGTGCTGATGATGGAACGCTTCCTCGACGACGCCGTCATGCGGAAGCTGGAGGCGGTCACCGTCATCCACGGCAAAGGGACCGGCGCGCTCCGCGCCGCCGTCCACGCCGCGCTGAAGAAGAACAAGTCGGTCAAGGGGTTCCGGCTGGGCCGGTACGGAGAGGGGGAGGCGGGGGTCACCGTGGTGACGCTGCGGTAAGCGGCGGTCAGGGCAGTCGCGCCAAATCCGCGGGCATCTGCCAATCGGAACGGGAAAGCGACACGCTGCCCACGCTTACGCCGTCCGGCGAAGCGTTGCGCTTGAACTGCGAACGGGCGAACCTCTCCAGGAATAGATCCAGCAGCGGTTCCAGAGACCCGGCGCGCCCCTCAAAGGCGCGGTTGGCCGCCAGCAGCAGTTTCTCCCGCGTGTATCCATGGCGGATATACCAATAGAGGAAAAAGTCGTGAATCAGATAATCCCCCAAAATATCTTCGCTGCGCTGACCCTGCTCGCCGTCCGGACCGACCGGCAGCAGTTCGGGGCTGACCGGCGTATCCACAATGTCATGCAGCACCGTCCGCAGGGCTTTGGCGGACTTGCCCGCGACAAAGCGGACAATGCGGCGCATCAGCGTCTTGGGGACGCCCGCGTTGACGTTGTACATGCTCATCTGGTCGCCGCCGTAGGTCGTGAAGCCCAGCGCCGTTTCGGAGAGATCGGCTGAGCCGGCGACAATGCAGTTTTCGGCGTTGGCCATGTCCATGATGATCTGAGTCCGTTCCCGCGCCTGCGCGTTTTCAAACACAACGTCGGGCCGCCCGCCGTGTCCGATGTCGCGCAGATGGCCCTCCAAAGCGCCGCCGATCGGTACGGTCCTTAATGTAACGCCCAGCGCTTCGCACAGCGCCTCCGCGTTGGAACGGGTACGCCGCGTCGTGCCGGGGCCGGGCATTGTCACGGCCAGCAGTTTGCGCTGTTCCTGCCGCGCCGCCTGATGGGCCGCCAGCAGGGCGAGGGTAGAATCCAAGCCGCCGGAGACGGCCACCGCCGCGCCGGTTCCGGGCAGGCGGGCAAGCCGCGTCCGCAGGCCGCGTATCTGCGCCGACATGACGTCATGGCACCGTGCCGCGAGGGCGTCGGTCTCCTCGGGGATAAACGGTTCGGGCGAATAACAGCGCGTCAGCGGAAACGCCGCCGCGCCGCGCCGGAACGGGATCACCCGGACCGGGCCGCCGTCCGCCGCGTATCTGCGCCGCTGATAGGCAAGCAGGCCAAGGTCGATCTCGGTCGCCGTGACGCCGTGGGTCTCCTCCCGGCCGCTTTGGGCCAAAACGACCCCGTTCTCCGCCACCGTCCGGCTTCCCGTAAAAACGGCTCCGCCGGCGGTTTCCCCGTCGCCGGCCGACGCGGATACAATCCCCGCGGCCAGACGCGCCGACTGGATCCTCAGCAAATCGCTCCAATAGTCGCGCTGTCCCGCGCTGTCCTCAAGGGCCGCCAAATTCCCGACGACAACGGCGTCTGTCTTCCCGGATACGTCGTTTCCGATTTCAAAGGCGATACGGCAATCGCCGCCCCCGTCAAAGACCAGGTCTGTCCCAAACGGGACCTCCTCGCCGCACAGCGATACCGTCCCGGTCAGGCCCGCGCCGGAGCAAAACCGGCGGGTTTCCGCCCGGCTCTTTGGGACAACGCCCAGCAGCCGCCCCCCCTGAAAGACGGCGGCGCAGTTGTAAAGGCCCTGCCCGCGGCGGACGGGCCGCTGTCCCTGCGCGCCTACCTGGACGCGGGCCTCGCCACCCTGGACACGCGGGACATGGCCCTGGCGCCCGCGGGGGCGGCCGGAGCGGGCCCGCCGCTCCCTTTCCGCCTGGTCCTGGAGGCCCCGCCCACCTCCGGGGTCCGCCCGCCCCCGGCCCCGCGCGGGGAGCCCGTGCCCGAATGGCGCGTTCGCCTGTCGCTTCGGGCCGGGGAACGGGAACTGGATTCGCGCCTGCTGCCCGTGACGGCTTCCCCGCGGCCTCCGGGCCCCGCCTTCGCGCTGGACGGGGCGGTGACGGCCAGGGCCATCAGCCACTGGTACCAGTGGAATCCCCGGGTGGCCGTCGGGGGGGCGGTGCGCAACCTGGGCCAGGAGGCCGGCGCGGCGCGGGTTTCCGCCACCATCCGGCCCTCCGAGGGCGCCAGCGAGGACGCCACGGCCCCGGACCTCGCCCTGGGGCCGGGCGAGCGGAAGGATTTTACCCTGGAGATCGCCACGCCCAGCGTGAAGGGCAAGGCCCTGCCCATCGGGGTTACGCTGCGCCTGCGGGACGCAACCCTGCCGGACGGGGAGGGCGAGGAGCGGGAGATGGAGGTGGGGGAGAACCGCGACCGCTAGCGCAGAGTGCACAGTGCAGAGTGCAGAGTAAACCGCCAATGCACCGGGCTTCGGGCTACAGGCTATAGGCTGCAGGCCGCAGAAACCGCGATTTCGGCAAGAGTTGTTCCCGAGGCTTGAAG
>Ga0082212_10011352_pt1 | contig 11305 bp, 11 predicted proteins | sample TergutNt197P3_FD_71548 | JGI IMG/M metagenome (GOLD analysis project Ga0082212, IMG submission 71548) | Neocapritermes taracua P3 segment gut microbial communities from Petit-Saut dam, French Guiana - Nt197 P3 | ecosystem: Host-associated > Arthropoda: Insects > Digestive system > Gut ... | reverse complement strand
TGATAATTCGATTTTTGATTTTTGCCCGCCGCGAAAAAACAAATAAAACTTTTAAGCCAAGATATGTATTGAAAGTTAATATTCAAAATTAATAAAAGAGAGGGTAAAAACATGAACGGACAAATCACTATTCAAAGCGCGATTGATGAATTGCAGAGGAATTTCAAAAAACTGAACGAGATTTATTTTAACGGCGAACTTGAAAGACCAGTTATAACAATTTTAACAGACAGTACGGGCGGGGCGTATGGTTGGATAAGCGTACACAAAGTATGGAGCAGTAAAGATAATGCGTGGTTCAGGGAAATAAATCTTTGCGCCGAATATCTCAACAGACCCGCCGAATTTGTCATAACGACACTTTTACATGAAATGTGCCATTTGTATAATATTCAGAACGGCATACAGGATTGCTCACGCGCCGGAACGTATCACAATAATAAATTTAAGGAAATAGCCGAAAAAAGCGATTTAATTATTGAAAAATCCGAAAAATACGGTTATTGTATAACGAAACCGTCAACAGGATTAATCGAATATGTAAGAGAAAATTGCCGTGCCGGGTGTTTCAAATTGGAGCGTATAAAAACATATAAAAATGGTACACCGAAAAAGACAACGACAGGCGAGGACGGCAAAGAAAAAACAGTCAGCCGGACAAAACAGAGTATGCGAAAATATCATTGTCCGAAATGTGGGTTGATAGTCAGAGCCTCAAAAGATGTAACAGGCAAATTAAAATGTATTGACTGTGAAGAAATATTTATTGAAAATTAATTTTCAAAGTAAATCGAATAAAAAATCCCGTCCGATATGGGCGGGATTTATGCAACATTGAGCCTATAAATTTTAAATTTTCGTGTAAAAATCGTGTACGCTTGTTTTTTCTGTGTAGAAACCCCCGAATTAACGGGGATTTCCGATTTTTGGCTGCGGAACTAGGATTTGAACCCAGACAAACAGAGTCAGAGTCTGCCAAATCGTTGATTATCTACTATTATCCTGTATTGTATAATACCATAGAATCCCGCGATTTACCACGGGATTCTGTGTGTTCCTGATCTTTTTTGACTATATGTCCCATTCTACCGAAAAGAACATTTTCTAACAAAGTGTTAGAAGATGTGTTAGAAAAACGCTATCATCAAGAACAATTTATTTTAACAACCGAGGATTATACTCCGCTATAAAAAACACGCAGGTACATAGCACATACAACTTTTCATGTTCGCTCAACATATCAATTTGACGGTCTAATATCAAACTGGCATTCGGTAAAATATTATCAGGATTGGCGTTTAACATACGCCAGCCTTTTTCTATGTTTTGTCCGATTACAATATTGCATTCTTCACGGGTTACGGCAAATTTTGAATAATCGTGATTTCTATTTTCCGTGTTGACTCTTTTTTTATATGTATGCCCGCAAAGTTCCGTCAAAGCTGCGACACGGTCGTTGTATTCCGGGTCGGGAATACTGGTCATGTGGTAAAAAGCCTCTATCATTGGATAATTCAGATACAGCTTTCCCATGTCCGTGGATTCAACGAAATATTTCATCATCGCAGATATTTTATTCTCCGAAAATTGCGGGTCTTGCGGGTCGAGGTCGAAAATAAGCAGTATGTCTGTAAAGTCCTGTTCAAAAATTAATTTTTTGCTTTCATCCCGCTCACGTTCTTTTAAAACTTGCAGAATGTCCATATCTTCCGGTTTTTCGTCAAAGAACATTTCGTTATACAAAAAGAATCAAAATTTTAGCTTTTGATTTATCCATCAAATTCACCGCTCATCTTTTCCAGCATACTTACTATTGTTTCTGAAAGCTCGTAGTGATAGAAAGCGTCGAATTCGTCAATGTACATGAGCGAAACATCAGGGGCAGTCTTGTACCAATAATAAAATGTATAAAGAGCCTTTGTTCCGCTGGAGGCTATTGTAAAAAAGGGTAAAGGTCTTTTGGAATCAAAATACAAACGTGTTTTTCCATCCGTATCTTTTTTTGCTATAACCGGTTCATCAATGCCGGATTGCTTCAACAGAACATTGAATTCATTTATATATTCTTTATTTTCAAAATTCTTAAATCCCTCAACAGAAAATCGTTTAAGCATAACCAAGCCTCCCTTACATTGTTATTATACCCCAAAAAATAAAAAACCCGGTATCAGTTACACCATAATATCAGACAGCGAAAACAGTCGTATGCTCTCGTCTTTTTTTGCTTGCTCGGTCAGCCTTTCTGTAAATCCTGATTTTGAAAACAATGCGTATTTTACATCCGCGCCCTTTTTTACCAGTACCGATTTTTCTTTTAATCGTTCAAAGTCGGAGACATCGGTTTCAGAGTTGCGGAATTTACACTCGCAGAGGATATAGTTCTTTGTTTTGGCGTCAACAGCGACTATGTCAATTTCGGAATCTACGGCGGTCAGCTTCTCTTTTCCATTGTCTGCGAAAACGGTTTTATTTAGTTTCCCCCACCATCTTCCCAGTTTTGAAATGCGAAACGGCAGTTCGCCCAAGCGGTTTTTCCTGCGTAAAAATTCACGGCATACGGTTTCAAAGACAGGCGAAGCGAAATTATTTAATTGAGGCTCAACCATATATTTGAAAACACCGTCGGCATCGCCGGTTTCTAAGTCCGATATGTTAGGAAATACGAAGCCATACCAAAAGCGGAAGAAGTTATCTGTTATCCGATACAATCCCCGCGTTGAAGCCGCCTGCTCTTTACCGCTTGCCGCTGTGCCTTTTGCGGACAGAACCGAAAACTCGCGTTCGAGTATTTGAAGTTCTATAAGGTTTTTCAGATATACGCTTATCTTGGATTTTTCAATTTGCGTTTTGGTGAAGATGTCGTTTAGTTGCGTGTTTCCGAGGGCAATGGCTTCGATTACCGTATTATACAGCGCGGGTTCGCGCAGTTCCTGACGTATTAGAAATTCTACCTCGCTATAAAGGACACAGCCTTTTGTCAGCACGTTTTTTATGATGTTTTCACGTAGCGAAAGCGCAGGTTCAAACTGCCGCAGATAGTGAGGAATGCCGCCTAATATCGAATACGCCAGCATTTTATCTTCGTCGGTATAACCGGGGAAGAATTTCACGGCGTCTTCAAACGGCAGCTCGTTCATTCTGTAAATTCCGGTCGTACGCCCATACAACGGATTCTTTTCCGATAATATTTCATTCTCGATAAAGCTCATCGCGCTGCCGCACAGAACAATCATGACTTCTTTATTTTTAAGCTGTTCGTCCCATAATATTTGCAGAATTGACGGGATTGACGAGTTTCCTTTGCACATATATGGGAATTCGTCGATAATCAAAAGTTTCTTAGCACCATTAGCCGGCAATTCTAAAATCCCCTTGAATGCCGACTCCCAATCCGAAAAAGAATTAATGTATTTGGAAGCCGGACTGCCGGCTTTTAATATGCGCTCCGAAAATGCCGTAAGCTGTTTTGCATCGGATAACTCACGACAGGAGTAGAAAACATGGGGTTTCCCTTCGCAGAATTTATATAAGGTTTCAGTTTTTCCGATGCGTCGCCGCCCGTACAGAACGACCAGCTGTCCGCCGGGAGCGTTATATTTATCATTAAAAAATCGAAGTTCTGTCTCACGCCCGATAAACATTAATTACACCCTCCATAATTACTAATTACGATTATATAAATCGTGATTAGTAATTATTATAGCTGATATTTTTCGATTTGTCAAGCTTTATTTTATATTTTTAAGTATAGTATTTTGTCTCCTCAATTTCTTTTAGGGTCAGCATGACCCTTTTGTATGTCCCTGCGTATGAATAACCCTGAACGATATATCACCGAAAGTCAGAACGTTGTTATCTTTTAACAGAATATCGGATGAAACCGTTTCGTTGTTTGCCCAAATAGTCATGCTTTTGTCAGTATTTTCATTTATTATGAAGCCTCCAAGTAAATACATTTTTCATTTTCATTGCGAGTCCCTACTCTTCCAAGGTCTGTCTTTTCCAAGCCAATTTTTTTCTTCCCAATATTTTTTGTCAACAGGTGCCCAGTTGTTACCCTTCTGCATCATACGCATTATTGAAAACATAAATTTTAACTTTATACCCGGAACGGCTCGCCCGTTTACGGCGACTATCTTTTTGACGATTTTTTCAGCCTTAACCTTGATTTGCTCTTTCTTTTTATCCTTAACCATGTCCCATGATGTTGCCGCAACCCTCTCCGATATTTTGTAAACTTTTGATATACCGAGATAAAACATTTGCCTTGACAGAGATTTCGTAACATTTTTCATACCTGCCCCTGCCGCCGTGGAAACTACAACGGCTGTTTTCGTGAACATGGCTTCTTCCGGGCGGTGCGACAGCCAAGCAGTAAATAAATGGTCAAAAAAACTTTTTAGTTGTCCCGTCATTTCCATAACATAAGTCGGAGAACCTATAATGATAACATCAGACGAAAGCATAGAATTAAAGATTGTTCCAATCTGTTCGCTGTGGGGACAGAACTCCCTGCCTTTATCTAAACAAACATAGCAACCCAGACAATTTTCGCTGAAATCTTTCGGGAGAAAAAATTCTTCGATGCTACCGCCGATTTTTTCCGCCGTCATTTTTGCTATGTGATATGTGCTTCCTTTGTGGTTCTGCCCGTGTATTATTGTTATTTTCAAATGAAATCCCTCCCGATTTTCTTTTTCGCTTATAACCGTATATGCTTCTTTTTGCTTATTTCCGCAAGAAATTTTCCAGTTCCGCAGGCTACGTCTAACACGGCATCGTTGTCTTTAATCATAATAATTTCACTTTAATTATTTTATCATATTTTTTATTGTAATGCAAATGAAATTTTTATAATTTTTTAATTCCACAATAAAAAAAATGTCTCCCGGATATGTTCCGGGAGATTATTTTGTTTATGATTTTGGAATCATAAGCCGATTATATATATCATCGCCTATGCATTCCCTCGCATGGCGGCACCACGAGATACAACTCTGCATATCGTTATAAGCGACGAAACCACAGTTTTCGCATATTGCCTGCATATCTGTGGCAAACAATTCGATTTCGTTTCCGCAGTCGGGACATATCTTTATTTTCAGCGTCGGCGTTCCCTTGATATTGCCCGCGCCGGGACACCCTTTAATCACCAAGCCGTCACCACTCTTTGCTACATTAATATTTGCCCGTCGGTAGATATAGTCACGACTTGCCATGGTATCATTTTGCCGCAGTTTTTGAGCGCGGTTTTGACGGCGTTTTCAATACCGCCACAGCACGGCACTTCCATTCGCGCAACCGTGACGGATTTTATGTCGTTAAGTTTTAAAATATCAGTCAGCTTTTCCGAGTAGTCACCCTCGTCGAGTTTCGGGCAGCCGATGAGCGTTACTCTGTTATTCATATATTCGGCGTGGAAATTACCGTAGGCATACGCCGAGCAGTCTGCAGACACAAGCAGATGAGCGTCTCTAAAATAAGGCGCATTTACAGGGACAAGTTTTATCTGCACAGGCCATTGATTGAGATGCGTTTGTGCCGATATTGATTGTTCTGTTTTTGTTTCTGCTTTTTTGTGTTCGATTGATTTTGAATGTATACCGGGACAACCGCAGGCTAAAGTGTCAGGTTGCTTATTTTGCATATTGGCTTTTACGGCAATTTCGTTATATTCCGCCGCTTCCCGTTCTTCAAAAGTAATTGCTCCTGTAGGGCAAACCGGCAGACAATCTCCAAGCCCGTCGCAGTAATCGTCACGCAATAATTTTGCCTTGCCGTCAATCATTCCGATTGCGCCCTCGTGACAGGCGTCAGCACACAAGCCGCACCCGTTGCATTTTTCTTCATCAATTTTTATGATTTTTCTTAACATATTTTTATTCCCCCTCTTGTTTTTGTGACTTTATTATAGTATAATAAAAATCGTATTTCGGTTGCAAAAACAACGGAAAGGAGAAAATTGTGAAAAATATTAAAAATATTATTGAAACGGTTAAAGATAACCCGTTATTTCACGGCATCGGATATAACGATTTTGAAAGAATGTTTTCCTGCATTGAGGCAAAAACGCAAAAGTATAAAAAAGACGATATTGTCTTATTATCAGGAGATACCGTCAGTTTTGTCGGTTTGATTCTGTCAGGCGGCGTTAGAATCGTAAAAGAAGATATGGACGGAAACATAATGATTCTTACCGAGCTTACAACATCTGATATTTTCGGCGAAGTTTTCGCCTGCGCCGGTATTGGTCGAAGTCCCGTAACAATTCAAGCCTCGGAAGATACCGAAATATTATTTATCGACTACAAAAAGATTATTACGGTCTGTCCCTCCGTATGCGGATTTCATAGTAAACTGATTGAAAATATGCTGAGCCTCATCGCGCGAAAAAATCTCATGTTGAATCAAAAAATCGAAATATTATCCAAGCGTACCACGCGAGAAAAACTGCTTGCGTTTTTAGATATATACAGGAACGAATTGCAAAAATTTACAATACCGTATAACCGTGAAGAAATGGCGCAATATCTGTGCGTTGACAGGAGCGCGATGTCAAATGAATTGTGTAAAATGCGAGACGAAAGACTCTTGAAATTTCATAAAAACGTTTTTGAATTTTTGTGATTTTTTGTTGTCATCTCGCTTTTATTTATATCAAGCCAGCCACAAAATATACTTTCCGTTTGTCCGCACCGTATAGCAAGAGAACTATTAAATTCCATAACTCCGTTTAATCATTAGCTTCAACTCGTCTTTCGGAACATCGCCGCCAATAATAATCGTGCCAATGTTCATCATAATTACGAATATCGTTCATTATCACCGCCGCAAGTTACAAATTTTTTGAATTCATCTTCGGAAAAAACAAGCTGCACGCGTTCTTTTTTCAGAGGATTATCACCGCCTGAAAGCTGCGCCGCATATTGTTTGAACGCCTCCCCCCAAGGTTTCGGCTGGAAATCCGATGTAATAATCCCGGAATATTTCGATATATCCGTAGATGACTCTGTATCTGCCAAAGGCCAGTTTAGCCAACCGGACGCTATGCCGATAGTTTCTTCCATCAATGTCTGATTCCAGTCACGCTGATCTTCAACGGAACGGTAAGGCTGATTATGCTCTTTTATTTCGCCGCCGCCGTACCAGCCGAATTCCTCTAATACCACAGGACGCGAAAGGTCGCAGTAGCGCACCCAATCGAGAAGATAATTTATATTCCTGAGTTTGACAGCCGGGTCTTTTGGGTCGCCAAGCGTCGGATAGAAATGCGGACAGTCGAAATCAATAAGCCGCGAAAGTTTTACAGGGTTAAACGCGCTGTAACCGCTCGGCTTTCTACTTCCGGTCACCGCCGGAAACGACCATTGTATATATCCGATTGTTACAAGATGCCTGTCTCCGGCATTACGGATTACGTCAACCTGTACTTTTGTCCAGTTGTACGCGACTTGCTCGCGGTATAACTGATAATCGTACAAACGCTGATTATTTTCATCAGGTTCATCGGCGGGAACAGAAAAATCCTGTTTATCATTACCGTATTTATTTATGAGAAACTGTTTCCAGCCGTCTCTCATAGGTTCAGAATCCCAATTTATCATAGGTTCGTTACGCAAATCCCACGCGAAAATAGCCGGTTCGTCTTTATATCGGTTCGCCATAAATGACCAGTATGTTTGCAGAGCTTCAAGCGCACCGGGATTGCAATACATATCGGGCTGGCAGTACTCGGGAACGCCTTCCCAGTGATCCGGTCCGGTAGGGATTATGTGTATATTCGTTTCTCTTGCGATAGCGACGAACTTGTCGAATTTTTCAATGGCAGTCATGTCTATTTTGTTTTTCTCAGGCACAAACGCCGTGCTTGCTATGAAAAAACGCGCCGCGTTTATGCCGTAGGATTTCATTACCTGAAACTGCTCGCGCACTCTGTTTTCGTCAAACTGTTTCCAGATTTGCGGAGCCCAGCCGGTTTCATGGTCGAAATAATTTACCCCCACCGGTATATATGGCTTACCGCTCACGCTGTCGATAAAGCATTTTTTATCGTAATCTATTTTCATTATACCCTGCATATTAGCTCCCTCCCGGTTTATATTTTTGAATCAGTTTGATTTCGTTTTCATCATAAGGCGTGCCGTCGGGATAAAAAATATCATGCTGCCATATATCCGGCGAATCATCAGGTTTACCATTCATCGTACCCCAATTCAAATGCGTCTGCGTTTTGCCGTTTATCAGCCCCCAGTTGTATATGCCGATATTTTCACGTTTATACAATGGCAAATGGCTTTGGAAAGTGTTGCCTCCGGGACGGTTAAGCCATTCCGTGCATAACAACGGACGGTTATATTTTTTAAGCAGTTCGATTTTTTTCTCTGATTCCGAAAGCGGCATATAATCGTGATACGATACAATATCGGACAATTCGGCGAAAGCTAAGTCATAGTTTTTAAATTCCCATATGCCTATTGTCAAAGGCTGTCTCGGATTTATTTCTCTTGCCCATTCAAATGATTTTTCTACAAGGGACAGACTTTTTTCTCTGCGGTTGTTATTCCCCGGCTCATTATATAAATCCCATACGGCAATATATTTGCTGTCTTTAAAACTGCCGGTTATATTTTTCACATAGTCGCGCAAGGTATATTCTTTTTCAGGATTATCCGCGATTGATGTCCCCGGACTTGGCATCCAGCCGCTGTTGTGTACGCCGGAAACAGGAGGGTTTTGTTTTCCCAAATACGGCTCTTTTCCCGCAAACGCGCAGTCGTCGAACAGTATCGGCATAACCGATATGCCGTTTAAATGGGCTATCTCGCAAAAATCCCTGAATGTTTCTAAAAATCCGTTGCGCTCGTTCTCCCACACTATATATTGTAAAAATACACGGCATGAGTTATACCCCGTTTCTGCCGCAAGCGCAAGCTCTCTTTTTATCGTTTCCCGGTCATACGTCTCTTTTTGCCACATCTCGGTTGAATTTACGGCAGTCGAGGTCACATAGTTGAACCCGACCAGCCAGTTTGTTTTCTTTTGCCATTCCCACGCTTTTTTCTCTGCCCACCGCATAAATTTTCCTCTCCGGTAAACATAACCCGTTTGATTTTTTTCAAATATTTTCGTTATGATATATGCAGAGTGCCATTACTTTCATAAATCCGTGTAAGTATCGGGCGTTCGTCAGGCGATTTATTGGGGCTGTGCATGATAAACATCAGCTCTCCGGTTTTCGCCGTGAAAATCATACCGTGTCCGCCGTCTTTACAGAACATCAACTCATCTTTATGTTTCCATTTCCCGTCTATCTCTCCGTTATCCGAATAGGCGACCGCTTCGACATAACCGTTTTCGGAAAAACTTGACCATATCATCAGGAGTTCTCCCGACGGTAATCTGTGCATGAAAGGTCCGTCTGTGACAAAAGTTTTGCTGTCTTTTATCGCCCAGCCGGGTTCCGACGCGGTAAACAGTAAGAACGGTTCGCCGACGGCATTTTTCAAGTCTTCGGATAATTGCACTGCACACATTTTGCCGTCGTTTACCTGTAACCATTCATGGCAGAAAATCATATACGGCGTACCGTTTTGACTTATGTAAAGAGTACCGTCGAGACATTCCCAATCGCTTGGAGTTACCGGGGTCTCGCTGTGAGCATGAAAAAGCCCGCACGGATTATCCGCGACCAGTATTTGTGTGCCCCTGCGTCTCGTTTCGCTCTTAAAAGTCGCAAACATATAGTATTTATCCTTGTATTTATGAACTTCCGGAGCCCAGTAGTCACGGTCAGACCAAAATCCTTCATGTTGCCTGAACACCTCGACAGGACCGCTCCATTCGTCCAAGTCGTCGCTGACATAAACGTCGAATCCGGGAACTGTTCCTCCGCAGCGGGTGCCGTAGAGATAGTATTTCCCGCCGTCTAAAAGTATAAACGGGTCTCTGATATGAATATCATTTAATTTCATTTTTTTACCTCTGTTATTATTTAATCATCAACGGTTGGCGTGAAGTTCGCCGTGACTGCTGTAATCATCGCATTTTCGGGCGATTCGTTTGATAACGCAGGCTGATTGTCCGACGCTTCGTAATTATATGCCGCGTCGGCTGTTACTGTAACAGGCGTGTCGCTTATCGTAATAACGCCGGAATATAGGACATAGTTTTTCCAACGTAGACTACCCTCCACAAAAAACCTATAATCGCCGGGTTGAACCGTGTTGCCGTTTATATCTTTTAAGTTCCATGTATAAGACTGGCTGCCTGATGTTTTCGGTGTTGCTCCCGCGACAGCGTCCACATAATAATCAGGCATTGAACTTATGTCGGATTTCTCAACCCACAGAGCGATAGAATCAGGGCGGTCTTTATATCCTCCGTTGGCTGTCCATTGAGTCGCGTAAACCGTGTTTATATAGTTCCCGTCCGTGTCTTCTATCCATACCGCGAATTGATTGCTCGCCGTGCCGGAGATTTTTTCATAATCGAATGTGATAACGACTTCTCCCGACGTAACACTCTGCACGGCGGGCTCATTGTTATCGTTATTTCCATCAGAATTTTCGATTTGCGGCGGCGAATCAGACGGTTCGGCTGACGGTTCGTTATTTCCCGCGCAGGCGCATAGGATTATGAATAAAAACGCTGTAATAACAGCCAAAATATATTTACTTTTTCTCATAAAATAATTTTTTCTCCCGGTTCATTTGTTTTTATTATCTTAACATATTTTTTATTATAATACAATAAAATTTTATCACATTATTCTATATCTATATATTCTGCGCCCGCTTGCGGACATATCACCGGAATATCAGGGTATTTTTGCCGCATAAGCGATATGAAACGCTCTGTGTTCACAGTCGAGGAAATCGGCGGAAATGTGTCGTCGAAATGGTCTATCAGTATCTTTTTCGGTCGCAATCGTTCCACAAACTTAATAGCATATTTAAGTCTTGTATATTTTTGAGCATCAGAAGCCTCCGGCGAATAATCATATAATCTTTATTTTTTTATATTATAACACATTTTATTGTTTTTTTCAACAGCATTGTTTATATAAATTACGGCAAAAAAATATAAAAAGATTACCGGCGAAATACATCGCCGGCGAATTTATAAATTATATAATATTAGTGTGTATTATTTCGTTCAGATTTTCCATGCTATATCGTAATTCCTGTTTTTCTGCCTTCTGACATCGCTTTCGCCGCTAAGTATGCCGCAATCTTTTTGTAGTCGCTGTTCCAGCGGTTTACGCCTATGTAGTCGAATATCTCCGCTCCGGTATGTCGGCAGAATC
>Ga0082212_10011351_pt1 | contig 11305 bp, 9 predicted proteins | sample TergutNt197P3_FD_71548 | JGI IMG/M metagenome (GOLD analysis project Ga0082212, IMG submission 71548) | Neocapritermes taracua P3 segment gut microbial communities from Petit-Saut dam, French Guiana - Nt197 P3 | ecosystem: Host-associated > Arthropoda: Insects > Digestive system > Gut ... | reverse complement strand
AAGCGCCGCCCCCTTCGTCTATTTCGTACGACAGCCCTTCTGCGTCCACCGCCTTGCGGAGGCTTTCCAGCGCTGCGTCCCAGCGGCTTTGCTCGCCGACAGACTCCGCCGGTTTTGTTGCCAGGTACGCCTTAATTTCCTTAAAGCCGAAAACTTTCCAAATCCACAGGCTAAAGCGCAGCACTTCCAGTATCTCGCTTTCCATCTGATCGGGCGTACAAAAAATATGCGCATCGTCCTGGGTAAAGCCGCGCACACGCAAGAGGCCGTGGAGGACGCCGCTCCGTTCATAGCGGTACACCGTGCCAAGTTCGGCCCAGCGCAGGGGGAGGTCGCGATAACTGCGCTGTTTGTTTTTGTAGATCATGATATGGAAGGGGCAGTTCATCGGTTTAATGATATAGTCCTGGTTGTCGATTTCCATTGGACTGTACATATTTGCCTTGTAAAACCCGAGGTGCCCCGAAGTTTCCCACAGCCAGCTTTTGCCGATGTGCGGCGTGTAGAGAATTTCATAGCCGTTGCGGTAATGCTCTGTGCGCCAGAAATTTTCCACTGCCACCCGCATACGGCCTCCGTTGGGGTGCCAGTAGATAAGCCCCGCGCCGGCTTCTTCGTGGGTGGAATATAGGTCGAGTTCTTTTCCAAGCCGGCGGTGATCGCGTTTTTCCACTTCCTCAAGGAAAGCCAGGTACGCCTTTAGATCTTTCGGGTTTTCCCAGGCTGTCCCGTAGATGCGGGTAAGCATGGGCCGCTTTTCGTCGCCCCGCCAATACGCGCCTGCTATGCTTTGCAGCCGGAATGCGCCCGAGTGAATTTCACGGGTATTCTGCACATGGGGCCCCCGGCACAGGTCGGTCCAAACACAGCGGCCTTCCGCGTCCCGGTTCTCGTAAACAGAAATTATTTCACCTGCGGGAAGATCATTAATCAGTTCAATTTTATAGGGTTCGTCGGAAAAACGCTTAAGGGCATCTTCGCGGGAAAGTTCGACTCGGGCAAAATCCTGTTTTGAATCGATGATTTTTTTCATCTCTTCTTCGATGGCAGGAAGGTCTTCGCTGCTTATCTGCCGCGGCAGCTCGAAATCGTAATAAAAACCATTTTCGATTGAAGGTCCAATGGCAACTTTTGTACCGGGAAAAAGACGGGTTACAGCCTGTGCCATGATATGGCTTACCGAATGGCGGATTAAAGTTACGTGCTCTTCATTTTTTCTGTTTGTGTCGGACATACTAACAGGGTGGTAGAATTCAAAGCCTTGGTCAAGCCCTTATCTGCATAATGCCCATTACTGTGCGATGCCCTTTACTGCGTAAAAAAATTCATTTAAAAACCTTGACGGCAGCCCAAAAAGGATGTATCTTTATAGTATCTGATAGGCAATTTAGCGTATGGCTCTTTCAGAGCACTATCAGCCCCTCCCAGGTTTCTTCACCTCCTTTTCCTGGGAGGTTTTTTTTTACATGGCCAATTGCCAGAAGCATGGGATACTATTAATCTTCTGCAAAGTGGATCTTTCCTATATTTGTAGTTCGCCTTCTTTTTCAATAACCACGGCGCTTCCATCCGGCATATAGGCGGTAATCGTCGGCTCTTTAACAAGGCCGTCCAGGTGGATAAGTGCCGGCGTGTCATTGTCGTAGTTATGGCCCACAGCGAAGTGGCAGGTACGAAACGCTTTTTCATCTTCCAGCATGGCGCCGGTTATCCTGGCGGCAGGGTTTAACCCAATGCCCAATTCGCCAATACTCCGGGCATTTTTCGCGTATTCTGCCCCCTGCCCTTTTGGAATACGCCCGTCCTTTTCATAATCCAGCGCGTCCTGCTCTGCCCTGGTTATTGTCTCCAGCAAGGCATTTGCTTCCGCTTTCCCGTTAATGCCTTTTACAAATCCGTTTTCTACCCGGCAGTGTATGGGATCGTTAATAATACTGTCCCCGCCGGACAAACTAATCGATCCGTCAAAAACAATAGTCCCGTTTGCGCTCCCTTTTTCCGGGCTTATAAAACTTTCCCCTGCCGGGAGGTTCCCGCCTTTTCCGAGCAAGGAAAAATCCCCGTCGTCGGATTTTGCTGTACGGCCTCCAAGGCCTATTGCAATATCAGTGCCGCCGGGGGCAGTAATACGCACACTTGCCGCTTCGCTGAGTATTCTGCTTACAGTGTTACATTGTTTTCCCATTGCTTTATAATCCACAGGTACTGTCCTTGTAAACGATTCCAGGCTGGTACTGGGAGACCAGAATGAACGGCAGCTTTTTTCGCCGTAAAGCAAAAAATGAAATATGTGATCATATTCATCTTCGCCGTTTTTGTAAGGGCTGGAAATTCCGCGCTTGTCCTTGCCAAGCCGCTCCCTGCTTATAGAGATAACAACCTGGGGCCGCGATTCAAAAGCGGCGATCACTGCTTCTTCGGCAAAATCAAACTGTGTTTTAACCGGCTGAAAAACCAGTACCGGCGAAGAGGAGCAGTCAAGGGCAGCATCGTAAAGGGATCGGGCGATTATTTCGGCATCCCCGCCGGGGTTGGTGATAATCAGGACCCGATCGCCGGGGGCACATGAAAGCACAGAGGAAACAGCAATACGGGCCGCTTCCCTTATTTTTTGTTTACTAATTGAATTATTCACCAAATCATTGTACAATTTTCACATAGAATTTAACAATATGGCTGCCAATGTAAAAAACCTATTTATCATAAACCCGCGGTCTTTTTGGAAAGCCGGGAAAATGGACAGAATAATAACCGGTATCCAAAACTATTTTAAGGATTCCGGTGCAGGGGATTACGATATAGTTATCTCCCAATTCCCGCGCGACGCAATTGGCATTATCCGTTACCACAAAGAAAAAATTCCGGAAGAAATTACCCTTAGGGTATATGCCGTTGGCGGGGACGGTATTCTTTTTGACTGCCTTAACGGCATAATGGGGTTATCAAATGTTGAGCTTGGCGCAATGCCATACGGGCGGACAAATAATTTTATCCGTGGCTTTGGAAAGAAAAACGAATACCTGTTTCGTGATCTATCCCTTCTTTGCAAAGCCGATACAGTCCCCCTGGATGTTATCTATACCGGAAACAATTATGCCCTGGAGCACTGTATACTTGGGACAGAGGCGGACGCAGTCCGGCAGTCAATTGTAATCCGGGAAAAAATGGAAAAAAGCGGCTCCATAAACCGCTGGCTCAGCAGGTTTTTATATATACTCTTCTATTTTATTGGAGGGGTTAGCGCCTGCCTTAACAAAAAGCTGCAATGCCAGCACTACAAAATTACAGTTGACGGGGAACCCTTTGAAGGTCTTTTCCAGGCAATAAATATCGCGAACGGTTATTTTTACGGCGGCATTATGCACCCCATGAACGAAGCCCTGCCCAACGACGGTATTCTGGATATTCTTATTACTCAATCCAGGAGTATGCTCCATACCTACTGCATACTGCCTTTTTATATGACCGGCAACTATAAAAAGGTTGCCCGGGATTTTATCCATAAACGCGGGACAAAAATAACCATCGAATCAGATTACCCCCTTGTAATTTGCCTGGACGACAAAATATTTTTCGATACGGAACTGAATGTGGAACTGCTTCCCAGTGCCGTAAAGTTTATTGACCCGACAAAGAAAGGGTACCTGGGAGCCCTTGCCAATGGATAGTACTGTAAATTTACGCCAAAGCCGCATTGCTTTTATTATCGCAGAACTCTCAATAGCTTTCTTTGGCATTTTCCGTGCACTGGATGCAGCCAAAGACGGTGATATCCGCATTGTATTGGTTTATGTCGGCGCCGTTGCTTCCTGTAACCTGCTAATAGCGGTTATTCACATTTTTAGGCGGCATCTGGATGAAAGTTTTTTAATCCCTTTGGGCCTATACCTGATTTACATTTCCGCATCCTTTATTGCAAACAGTTTTATGTATATCTTTCCTATTTCACTCGGCATCTGCTGCATAGGCGGGATATATTTACAGCCGCAGTCATTAAGGAACTACCTTTTAATATCAAACATAATAACCCTGGTACTAATGTACTTTGGTTTTACCTTAAGGCACCCGACACGGACAGTATACGCCACAGAAGCAAATGTCCTTTGGTTTATTTCCATTTTTGGGTCTACATTTATTTATGCCATAACATCTTTTGCATCCAGTAAAAACAGCGCCGCCCTTAAAGCCCAGGATTCCTTTATTGGCCTTTTAAATTCCAACGACAGGATTGTATTGGTAGATTCACTGTGCAGGGTAACTTATTTTAGCAAACCCTTTGCAGAAATGGTTCATATGCCAATTCCCGAATTGGCCAAAGGGCGGCCTGTGTTCGATCTTTTTAAAGACCCCGAACTAAAACTGCTGTTTTACAATATTTTAAAGGAAAATAATTCCAGTAAAATAATTCATCAATTTATACTTAACGGGGAAAAATGCCATTTCGAAATAATTACCACCAGGCTTTCCAACGAAACAGGGGACAGGCTAATAAACCTGATTGATATTACCCCATTAATTACGGCAAAAAACCAGGCAGAGGAAGCATCCAGGGCAAAGAGCAATTTTCTGGCTACAATGAGCCACGAGATCCGTACCCCTCTTAACGCAATAATAGGGCTGTCGGAAATCGAACTGCAGTCAAAAAAGATTTCTGCAGAAACACAAAGGAACCTGGAAAAGATCCATCATTCCGGTTCAAATCTTTTGGCAATAATAAACGATATTCTGGATATATCCAAAATTGAAGCAGGCAGCCTTGATCTTGTACCTGTAGAATATGATCTGCCAAGTCTGATTAACAACACAATAAACCTAAACATTGTGCGCAAAGGTTCAAAGGAAATAGACTTTGCCCTAAAGGTAGATAATACCCTGCCGGTAACGGTATTCGGAGACGAATTAAGGATTAAGCAAATACTCAGTAACCTGCTTTCGAATGCATTTAAATATACCGAGAGGGGAAATATACATTTTTCCATTGATTGGGAATTAAAAGAAGAGAATGCTTTGCTTATCTTTACCGTAAAGGATTCGGGCAAAGGTATTCGGGAAGAAGACCTTCCCAAACTGTTTACAGAATTTGTTCAGTTCGACGCAAAGGCCAACCGTAATGTCGAAGGCACGGGGCTGGGGCTTACAATAACAAAGAACCTTGTAAATATGATGAACGGAACCATAGATGTTGAAAGCGAGTACGGCACCGGCAGCACATTTACCGTGCGAATACCGCAAAAGATTGTTGACAAAACGCCAATTGGCGGGCAAACCGCACAAAACCTGGAGCAATTCCATTTTTGGCAGCAGCAGGCCCTTGGATCAAAACTTGTAAGGAAATATATGCCATACGGGAGAGTACTTGTTGTAGATGATGTTGAAACCAATCTGGATGTTGCAAAAGGGTTATTAATGCCCTACGGCCTTTTTATAGATTATGCCAAGAGCGGCCGGGAAGCAATAGAAAAAATAAATCAATCGGGAAGCGATCCGTTTTTTCAAAAATACGATTTAATACTGATGGATCATATGATGCCCGGTATGGACGGCATAGAAACCGTTAGTATTATAAGGAATAAAATTGGCACTGAGTATTCAAGGGAAGTGCCGATAATCGCGCTTACTGCCAATGCAATTAAAGGTAACGAGGAAATGTTCCTTTCCTGCGGCTTTAACGCATTTCTTTCCAAGCCGATTGATGTTTTACAGCTCGATTCCATCCTTAATACATGGATAAGCAATAAACAAAGTAAAGAAACCCTGGAACAGGCAAAAAAAGAAAAAAAGCTGCTTAAAATAAAAGAAAGCACAGCCGATATGGGTATTTTTAAAGATGCCGGCCTTAATTGCATTGAGATAGGGAAAGGCATTGAACGCTACGGCAGCGAAGCAGCATATTTAAAGGTAATCCGCTCTTACTGGAAACATACGCCGCCATTACTAAAAAAATTGCTTACCCTTTCCGGCGACGACAGCGGTATTTCGCTTGCAGAATACGGGATAATTGTTCACGGCATTAAAGGGTCAAGTTACGGGGTATTTGCAGAAGAAGCAGCAGAAAAAGCCTTTGAACTGGAAAAAGCGGCCAAAAACGGCGATTTTAAATTTGTAAATGCACGAAATAATTCTTTTATTGAAAAAATGAATTCCATTATGGCGGATCTGGAAACACTGTTAAAAAACATCGAAAAAGAAAAAAAGGGAAATGAAAACGCCCCGGCGCCGGATCCTGCGCTGCTTTATGCATTACTGGAAGCTGCCAGGGATTATAAGGCATCCCGGATAGAACAAATTATTGGCAAGCTGGAATCCTATACATACGATTCCGGAAACGATTTGGTATGCTGGCTTCGCAACCAGTTTGACAATCTGGAATACGATGCCATACAGGAACGGCTGACTGCCCTGCTCCACTAAACCCTGCTGCGTTTGGGTAAAACTGTCAGGTAAACCCCGCCAATTACCAGCGCTGCCCCGGCTAATTGCATAAGCGTAAGCCTGTCTCCAAGGATAAAAAACCCGGCAACGACAGTAACTACGGGGATTAAGTTGATGAAAACCGCAGAGACAGAGATACCCAGCCCTTCCAGGGCATGGGCATAAAGCCAGTACCCCATGGCAGAACAGCATAACCCAAGAAAAACCACATGCAAAAAAACATAAGGCGGCGGTTGTATCCAGGCAGAGCGTTCCAAAAAAGCGAACGGCAAAAACCCGATAAACCCAACAAGGTTCTGCCAAAACACAACATAGATCCGCGATCGTTTCCGATCAAAAAGAGGCCGGGTTAAAAGTCCGTAGGTAACCCAGCAAAGCGCAGCCCCGCCCATATAGAGGTAACCCTTAATGCTCCCCGAAAGCGAAAGCGAAACCCCGGCAACAAGGACAACCCCTGCCATGGAAACAATTGCCCCAAGCCAATGGCGCCAGCCAAGCTGTTTCCGCTTGGCGTCTGAAGCGAACTTGGAAAACAGCCAATCGGCAATTACCGTAAGGACAGGGATTGCGGCAACAATAATCGAAGCTTCGGATGCTGTAACCAGCGCAACGCCGTTGTTTTCGCCAAAAAAATAAAATGTTACCCCGGTAAGCCCGGAACAAACAAGCAAGGGAAAATCTTCTTTTACATTATCAAAAAATTTCCCTCCGGCTTTCTTTAAAGAAATCCGGTACATGGTAAAGAGCAGCACAAGCGCCATGGAAAAGCGGACAGCGCCCAGAGTCATTGGGGGAAAAACCGCAACGGCTACCTTAATAGAAATAAAGGAAAAACCCCAAATTAATACACAAATGACAATGGCAAGAACAGCTGCTTTGCGCATTTTTTCTGAATTATGTAAATCGGACATTGCCCAATAGTAACAGAAAAGCATTTTTTTGTATACTTAAGCAGGGAGTTAATTATGGACACAACGACTAAATCATTCCATGAACTGCGTAATTCCAAACTGGGATCGGCGCTTGTAAAAGCACTGGAAGACAGGCATTTTGAAGCGGCATATTTTGACAGCATTAATCCGGCTGTGGAAAAAGTTTTTAGCCTTATACCCGGCGATCATGTAATATCCTGGGGCGGGTCGATGACAGCCAAAGCAATGAACCTTTACGAAGAGGCGGAAAAGCGGGGTTATAAAGTAATAAACCGGGATGCAGCAAAAACACCGGAGGAAAAAACAGAATTAATGCGGAAAAGCCTCTTATGCGACACCTACCTTATGGGGACCAATGCATTAAGCGAAGACGGCCAGTTGGTAAACATCGACGCATACGGGAACCGTGTGGCGGCGCTCTGCTACGGCCCCCGCCAGGTGATTGTTGTCGCCAGTACCGCCAAGGCTGCCAAAACACTGGACGATGCAATAGTACGGGCACGGAACATCGCCGCCCCCCTGAACGTACAGCGTTTCCCCGACAACAAAACCCCATGCAGCATTAATGGCACATGCAGGGACTGTAAAAGCGCCGATTCAATCTGCGCACAAATGGTGATTACCCGGCTTTGCAGGCCGGCTGGACGGATCAAGGTAATTCTTATAGGGCAGGATTTGGGGTTCTAATTATTGTAACCAATTTTCCTGTACAAAACAGCCACGCCGTACCCTCCGAAAATAACAATAAACCGGTCTACCATATTAACAGGAATGCGGGACATAATATTGACAGCCAGCGGGTGAATATTACTTTTTAAAAAACCGATTTTGAAAGCGTCCTCCGCGCTAAAAAATATTTTGGAATTGGAAAGCACGTTATAGGTAATAAAATCAATAATACCGCCCAGAATACTAACCGCAAGACTGGCTGCAATATACAGCAGCATAAGCCTTGCAATAACGCTAACCAGTGAATCACGCTTCCTTTCAGCCTCGGTACTATTCACTATATTCGCCAAAGGCAATTCCGATAGGGAAGGTTTAATCTGCCATATTAGCAGAACTTCCGCAATACTGCACAGCACAAATGGGTGAAAACCGCTGTCCCTGGCTGCAAGAGCCGTATACGAAAGCCCGGCGGTAATTATGCCCGGAACAAGCCCTGCGGAAAAACAAACAGCGGCGTTAAAAATAGTATCCAGATACAGAGGTATCTTTAAGTAATAGACGCAAATATTATTTACAAGGTAATTCGCCCCCGCTGCCGCAACACAAAGCAACCCCAGTTTTATTATCCGCCAACCCCGCTTATTCATAATGCTCTGATAGACTACTATAAAAAGATAATTTTGTATATTATTCACGCAGAGGACTTACGGAAATTAATTTTCATTTTTTAACCACGAACCACGCGAACCTTAACGAAAAAAATATCGAATCGCAAGTTCGTGGAGTTAGTGTGGTTAGTGGTAGAATTTTTGAGTCATTCTTTGAGAATTTTGGTTTACTATTCCTTCTCCTGCTCATCGGCATACCCTGTTACGGGCAAAATCAGGAAGTTACCGTAACGGAACTGGCGGAACAATGGTCAAAAATAGAACGGCGTTTGGCAGAAAGGGAAACTCAGACCCTCCTCCTTGCCGATGCAGATATGTTCCGTACTTCTGTGCAATTGTACCTTAATTCGGAAGCGTACCGCATTTACCGCCTTACCCCCTTTTCACCCGAAAAACAGGTTATCGGGCCTTCCGCCCCCAACGAAATGCCGGAGATACACGCCGTTGTTGATTTGTCATTCGCCTTTGGCGAAGCCGTCTCTTCAGGCAATTGGGAAAAAGCCGTAGTTATTTCAGCCGATATTTCAGGCAACCTTTTACAAGCCTTGATAAAGGACGGCGAGGCAAAGGAGTTTACGGAAGCGGCGTTTTTCCGCCTGTTTCTGGTGTTTATTGTTTTTATCGTTATTGCAACCATAATAATATGGTCGCTGCATAAAACATTTTCAAGCACTTCAAGACGCGAAAAAGAAACGACCGCTTTTACAAGGGCAATCCTTCTGGCGCAGGAAAAAGAAAGGGCAAGGATCAGCCGTGAACTCCACGACACTATTGCCCAGGACTTGCGGGGCCTGTCGTTGGGGATGGAAAAAATCGGGCTTTGCCCCGATAAAAAGGAACGTCTTAAACTCTGTACCGAAGCCGCTTCCGTACAGTCAACACTAATCCGCAGGGTACGTGATATTTGCGATTACCTTGTCCCGCCCGATTTTGGTTTTTACGGTCTGCCGGACGCTTTAAAGCGGCTCTGTCTTGAATTTGGCAATCGCACAGGAATTGACTGCCGCATCAGTATAACTCAAAAAACAAGTATTTCTTTTTTAAACAAGGAAAAACAGCTTCAAATTTTCCGAATAGTACAGGAAGCCTTAACCAATGTGGAAAAACACGCGGAAGCATCCGAAGCCATAGTCATTCTGCGCTGTGTAGAAGACGGAAATATTGCCGTTGGCATTTCCGATGACGGCAAAGGCTTTGATCCGCCCGATTGGGACGGGGAAACATCATACTCGGGCGGAAATTGGGGCATCAGAAGCATGAGAGAAAGAACAGCGTTGTTGGGCGGTACTTTGAAAATAGACAGCGGACAGTCCGGCGGAACGCTGGTACGCCTTGAAATACCAGCGCATAGATAACAGGGAAATGAACGGAGTAAAAAATGGAAGTCCTACTGATTGACGATCATCAGTTTGTAAATATGGGGCTTGCTTCCTGCCTTAAAGAAACAGGACGTTTTACCGTAACAGGGCAGGCAGCCACCCTGGCCGAAGCCATGCGCTTTATCGAGCAATCTGACGAAGGCTCACTGCAAAAACTCCCTTCCATAATCATACTGGATATAATGCTGGGCGAAGAAAATGGCCTTGATTTTCTGCCATTTTTGAAAGATTTTTGCCGGAAAAAGAAAATAGCAATGCCCCCGGTAATAATCTGTTCAGTACTGGAAGACCCAATCCGCATACAAACCGCACTTGACCTGGGCGCATCCGGCTATATACCAAAAAGCGGGAGTAAAGCAGACCTGCTGGACGCAATTGGCAAAGCCCTGCGGGGCGAAGTGTATATAAACGAAATGCATAATAATAAATTAAAAGAAGTTTCCGGCATTTACAGCGAATTAACAAAACGGGAACTGGAAGTGTACTATTTATTAAAACAGAACAAAACCAACCGTCAAATAGCCAAAGAACTGACTGTTAACTTACGGACTGTCGAAAACTATGTCAGCAATATTTATTTTAAAATGGGAATTAAAAGCCGCCTGGATTTGCTGAAACGGTAGAAACCGAAGTACCTATCTCCTTTTAAACAGGTTATCTATTATTTTGTTAAACAAGTCGACGTGATCACATAAGTAATCTTCGTCAATTCGCCTGACAGGGCAAATAGTGATTAAGTTACGGGACACTGGCCTCCAGTAATAACGATAGCCGTTACTTCCAACTTCGGCGCGCGGTATTTTATATTGAGCTGCCAGCGCTGTTATTAAGTCGTTATGATCTCTGGACGGGCCATTGCTTTTAACACCTACCGTTTTATAGACAACAATGCGCCCGCAGCTTGAGTCTAATTTTCCGTCTTGTATGGAATGATCACAGCGATAATTCATGATGAGCTTGATTATATCATAATAAAAAAAATCGCGCATAGTACCGGACCTAGATAACATCAAAATTTAGCCACGAACCACACGAACATCACGAACTCTTGCTTTGGAATTCCGGATTTTTCATCATGCTATAGCTTTATAAGCAAGAAAATATGAAAAACATGTTGGTTTGAATAATATATCAAATTAAAGGTTCGTGTCGTACCGAAGGTACGAGTTTGTATGTGGTTCGTGGCTAAAAAATTGATTTCCCTGCCGTTAAATCTTCTGAAAAC
>Ga0082212_10011350_pt1 | contig 11305 bp, 9 predicted proteins | sample TergutNt197P3_FD_71548 | JGI IMG/M metagenome (GOLD analysis project Ga0082212, IMG submission 71548) | Neocapritermes taracua P3 segment gut microbial communities from Petit-Saut dam, French Guiana - Nt197 P3 | ecosystem: Host-associated > Arthropoda: Insects > Digestive system > Gut ... | reverse complement strand
AAAACCACAATTTTTAAATATTTTAAAATTTTCATCTATATTTTCATGCAATATTTGCCTACTGGGGATTAGATTTTGACCTTTCAAAAGGGTTTTATATTTTTGAACGTCCATTTTACTTAAATCTATACTATATTTCATACATACAACTCCTTAAAAATATTACTTCTTCTTATTGAGAAGTTTAATAATTCTAAAATATATAATATGACAACAGTATGTCATATTATAAAAAAAATCAATATTTTTTCTTATATTTTATTATGTATACTTTTTCATACATTTTTTTCAAAAAACTGGCACATAACGTCTACTCTATGAAATACATAATTGTGGTTTTAGATGGAGCATTTTTGTGTATTTTATTATGTTCTCATATTAAAATGGCAATAATCTATCAAAAATCATGCCTAATCAACAAAAAAGATAGATTTATACCTAAAAATTCACCTTTGGAGACTATATAGATTAAATCTTGATCAATATAATATGATCACATATTAAAACGGTATTATCCTCTCTTATACGCATACTTAACCCGTTATCTGTAAAATCGGATTAACTCCAGAATTTCAAAAATTCATCATAATAATCTGATCTCACATTAAATCCGGGGAAGCAAAAAATTTTTAATATTCTCATGAGCTGTTAGGTCATGTCCTGATTATAAAATTTCCGGCATTACTTTGACCAAGACAATATTATGCAAAATTTTGAACACCTGACTAAAATCCATGCAGCTGTAAGAGTTAACAACATAGAAATACTAAGTATTTATTCAAAACCAGGATCAGAATCAAATGGGCTTCGAATGCGGAGGATATTATGCCGGGCAATATGTGTGTAACGTTCAGTTGTTCTAAGATTGGAATGGCCCAGTAGAGCCTGAATATACCTAATATTGGTGCCGCCTTCTAAAAGATGTGTCGCAAAAGTATGCCGTAAACTATGGATCGAAACATTTTTTTTAATACAGGCATTATTGATGGCTTTTTCAAAAATATTTTGAGCTGTACGGACGCGAAGATGCCCGTTTGTCTGGCCCGGAAACAGCCATCCTGTAATTTTTATATTTTTACAATAGTCCAATAGAAAAGATGCAGTGCGATCTGCTAATATGGTAATGCGATCTTTACGGCCTTTACCTTCATAAACAAGCAGAATTTTTCTATTAAAATCAATATGTTCTCTTTTTAGAGCAACTACTTCACTAACCCTGAGGCCGGATGAATATGCAAGCATTAAAAGAAGACGGTGTTTTGGGTTTTGTTCAGCATCAAGTAGAATTTCTATTTCCTTCCGTGAAAGAACACTTGGCAGACGCTTGTCCTGGCGGGGCCTATATTGTTCCCTGCCAATATCTTTCCCCATTACATTATTATAGAAAAATCTAATTGCACTAACAGCAAGATTCATAGAAGAACTTGAAAGATCTTTTGTTTCGTCCAGATAAGCAAGATACTTTTTAAAATCATAGTCTAAAATATTTTCTACCGGTTTTTGAATTATCCTGCAAAATTCGCTGTTATAATGAAGATATGACTTTATTGTTTTTAAACTGTATTTTCTTGAATGCAGTTCATTTTTAAGTCTTTCTATCCAGAATGGAGAAAATTTTTCTTCAGGGCGAATCATGGAAGCCAGGCTCGCACGATCACTTTTGCTCAATTCATCCGAAACTGCTAATAAGCTTTCCCCGGAAAATTCTTGAATATTTTTATCATTTTTAATTTCACTTTCCAGAACCCCTGATCCATAAATATTCTCTTCTGCAGATATGTCAGGTTTTTGGTACCAAAAAAATCCATTTATCTCGACCAGGCAATTTTCTTTTACTATTACATAAGGGCAACCGGCAAAGATATCCCGGTATTGTTCTTTTTCTAAGCTATGATGCAATAAAAACCGGTTGTTTTTCCTGTCCCAATGGCCAAAATTAGCAAGCTGCCTGAAAATCACTTCGCTGTAAAAAACCATTGGAACAACTACTTTTTCTTCTTCATAGAATAAATACGCTACATTCATAAAACATCTCCTTTTTGTAAATTTCTTTATGAGTACTGTCAGTTTTACAATCATCTATAGGGCTATTTATATTCTGCAATTACCGTACAAACAATAATATAATGTTATAATTGTTCCATGTAATACCGGACGTACTTTTTGTCTTGTTCATCTCCTATCTCTAAAACCCTGTTAAAATAATCCTCAGCTTTTTGTTTCTCATTCATCCTTAAATAAACTATCCCAATATTTGCAAGAACAATACAATCATTTTTATCAATTCTTTCAGCCCCTAAAAAAATATGTAACGATTCCATATATTGTCCCTTCAATAAATAATAAACTGCCAAAACATTATACGCAAAAATATTATCAGGATACAATTCTATCTGTTTTTCAGTGCATCGCTTTACCTGTTCAAACGTTTCTTCTGTTTCCTCCTCAAGCCATAATCCATAATAATCCTGAATTGATTCTAAAAATACCGCCTCGCCATTTTCTATATATTCACCGCCAGCCCAGAGCCACCGGTTGTTAATTTGCTTAGAAAATTCAATTGCAAACAATAATGTACTCCCTGCCCTTTCATATAATTCAACTTCATTCAAAATATGAATTTTCCCAAAATACATATCCAGACGGTCAGGCGCACAATTCAAACCCCTGTCAAGATATTCAATAGCTCTGGCAATATCTTCATTGCTATATTGAACAGTATCCTGTATATACCCGGCAATATCACCTGTTTCAGGATCTAACAGTTCCAGCACCGCCCCGCTTCCGCTTTTTTCTTCTACAATTGAAACACCGGAAAATCTGCTCCTGTTAATGTAAAAATTGAAATACGCAATATACAGTTCCGGGTTGTCCGGCTCCTTTGCTTCCCAGATTTGCAAATGATCAAACAGTTCGCTGTATTTACCTTCTCCAAACAGTCTTTCATAATCTTCTTGATATAAGACATCAAAATTATGCATATTGCCATTCTGGGCATAAACAATCTCAAAGAAAAAGGCGCCGGATAAAATAACGGAAAAAATAATAATGGAAAGATGTTTTTTCATGCCTCTATAATGAATAGTTATTTTATAAATGTCAACATTATTTGAGGACTTCTTAAAATTCCAGTTAGATTATTTCCATGTACATCTCTACTTATGAATAAGCATGTGGTTCCCAAAAGCATAACCGCCAGTTATGGTATATGCATAGTGTCCAACAGCAACTGCACCATAAGATACATAGCCTATTGCAATTGCTCCAATTGAAATAACGCCAATACCAATTGCCCCAATAACCACTCCACCAAATGAAAATACACCAAGAGAAACAAGTCCTATTGCAAGTACTCCCAGTGCAAGTAATCCAATAGAAAACAAGCCTAAACTAATCAGGCCAATACTAAAAAGCCCAATACTAATAAGGCCTTTTGCATTATTTCCGATTGCAACAACACCTCTTGCTTTTGCATTTATGGTATGTATTTGTTTACCTAAATGTATATGTAAATAGGGCACATTATTTTTTGATTTTTTATCAGAAATAAATTCATATTCATCCGGTGTTTCGATAGCAGTTCCGGCCATTCCGAAAACTCTTGCCTCTTTAGTTTTAAGATCATTTTTGTCTGCCTTTATATCGGTTAGAAGTTCATCAGTAGTTACTCCCAACGACTGAGCTAAAAGAGGTAATAAAGTTATATCGGGATTTGCCTCATACGTTTCCCATTTACTGACGGCTTTATTACTTACACCAACCAGTTTGCCAAGTTCATCCTGGGACATATCTTTTTCCTTCCTTAACCGGTAAATCGTATCTCCCAGCATTCTTTTATACATAATTCCTCCTCAGAAAAAAACAAAAACTTCCATGGCAAATGCCAGGATATAAGATTTATTATCCTAAAAAATGTTGAAAAGCAATAGACTTTGTCGAACAATGGTAGAATTCCAAAATTTTTTCTGATTTCATTAAAAATCCAAAGAAAAAGAAGCTGCTTCCATAAAAACCAGCCAAAAATCCCGGAAATTTTTTAAAAAAAAACCTGCCGGTAAAAGCACTATGCAGCAATGTACCTTTATAGTAATCAGGAGGCACTTATGAAAAAACACTTTTATTATTCCGCATACGGACTTGCATTAATTCCATTGCTTCTGGCTTGTACCTTTACAAAGCAGGAAACCGGAGCAGGTTATCTTACCATTGTAAGCTGGAATGTTCACAACCTGTTTGATGGAGTTGACAACGGGTACGAGTATGATGAATTTAAAAATAGCACTGGATGGAATACAGAAAAATACCAGGGAAGGCTTCATAGCATATCGGCGGCACTACAGGGCGAAAGCGGGATAAAAGCAGATATCCTTGCATTAATCGAAGTAGAAAACGAAACTGTAGTTCAGGATTTGGCACATGAATCGAATCTTGACTATGAATGGTCTTTCTTTGCCGGGACTGCGGATGCTTCTGTAGGACTGGGGGTACTAAGTGCCCTGCCGATTACCGAAACCAGGACCCATTCGTTTCATTCAGGGGACGGCAGTATACCGCGGCCTGTTGCAGAAGTTCATGTTGATACAGGATCAGGGCCACTGGTACTTTTAATCTGCCATTGGAAATCCAAGACTGGCGGAGAGAAAAAAACAGAGAGTTTACGGCAAGCGTGTTCTACTCTTATCGTTAGACGGCTTGCAGAAATCGAAGAAGAAAAAGAAGGCACGCCGGTAATAATCATGGGGGATCTGAACGAAAACTACGATGAGTTTTCCAGGATTGAGGCTGCCTACTCCTGCGCCCTGCTCCCCGGTACTGACGAGGCAGCAGCATTTGTGCAAAAGAAAAATGCCGGAGCCAGAATCAGTACCCGGCCTGGTTTTCAGAATTTTCTGGTTTTAACCGGGGAAAGGCCGCCTAAACTTAAACCCGGGCTTAGTCCTTTTTCGGTTACCTGGGGGATAGTGTATTCACCATGGTTTGAACTGGAAGAGAAATCAGCAGAAACCCAAAACAGTATTACCGGATCCTACTATTATAAAGATACATGGGAGACAATCGATCACTTTTTGCTTAATGCTGCCCTGTTCGGCGAAAATGCTTTAAGTTACGGATATTTCCGGGTACTGTCCGGGCCGCCTTTTACCAACGCTGCCGGCATTCCGAACAGTTACAACCCGCGCACCGGCAACGGCCTTTCGGATCATCTGCCCATTGTGCTTGTTCTGAATAAGTAGCATGCTGTTAAGAAATGGCCGCCACGGCAAGGCGGCCCAGATGAATATACGGTATACCGGCACGTAACGGATGGCGCTAACGGTAGCCCCGGAAATAAACGCGAACCTGTTTGTACAAACCTTCTCCTTCGCTCTTGGTCTCTACATCGGAAATATCGTTTAAGGTGGTATGGATAAGCCGCCTGTCAAAAGGGTTCATTGGTTCCAGCAAAATTGAATTTCTTGTTTCCCGGACCTTGTCTGCTACAGTATACGCCAACCGTACAAGGGATTCTTCCCTTCGTAAACGGTAATTTTCTGTGTCCAGGATAATTCGCATATCTTCCCGCCCTTGTCTGCCTGCAAAAATATTTACAAGAAGCTGGAGAGCATCAAGGTTTTTTCCTTTTTTCCCAATCAAAATGGAAGAATATTCCGATTCGATTTTCAGTCCAATCTTGCTTTCTTCCCGGTAGAGTATGGAAACCTTTCCCGGATAACCCATACGTTCAATAAGCGTCTCTACAAAACCAGCTATTACAGCTTCAAAATCATCCGCCGAGCTTTGGCCTGTGTTTTTCTTTCGCCCTGTGCCGGTTCCTGTCTGCGAAGCAGCTTTACCTGCAGGTACATTTTCGTTCCTGCCGTATTCTGCAGCCATAGAACTGGATCGCATGTCATTGGAAAAATTTTCCGGTTTTCCTGTAACAGATTGATCAGTATGTACCTGAATTTTTACAAAACCTTTTTTGAACAAACCGGATCTTTGTGTTTCCAGTATTTCCACATCAAATTGATCTTTTTCCATCCCCAATTCTGATGCAGCCTTGTCAATGGCTTCTTTTTCGGTACGGCCTTCAAATTCATATATCATAACGAATACCTCGCTTACATTATCATTGTTATTAACGTTTCTTTTTTCGCCGGGGAGCAATCACATTTTCTCTTTCTTCTTCCACAACCGCCGGCCTTTTTGCGGCTAAATATTTATTCAGTATAACCTGCTGAATAAGTGTAAACACATTGGAAAAGATCCAAAAAACCAAAAGCCCGGAAGGAACATTGTAAAGTATAAAGAAAAACATAATTGGCATGATGTATAACATCAACTTCATGGACGGGTTACCCTGTTGTTCCGGTGTTCTTGTGGCCGCACCATACAGCAGCTGGGAACCAACATAAATAAAGGGAAGAAGCCGGAGGCTGTCCCAGCCCAAAAATGGCAGAGGTGATCCAAACTGCATTACAGATTCAGGAAGGGAAAGATCGGGTATCCAGACCGGAATAAACATGGCTCCCCGTAAATCAAAATGGTTATTAAAGAGGTTGTACATTGCAAAAAGCAAAGGCATTTGAATTAAAAGCGGAAGGCAGCCTGACATGGGATTGTGGCCTTCTTTTTTGTAAAGCTGCCCCAACTCGGAGTTTAATTTTGCAGGGTTATCTTTGTATTTTGCCTGAATTTCCTTTATTTTGGGAGCAAGCGCCTGCATTTTAATACTTGCCTCGGAACTTTTTTTAGTCAGGGGGAACAGGACAATTTTAACCATCAGGGTAAGGAGAATAATTGCAGCCCCGTAATTTTTAACAAGTTTATAACAGGCATTAAGAAGCCATTTAAGGAGTGATTCCAGGGGGCTTAAAATCCCGCTGGAACTTGCAGCTTTGGTAAAATCCAGTTCCCTAAGCCTAAAACTGTTATCGCCGGTATCATAACGGCCCAGATTATCCTGATTTTTTGGCCCCAGATAAAAATAAAACACATCTGTGTTTCCGGTACTGGAAACAGGCGGACGCGTTAAGTACATTCTTGAAGCGGAAGGGATACCTGGTTCGGCCCTGTCAGAAAATGAAAGGGTATACAAAGTATTATCGGGTATAATAATGGCAGTAAAATATTTACCGGCAATTGCCGCCCAGGTAAAGCGGGAATCGACAGGGTTATTTAATTTTACATTACTCCGCTTGCCATTAACCAGTGAATAATAATGCCGATACTCATAGCGGTTATCGAGTTTTTGAAAGCCAGGCCCAATTTGCGGGCCAAAGCCCAGCGTATAGGCGGCATTGCCAAAATTAAGCGGTACATTCCCGGAAACCGAAACATCCAGCTGAAACATATATTCGCCGTTTCTAAACTCATAACGTTTAGTCAGGACAAACGTTTCCGGGGATCCTGTCAGGGAAAAATCCCGGGAAAATTCCACCGTAAGCGGTGCAGGGCGTGTAACACGAAAATTTGCACCAACAGGCTGGGCATCCTGTCCGCCAAAGGCAATGGTAAAAGCATGATTTTCCTTTACTGTCCCGTTCTCCAGGACAGACGGAAGAATCATCTCTACCATTTCACCCTTGTCATTGTGTTCCTTTAGTTTATAGGAAATCAGATCCCCGCCGGCACTGGAAAACACCGCTACAATAATATCTGTTTCTATAGTAATGCGTTCTTCTTTTTCGGAAACAGGCACCGGAGGGAGCGCTTCTTCTGCCGTTGTCCCGTCAACTAACACAGAAGAATCTGTTACATCCAGAGTCTCTGTTTGCACTGGTTCTACAGAAACAGGTTCAGAAGCAGCAGGTTCAACAGCTGCCGGGGCAGCATGTACCGGATCTGCGGTTTCTGTTGTCTGAGCCGGTCCCTGTTCTGCATCAGAAGGATAAAACCTGGGCATGATAACAAAGAACCATACCATAAATATTAATGAAGAAAAAATAATTGCCAATATCGTATTCTTTTCCATAATTACATTAAATCCTGTCGTTTATAAGATTGGATCATAGCCGCCTTCGTGAAAAGGATGGCAGCGTAAAACCCGTTTTAGGGCCATAAAAGAGCCTTTCCATGCCCCGTGCTTCTGGACCGCTTCGCCGGCATAGCATGAACAACTTGGATAATAGCGGCATTTTGGCCGGAGATGGGGGGAGACAGCTTTCTGATAAAACCAAATCAAAAATAAAATAATTTTTTTTATCATAGCGCCTCTTGGCGAACCAGTTTCGCCTGTTTAAAAAGGGTATTTAACTGAGCGGCAGTTTCTGCAAACGCAGAAATACCCGCCGTTCCGGGGTAAATTAAAAGAACCAGATCATAGCCAGTTTTAAGTCCACCTTTTATTAAACGGTATGCTTCCCGGCAAAGCCGCCTTGTCCGGTTTCTGTGTACCGCATTTCCGTATTTCCGTGCAAAAGTAATAACAATACGGTTAAACGGCAGTTCATTAGCTAAAAAAAACAGCTTAATTCCAGAAGAACCGGCTACTCGCCCTTTTTTAAAAACCCTGCTTATTTCAACCCTTTTTTTAAGATGTTCTTCCCGTTTAAACCGCAAATTTCTGTTTGCGCTTTCTCCGTTATCAGTTTCCGGCAAAATAACCGGAATGGGACTGTTAATATGGTTTCTTTTCGTCTGCAACGGATAGTTTATACCGCCCCTTGGCCCGGCGGCGCTTTAATACAAGCCGCCCCCCCTTGGTCTTCATCCGCGCCCGAAAGCCAAATTTACGGTTCCGTTTAACTTTACTGGGCTGATACGTCCGCTTCATGAGTCCAACTCCTCTATATTCAGGAAACCGCCGCCCGCCGGGCGCCGGGTCCACTGGATTCACCTGGAAATTTCATCATACAAAAAATATGATTATTCGTCAACGCTAAATATCGCCATAACCCCCGGACTGCCGCGAATGCAACTTTCTTCTATATATAAGACTTCTGCGCCGCTGGCTGCTGCAAGGGCAAGGCCTTTTTCGTAGCCCAGGAGAAAGCAGGAGGTGGAAAGGGCATCTGCGTCCATGGAGGAGGTGGCAACAACTGTGACGGAAAGGATCCCGTTTTCTGCCGGATAGCCCTGCCTGCCATTGTCCGTTAATTCCAGGATATGGTGATAGTGCCTGCCGTCATCCCCGGTAAAGTGCCGTTCATAGATACCTGAGCTAACCACCGATATGCTGCCCTCCAGCTCCAGTATCCCCGCAGTGTCTCCCCGCACCACACTTAAAGGGTTCTGCACCCCGACATACCAGGGTTCCCCGCCATCCTTTTTCCCCCATATATAAATATTTCCGCCCAGGTCGATTAACGCCCGTTTTACGTTTTCTTCCCGTAAAATGGAAACCAGCTCGTCGGCGGCAAAACCCTTGGCAATAGCGCCTAAATCCAGGGCCATGCCTTTCCTTTTTAGAAACACAATACCATGCGCTTCGCCGGGGCGGCGCTCTGTCTGCGTCAATTCCACATCCCTAAAATTAACCAGGGCAAGGGCATCATGTATTTCCCCGACAGATGGGATACGTGCGCTATCTGTGCCGATGCCCCACAGTTTTACCAGGGGGCCGACGGTAGGGTCAAAAGCGCCGTCTGTCGCTTGGGCAAAATAAAGGGCGCGCTCCAGGACAGTGAATAATTCCCCGGAAACCTCCACTGATGTAATGCCGGCGTTCCGGTTTATCACAGCCACTTCTGAATCATCCCTATTGGCGCTGAATATTTTTTCCAGCTCCTCCAGCCGGGCAAAAAGCCTTTCGTACAGGGCGGGGCTCCCGTCTTCAAAAAGGTCGATGCGGCAGTAGGTACCCATAACTTCCTGACCCTGGGCGCCCATAAAACCGGCGTGCGGAGAACAGGCGGCAAATACAATAAAAAGAGTCAGGTAAAGCTTTGCACCGCAAAAACGCTTGCGAATCATCATATTTTGAATTATCATATATGCATGCCCGATGATAATAGTGCTCTTACAGGGAAAAAAATCTTCTTTATCCACCCTTCGGTTTTTACGCAGAATGAAATTGTCGCCGAACTTGCCCAGCAGGAACATGAAGTCTATATAGCCAAAGACGAGGACAAACTAAAAAAGGCGCTTAAAAATTATCCGGATTCTTTTGTTTTTGCAAGCATCGACGAAACGCTTTCATCGTCAAAATGGGAAGGCTGGATTCGTTCTGTTATGGGCGACGAGGCAACCAAGGATGTTAAAATCGGAGTCCTTTCCAACACCAATAACGAAGAATCCCGCAAGCTTTACCTTAATACCCTAAAAGTACAATGCGGTTTTATACCCATTAAGCTGGAAAAGGCGCGGGTTATTAAAACCCTAGCAGATATACTTACCGCTGCGGGGGCAAAAGGCCGCCGTAAATACATTCGCGCCGATACCCGCGGCGAAACCATGACGACGGTTAATGTCCCCAACAACGCCACCTTTACAACCGGAGAAATCCGGGATATCAGCGTTGTCGGCCTTTCCTGCGTTTTTGCCGAGGATCCGGAACTGGGGAAAAATTCCCTTTTGCCCGACATCCAGATAAAGCTTCAGAGCGCCCTCTTAAAAGCGGAAGCGATTGTTTTTGGTTCCCGTATGGACGAAGAGGACAAGGTTTATGTCCTGGTTTTTTCCCAAAAAATCGACCCGTCTGTGCGGACAAAAATCAGGACGTATATTCAAAAAAACCTTCAGGCCAAGATGGACACTGAACTAAAGTAAGTGTGAAGTTTTAAAAGCAGTTACTCAACCTTGAACTTTGCCACTTCCGCAACCAGGGTATCGATGTTTTCGCGGTTGCTGCGGCTTATATCATTCATCTGATTTACCGCCGTGGTAATTTGAACCGCGCCCGAACTCATCTCGCTCATGCCATTGGTAATTTCCTGAGTAACAAATTCCAGATTTTTGCTTTCCGTGATAACTTCTTTGCTGCCAACCATCATTTCGGAAGAACCGGCTTTTACCAGTTGGGTTATTTCATTTAACTTGCCAATGGCCTCCAGTATTTGCTGGCTGCCCTGGCCCTGCTCTTCCATGGCGTTCCGTATCTGCCCTTCCTGATCCGAGACGATTTGTATCTTTTCGCCGATTGCCTGAAATTTTTCCAGCACCTCATTGATAGAGACAGTAATTTTATCGATGGAGCTTTTTATGGTTTTTAAAACACCGGTAATGGTCTTTGACTGCTTGCCCGAATTTTCGGCCAGTTTGCGGATTTCATCGGCAACTACGGCAAACCCTTTGCCCGCTTCGCCAGCATGGGCCGCTTCTATGGCGGCATTCATCGAAAGCAGGTTAGTCTGGCTGGAAATATTCTGCATTACCGAATTGATTT
>Ga0082212_10011349_pt1 | contig 11306 bp, 8 predicted proteins | sample TergutNt197P3_FD_71548 | JGI IMG/M metagenome (GOLD analysis project Ga0082212, IMG submission 71548) | Neocapritermes taracua P3 segment gut microbial communities from Petit-Saut dam, French Guiana - Nt197 P3 | ecosystem: Host-associated > Arthropoda: Insects > Digestive system > Gut ... | reverse complement strand
AATTATTAAACCTATTATAAATATTTTTTAAATAGCTATAAATATGTTTACTATAATAAGTAATGATAGTGTTTATGATATTTAGTAATCATAAAAAAATAGTTTTATTTTCATGGGCTTGTAGCCTAGTCTGGAAGGGCGTAAGACTCCTAATCTTAAGATCGAGGGTTCAAATCCCTCCAAGTCCGTTTTTTTAATTTATTGATTTTTAATCATGAATCAACAAATCTATCTATTTATTTTCATTGAAATAATGGAATTTATTTAAATAAATTTCTCCTACCTTAGTAACTATTAATCCTGCAATTATTCCTACAATAGCTCCTCCTATTATATCAAAGGGATAATGAGCACCAAGATAAATTCTTGAAAAACCTATAATACAAGCTAAAGGAATTAAAATCCAAGCTAATTTAATAGACTTTCCTTTAATATTGATAGCTAAATTCAATCCAATGGCAATAGCTACTGCAAAAGAATTTGCAACATGCCCTGATGGAAATGAATAATGACTGGCACGATATGCAACACGAACAGTTCTTGCAATATTTCTCCTTGTTCCTTTTCCACCAATTAAAAATTTATAAATAGTATTAATAGGGTCATAGGTTTTTAATGTATGAACATTTTCTAATGCAATTGTAGGCTTTGGTTCAGCTACTATAATTTTAATAATATAAGTCAAAATATCAGCTAATAAAACAGCAATTATTCCCATAATAGCTATTCTTTTAATTTTTTTATTATCTTTAACTATCCCATAAATAAGTAAAATAATACATATTATTATAATAATAAATAGATTTCCGAATTCTGTGATAAAAGGCATTATTAAATTAAAAAATTCATTTTGAATTTGAAGATTTATGAAATAAAAAATATTAATATTTATTTCCATTATTTGTTGATAGAATGTAAATAGTATATAATCACCTTTTTTAGATATTATTATTTATTTTTTCAATATTAAACTTTCAATTATAATAAAAAAACAATATTCCTATATCCATAAATATTCAAAATCACTAAACAGGATTTTTCATTCATAAATATCAATATAATAAATATATAATCAAATAATATTTAAATATTATTAAAAAGAACAAAAATAAAAACATATAATAACTAAAAATCAGAAAAAATATTTTAATTCGTTTATTAGGTCTAAATACCTTCAAATCCTTTTTGAACAATTGATATTTAGGTTTGTTTTTTGAATAAGCTATTATGATTATTTATTTAAGAATAATGTTAGTTATATATTTTATATTTATTTTAATAGTTTATACAAGATATTGATTTATATAATTAAGAAAATACTAAATAAAAAAAAGAAAAGGATAAAAGAATAAATTATCCTAAAAAATGTTTATAATTAAAGTTTCCTTTTAGTAGCTAAAGTTAAGCTAAACAATAATGTTAATAACATTGCTATTAGAGAGGTTCCTGTTTTTTTCATAGATGCATTAGCAGTAGTTTTATTGTTATTTGCTTTTTTATTCTTGTTATCATCTTTATTTTGACGATTATTTGTGTTTTTACTGTGGCTGTCATCTATAGTTTTATTCTTGCTTGTTTCTTCTGAGTCATCACCATCTATAACTTCATTGTTGCCTACATTAAAAGTTGCACTATTAGTAAAACCTTCATGTGTTGAGTTTCCTTCCCATGTGACTAAAATACTATATGTACCAGTGGTTGTTGGGGTTTGAACTAATGTCCATGCTCCATTACTATTGGTAGTTACAGTAATTGTATTACTGTTTATTGTAATTTGTATTTGGATATTAGCTAAGGCGTTTCCATTGTTATCAGTAGCAATACCTTTAATAGTGGTTTCTTGACCAATAATAATGTTGTCTGCACTAATTACGGTGTTAGTGGTGTATTTCTCCCTAACTGTGAAGCTAGTACTATTGCTAAAACCTTCGTGTGTTGAGTTTCCTTCCCATGTAACTGAAATAGTGTGTGTGCCTGTGGTTGTTGGGGTTTGTGGTAGTTCCCATTCTCCGTTGTTGTTGGTTGTTATGTTTGTTTTGTTGTTGTTTATTGTTATTTGTATTTGGGTGTTAGCTAATGGTTTTCCATTGTTGTCGGTAGCTATACCGGTTATTATGGTTTCTTGGCCTATGAAGATGTCATTAGTGTTTATTGTTGAGCTAGTGGTATATTTTTCATTAACTGTGAAGCTAGTACTATTGCTAAATCCTTCGTGTGTTGAGTTTCCTTCCCATGTAACTGAAATAGTGTGTGTGCCTGTGGTTGTTGGGGTTTGTGGTAGTTCCCATTCTCCGTTGTTGTTGGTTGTTATGTTTGTTTTGTTGTTGTTTATTGTTATTTGTATTTGGGTGTTAGCTAATGGTTTTCCATTGTTGTCGGTAGCTATACCGGTTATTATGGTTTCTTGGCCTATGAAGATGTCATTACTGTTTATTGTAGAGTTGGTGTATATTTTTGTAAGAGGAGTGATATTTAAGTTTAAACGAACTTTTTCGTTATCAGAACTTGCTTCTAAAATATAATATCCTATTAAACTAAAAGTTCTTGAATGAATATTTCTAGCATCACCTAAAAGCACATTAACAACAGTACTGTTAGGAAGAGTCCAAATCACATTAACAGTAAAGTAAGGAAGACCACTAGTATCAACAACAGTTCTATTTTTAGTACTATTATTTAAAAGTACAAGCTGATAAGTCAAATTAAGAATATCACAGGTTTGATTAGTAGTGTTATTTACAATTGTCGCGAAATCATTCCCAGACAATTCAACAACAAACCAATTACCTAAAGTCATACCACCAATTCTTGGAGTATTATTACCCCACCAATTAAAATTAGCATTAATAGTATTGAGACTAACTGGAACATATAATCCCCAACCAGTAGGAGTATTAGTTAAAATACGGTTTTAATTAATAGTAATATTGTCAGAAGACAATACAGCATAATTAAGGAATCGAATCCCATAATCTCCAAAAATATTATTGCCAGTAATAAGAATATCAGTTAAATTAGAACTAGTGGCAATATTGAAATACAAACCTGCAGGACCAGTACTATTAATAGTATTATTAATTAATTCTAAACCATTGAAATTATTCAAAGAAATACTTGGCCATTGTTGCCAGGTTATAATATTCATACCATTACTTCCAAGACTAGTGATATTATTATCGAAAAATCTTAATAAAGTATTGTTACTGTTATATTCAGTTAATTCAACACTATGTCCACGTGCGGTTATATTATTCTTAGTAACATTTATTGTGTTGTTACTATCATACACATATAATTGAAGGCCGTAACCTCCACCTGCAGATATATTATTAATATCCAGAGTTATTATATTGGTACTATTATATGCACTAATAACAAGACCATGAGATCCTTCTATACTTGAGTTTATTGTGTTGTTAGTTACATTTACAATATTGTTTCCACTATTAAAAATTCTTAAAGTAGTACCAGTATTACCAGTATGAAAATTTGTTTCAATATTGTTATTAGTTAAATTTATCAACTGATTATCACAATTAATAGAGTCTAAATAAATCCCATATACCTCTGAAGTAATCTTATTATTGTCGATAGTTATTGAATTATTACTTTGTCCAAGACTCATAGAGATACCTCGAGGATTATTTCCTCCTGAAGCTCCTATCAATTCTGCAATAATAATATTATCACTGATATTTATCTTGTTGTTTGTAGCACTGAATCCATCTATCATAATACCATGTGCAGTATTTAATTGGTTTTGTCTTTCTGCGATAATATTATTGTTAGTAATAGTTATTGTATTATTATTAATGCTAGTATCATCGCCGTATATAGTCATAAGAATACCAAAACCATCTCTTCCGTAGATTTTTTCATTGTTAGTAATAGTTATTGTATTATTATTACGAAGTCCAAACATACGAAAAGCAGTAGTTCCATTAATAGTATTATTTTCAAGAACTAAAGTAACATTAGAACTATTGCCTGTAAACCATACACCAAATGAATTAGTAGTAGCATCAGCTACAATATCATTATTTTTAATGGAAACATTTGCAATTGAGCTACCAGTAAGGCTTATAAAAATAGCCCCAGCATTTGGATTGCTAAGAGAAGAAACTATAGTATTATTTTCTATTATTATATCAGCTAAATTAGAACCAGTGATATTAATACTAATATCAGATGTAGATATATTAGATCCAGCAACTAATAAATCACCAGTATTTGACTTTATAGCTGTTGCATATCCGCTAATGTTTAAATTGATAATTGTAACATGGGGTGCAGTAATATTAAATAAAGTACCACCATTAGTACTTATAATATTAGTTTGACCATTAGATTTTATTGTAACACTTCTTGTAATGTTTAAATTGAGAAAATTATCAACATAATCTCCAGCTTGAAGAACAATCTCATTATCACTTCCACTAGTGTTATTAATAAAAGTTTGAATATCAACAGAAGTCGAACTGTTATTAAAATCCGCAGCAGTAACACTTGAAATAATAGCTAAAAAACATAGAAACAAAGTTATTAACAATGTTAAATATTTTAAACTAGATATTTTATTGATATTTTCACCTCCTTTATACTTAGATTTGATTGTTATCTAAAATTTATGGAATTTAATCTTTTTTTAACAAAACTATTACACATTTCTCCCATATATTATAATATTAAGCTTTTTAAAAGTAAATCCATTCATTTTTAACAATTTTTTCCTGATTAATAAATTAATTCATTACAATTAATGTCATAGTTAATAAATCAAAAATAACTGATAATTAGAGTTTGCAAAATTTTTATGAATTTTTAGTCAGATTAATCATTATTTACTTCAAAATTCATTGCTAGGACTATTAAATAGTAATAATAAAAATATAATAATATTAAAAGCTAAAATAGCTAATAATATATTATAGATTTTAATTTTTATTAATCAGAAGAAAATAAAAATCCTATAAAAACATAGCCTTGATAACTTTCTTCTCATTAATAAAAAAGTAACATATTTTTTATTTTTTTATCATATGTTTCCATATCTATATATAATATTATCTTAAACGAACGTTCGATATGTTATTAATCTTTAAATTAATTCTTTAAATCACTCTAAAATAATGATTATTATAAATAAAAATAAAAAATATATTGCTCTAAAAAGAGTTAAAAAGAAATATAAAGAGTTTAAGGAAATAGGAAGAGTTGAAAAGAAATAAAAATTCTAAAAATAAATAAAAAAAGAGATAAATAAAAAATATCTCTATAAAATAGGGTTTTTAAAAACTTATTGTTTTTTACCGAAACATAAGCCAATTATACTCAACAATAACAAGACAATAGCTATTATCGGAAGTCCTGTTTTATTCATGGTAGCTTTTGAAGTTAGATTGTTGGTAGTTTCATCAGTTTCATCAATATTGTCTACAGTATTAGTGTTGTCTTCATTATCATCGTCATCTTCAGGGATGTTTTCAATATAGATACCGTCTTTGTGTTTGATTTCAGTATAATAGTTGTTTTCAGTATCAGTGTTATCTTCAATAATAACATCATTCTCTTTAACAACATTAAATGTTGTACTGTTAGTAAAACCAGCATGTGTAGAGTTACCTATCCAAGAAACAACAGCTATGAAACTTCCCTCAATAGTTGAAGTAAAGTTAAGACTCCATTCACCGTTGATATCAGTAGTAACATTAAAGCTTTGATTATTGATTGTAACTGTAATTTCGGTGTTACCAATTGGATCACCATCTTCATCGGTGGCAATACCAGATATGGTTATTGTTTCATTCTCTTTAGCATCTGGAGCAGTAATAGTGGAATTTGTATTAAGTCTAATTATTAGCTCTCCATTCATAATAATAATTGGAAAGTCTCCAATTCCAGCATATGTTCCATTTACAGGTAAAACATCTCCAAGAGCTCCAGTTACTTTAAAGGTCAAGTTAGCATATCCTTCTATAGATGTTGAACTTCCAACATAAATTCCATTTACATAAAAACTTATGTTTTGTCCAGTTACAGTATTACCCATATCATCGGTTAAGATAGCATACAAAATAACATTTTGGCCCACTTTTACATAGTGGGTGGAATTATTAAGGTAAATTAGGTTTAAAATACCCATATTACCATTATTAGAAATCATCTGCCCTAAATCTGCAGAATTACCACTCATACTATTGTGTAAAAGAGTCATGTTAGCTTTTGCATAATTATGGATAGCACCACCTGTTCCGTCATAATTAGGATTAATTGCTTTATTATTTATGAAATTAGAATCCATTACTTTAAGATTACCAATGTTAGAAATAGCACCTCCGAATTTACTTGCGACATTCTCAGTGAAATTACTACTTGTTAGGGTAGTAGAATTACACTGATTGTAAATAGCACCACCAGAGGAGGCTTCGTTATTAGTGAAAGAACAATTAGCTATTTTGAAATTATAAGTTAAAGTACCTATAGTAGATTTAGTGTGTACATATACAGCACCTCCACTAACATATGCTTTGTTGTCTTTGAAAGTACAGTCTATAAGTGAACTATTAGCTCCATGATTAATTAAAGCACCTCCATAACCAGCAGATGAACAATTTTCGAAAGTACTGTTTATTATGTTATAATTATCACCTTCAATGTAGATAGCACCTCCAGCACCAGCTAGTCGAGTTGCACTGTTATCTTTGAAAGTACAGTTTGTTATTGTTACATTATTTTTTTCATAGTAGAAAATAGCTCCACCCCATCCAGCGGTGTTATTAGTGAAGATACAGTTTGTTAAACTGGAATTAGTATTCCAGGCATCGAAGATAGCTCCACCATAGTAATCTCCAGTATTTGCTATATTGTTTTCAAAAGCACTATCTATTACTATGAAATTATTGCCTTGATTGTAAATAGCTCCAGCATGGCTTGCTTTGTTGTTGGTGAAAGTACAATTTTCCAATTGGAGATTATTACCTCCATTGTAAATAGCTCCACCATAACTAGAAGCTGTGTTGTTTTTGAATTCACAGTTTATGAATGTTAATTTAGTGCCGCTGTTACTGTTGTAAATTGCACCACCATTTCCTGTATAATTTCCATTTATAAATATTATATTTATGAATTTTACATTGAGATTATTGTTTATTGTAAATATTCTACCACTTCTTCCTGCGTCAATGATTACAAGACCGTTTGTGGTATTTCCCTGTATTGTGAGATTTTTATTTATATTAAGACCAGTATTAACACTTGTACCTGTATATGTTCCCTTGTTAATTGTTATCGTGTCATTGGGTGTTGCATTTCCAATAGCTGAAGTTAGATTATTTTGAATAGTTGTGCCATCTGAAGTTAAAGTTTGATCAACTGTTTGATTTACTGCAAAACTTGTTTGTAAGCTAGTAACTATTAATAATACAGTTATTGCTAAAATAGCGAAAGTTAATGCTTTTTCATAATATTTAAATGTTATAATGGGTTTCATCTCCTTTTAAATTTCATTATCCAATAATAAAAAAGATTATTATTGTTAATTTTATAAAATTGTTTGACTATTGCACCTTTAACATTCATTTGTTTATTTATTGCTAAATAATCACAATGAATAAAGTGCTAAAATCAAATATATTGTATATAAAAATTTAATATATCAAGATTTACATACAACACTATTATATTTATTATGCTCATATATATATTTTATCTAAAACGAACGTTCTATATTAAACATATAAATATAGTGGAAAAAAAAGTAATAGAGATGAATTTAAAGAGTTAGGGTTCAAATCCCTCAATTTAGCACGTTAAATATATAATTGAACCCGAAAATTTATATAACGATTTAATATACTCAACATGTTTTTTAATTGTCCTTTTTTAGATCTTTTATTATTAGCATCTTTGTAATTTACAAGAAATTTGTTCATATTAAACATTCCTTAGATTCTTATTTTCTGTACAAATTCATCAATAGCTGCATCGTCTATTTTAAATTCTTTATCAGCACCTTTAATTATCATTTGTGCGATTTTACGTTCAAAAAAGTTCATTTTATCAAAATTAAATTCTCCTCCTAAAAATCCTGTAGCTATGGTATGATTTACAATTTCTGAAGGAAATATTTTATCAATCTGCTTTATTCCCTCAACTTCGTTGGCTCCACAAATAAACAAAGCAAAATCTTTTTCAACCAAGGTGTTTTTATATTTTTTGAGGAAATTTTTAACTTCTTTTCTAATTTTGCCCATATAAACAGAGCTTCCAATTATTAAAACATCATAATCAAGATTAATATCCTTTTTCTCTTTAAGATTTACAAGTTCAACATCAATCGATTTAGTATTGTCTTTATTATGATTTTCTATTGATTTAGATATTAATTCGGCAATTTTTTCTGTAGTGCCATATTTTGTTCCATATAAGATAGCTATTTTCATTATAATCCTCTATTATGTTTCATTAAAATGAAGTTTTATAATTAATAAATATTATTATATATATTATCTTTATATAAAAAGTTTTTAAAAAATTGAAGCTCTTTTTATTATAGCTAAAATTAAAAAGAAAGAAAATAAATAAAATAAACAAAATTAGAATAAAAAATAAGAGTAAAGAATAAAAAATAAAAAAATTAGAATTTAGAAATAAAAATAAAGAAAATTAGAAATAAAAAATAAAAAAAATAATAAAAAAAATTAAAGTTTAGTTAGGGAGTGACTATTCCCACCATACATAAAATCTTTCTTAATATAGAAATTTTTACCATCTAATAAACCCATACAATCTAAAACAAAGGGCATATTCTTAGGATGCCAAATAGCAAAATAATCCACATCAAAAGGTAACTCATCAAGTCTTTCATGTAAACCAAGTGCTAAAAATTCTTCGGTCACATGAAGGTAGATGTGATCGATTAATGGCCACAATTCACGTATTTCATCTTCCCAGAGATGTAAACCATTTGTAAGAGCATTAGTCCTTAAACCAAGATCTTTACTATGTTGTAAAATGTTACGAATGTTAGATAAATCCTGAGCAAAGGGTTCTCCTCCTACAATAGTTACACTATCTATCTGGTCTTTATGATTATCAATATCCCTTAAATGAAAGGGAATAGACCCTCCGAGTCCAGATAATAATAAACTATTACAACATGTTGGACAGCCAAGTGAACAATAGTTAAAAAATATTGCTAAGCTAGTATATGGTGGATCATCAATAAATGATGTGTGCCACATATGAACATTTTCTATATAATCTCCTCCACCATTATTAACCTTAGTTAATTCCTTTGCATGTGAATTAATATATAAATCATCATAATAATTAAAATCCATTTTTAATCCGCTTTCCATTTTAATTCTCCTATTATTTTATTAATGTATCAAGAAGACATTTGTCCGACCCACAGATTAAGAAAAAAACAATAACGTTTCCTAAAAGATTATTGTCAATTTTTATTGTTCTTAAAAAAGGATTAAAATGTCTTCCCTAAATACTATAAATATCAAAGATAAATAACACACCTATATATAATTCCAATATTATAATCCTAAACATATAAATTACAAAAATATTAAAAAAAAGAATGATTTCCACATCACAATAATCATAGTTGATGGAATACAAATTATATATAGATGTTATATATGTGTTGTTCATTATATATAAATGTTCCTATTTTTAATTATTAACAATATCAAATAAAACTAAATTATTATTATAATTATTGTTTAAATATAGCATATTCTAATAAAAAAGAAAAGAAAAATCTAATATTAATCTAAATATAAATCTAAAAATAAAATATAAATCTAAAAATAAAATATGAATAAAAATAAAGATTTAAATTAAAAATAAAATATGAATAAAAATAAAGATTTAAATTAAAAATAAAATATGAATAAAAATAAAGATTTAAATTAAAAATAAAATATAAATCAAATAAAGATTTAAAATAAAAATCTAAATTAAAATTAAAAATAAAAAAAGAAAATATATTAGAAAAATTAAATTTTTGTTGGAATCATTTTGTTTCCACCAAACATAAAATCTTTCTTAATAAAGAACTTTTCACCATCTAATAATCCCATACAATCTATAACAAATGGAATATTATGAGGATGCCAAATAACATTGAAATCTACATCAAAAGGCAACTCATCAATCTTATCATATAAACCAAGACCCATAAATTCTTCTGTTACATGAAGGTTGATATGATCGATTAATGGCCATAATTTTCTTACTTCTGGCTCCCAGAGATGTAGGCCATTTGTAAGAGCATTGGTTCTCAAACCAAGATCTTTAGCACGTTGTAAAATGTTACGAATGTTAGTTAAATCCTGAGCAAAGGGTTCTCCTCCTACAATCGTTACACTATCGATTTGGTCTTTATGTTTGTCAATATCACTTAAATGAAAGGGAATACAACCTCCGCTTCCAGATAGTAATAAACGATTACAACATGTTACACATCCAAGGGTACAATAGTTAAAGAATATAGCTAAGCTAACATATGGTGGGTCATCTATAAGAGATGTGTGCCACATGTGAACATTTTCTATATAATCTCCTCCACTATTTTTAACTTTAGCTAATTCCTTGGCATCTGAATTAATATATAAATTGTTAAAGTAATTAAAATCCATTTTTAATTCTCCTATTTTTTACTTAATGTATGATAAGAAGACAGCTATTTTGAACCCAATATTAAAGCTAAAATAAAAAAAGACCTAACGATTACTAATAAGTTAGTCGTTCATCTCATAGCTTTTTAAAAAGGAATCAAAACATTTTTATCTTCTAAATAATATTCAATATCAAAGATAAATAATACGCTATATATAATTCATTATATTATAATCATAAACTTAATAATTACAAAAAATAATAATAAAAAGCGAGTTTTCACATACAAATAAAAAAACAGTTTATGAAATACAAATTATATATAGATGTTATATAATATGTCGTTCATTATATATAAATATTACTATTTTTAATAATTATCTATTTAGCTAAATCAAATATTATAAATGTATATTTTATTGATATTATACTAAAACATCTTAAAATAGCTTAAGTTATAATAATATTCTAATTTTAAAATCTATAGAGTTCAAATCCCTATAAATCGGTATAAGATTTTAATAAAAATTATTAAAAATAGAAAAAGATTATTAAAAATAGAAAAAGATTATTAAAAATAGAAAAAGATTATAAAAAATAGAAAAAGATTATAAAAAAATAGATAAGGTTAACTTATTCGTCAACCTTAATTTTTTAGTTTATAAGAGATT
>Ga0082212_10011348_pt1 | contig 11306 bp, 8 predicted proteins | sample TergutNt197P3_FD_71548 | JGI IMG/M metagenome (GOLD analysis project Ga0082212, IMG submission 71548) | Neocapritermes taracua P3 segment gut microbial communities from Petit-Saut dam, French Guiana - Nt197 P3 | ecosystem: Host-associated > Arthropoda: Insects > Digestive system > Gut ... | reverse complement strand
AAAAGAAATTCGTGTTTTTTATTAGCTTTCTTTGTCCGTAAGGCACTAAGTCAGGGAAATTGCCTGCCGGCTCCCAAGGCGGACGGCCGAGGGCGACAGTCCCCGTCTCCCCGTCTCCTAACCCCTAACTCCTAACATCCCCACGCAGCTCGATGATGCGGTCGCGCAGCGCGGCGGCGTATTCGAACTCAAGCAGTTTCGCGGCTGCGGCCATGTCCTTTTCTAATTTCTTTATTTCTTCCTCAAGTTCGCGTTTTGTCATCTTTACGGCGCTGCCCGGTTTTGCAAAACCCGTTTCGCGCTTTGATATCTCAAGCAGTCCGCGCACATTCTTTATTATCGTTTTCGGAACGATTCCGTGCGCTTCGTTGAACGCTTTCTGTTTCCCGCGCCGACCCTCTGTTTCGCTGATTGCCGCTCTCATAGACGGCGTTACGGTTTCAGCGTACATTATAACAAGTCCGGCGGCATTTCTGGCGGCGCGCCCTATCGTCTGGACAAGCGACGTCGCGCTTCTGAGGAACCCTTCCTTATCCGCGTCGAGTATAGCGACGAGCGAGACTTCCGGCAAGTCGAGCCCCTCGCGCAGGAGGTTGATGCCGACAAGGACGTCGAACTCGCCGAGGCGCAGATCGCGGATGATCTCCATACGCTCTGTGGTGGAGATATCATGGTGCAAGTATCTGACGCGTATCCCTGCCCCGGTAAGATATATAGTCAAATCCTCCGCCATTTTCTTTGTCAGTGTAGTCACAAGCACGCGCTCGTTCCTTATGGAACGGGCGTTTATTTCAGCTATAAGGTCGTCTATCTGCCCATCCACCGGGCGGACCGATACCTCGGGGTCGAGTAGCCCGGTCGGGCGTATCACCTGCTCGACGACCCGGCTCGAACGCGAACGCTCATACTCGCTCGGAGTAGCGGAGACGTATATGACCTGATTCAGATGGTCGTTGAACTCCGCGAAATTGAGGGGCCTGTTGTCAAATGCCGACGGCAGGCGGAACCCGTATTCGACGAGACTCTCCTTACGCGACCTGTCGCCCGCGTACATAGCGCGGACCTGCGGCAGCGTGACATGGCACTCGTCGACAAACAGGATGAAGTCTTTCGGGAAGTAATCGAGCAGCGTCATCGGCGCGCTCCCGGGAGTTCGACCCGTGATTATTCGCGAGTAGTTCTCGATACCGTTGCAATACCCCAGCTCCGAGAGCATTTCAACGTCATACATCGTGCGCTGATGGATACGCTGGGCTTCTATAAGTTTATTCTCCCGCTCAAAATACTCAATGCGTTCCTTCATCTCGGATTTTATCTCGGCGAGGGCTTTTTGCGTCTTTTCCTCCGTTGTAACATAATGCGAAGCCGGGTATACCGCGACATGCGATAGAGTCCTGACAGGGATTCCGGTCACTACATTTATTTCGCTGATACGCTCTATCTCATCTCCGAAAAACTCGATCCGGACAGCGTGGTCGCGCGAGTACACAGGGTAGATTTCGACCGTGTCGCCCCTTACGCGGAAAGCGTTTCGCTCAAAAGCTACGTCGTTTCGCCCGTAGCGTATCGACACCAGCTTTTTCAGAAGTTCATCCCGGCTGCGCTGTTGCCCGGTCCTTAATGATATGACCATGCTTGAATAATCTATGGGGTCGCCGAGGCCGTAAATGCAGCTAACCGACGACACCACGATGACGTCGCGCCGCTCGAACAAAGACGAAGTGGCGGAGTGCCGCAGCCGCTCTATTTCGTCATTTATTGAACTGTCCTTTTCGATATATGTGTCGGTGTGGGGGATGTACGCTTCAGGCTGGTAATAATCATAATAGGATACAAAGAATTCGACGGCGTTTTCGGGGAAAAACTCCTTGAATTCGCTGCAAAGCTGCGCCGCGAGCGCCTTGTTGTGCGCCAGTACGAGCGTCGGGCGCTTCGCGCGCTCGATTATTTTCGCCATCGTATACGTTTTACCCGAACCGGTGACGCCGAGAAGCGTCTGCTCGTCAAATCCCAGTTCAAGTCCGTTTACAAGCGCTTCGATAGCTTCCGGCTGTCCCCCCGCCGGTTCAAAATCGCTGACTACTTTAAATTCAGGCAAAATGAGGTCTCCCTGTTACAGCATGATTTACCAATGATACCACAGTTTGACTGAGTTGTCACGGTGTTGCTCTGGAAACAATTAGCTTGCATAACGTCCGGCGGCGTACTAAAATGATATATACGCGTTATTACCGGGGAGGTATTATTTTGAACATACCCGAACTTACAGCAAAAATGGTCGCCGAAACAGAAAAAATCATTGTCGGCAAAACAAAACAGATACGTCTGATAATAATGACTCTTTTTTCCGAAGGACATTTACTGCTCGACGATTTGCCCGGCGTTGGCAAGACGACGCTTGTGAAAACGGTGGCGATCGTCACCGGATGCGCCAGTAAGCGAGTCCAGTTTGTGCCCGATCTGCTGCCGTCCGACATAACCGGGATGAATGTTTACGATCAGAAGTCCGGGGATTTCAAGCTGCGCCACGGCCCGGTAATGACGAACATCCTGCTCGCCGACGAGATCAACCGCGCGATACCAAGGACGCAATCCGCGCTTCTTGAAGCCATGGAGGAACGCCAGGTCACGGTAGACGGCGAGACAATGCCGCTGCCTGAACCTTTCATAGTCATGGCGACGCAGAACCCGGTAGAAGCGGAGACGACGTTCCAGCTTCCTGCCGCGCAAATGGATCGTTTCCTGATAAAGATATCGCTCGGTTATCCGGAAAGCGCCGAGGAACTTGAAATGCTCAAAAATCTTGGCGATGAAATACCGTTTTCATCGGTTCGCAAATTAACGGACGCGGAGGGGATAAAAGCGGCGCAACGGGAGATCCGCGACATATCCATGTCTGACGCAGCAGCGCAGTATATCATCGATATAGTTATGAAAACACGCGCAAACCCTCTTGTGAAGATGGGCGCCAGCCCCAGAGCTTCGCGCGGTTTATATAAAGCGTCGAAAGCGTGGGCCGCTATGTCCGGCCGGAGTTTTGTAACCCCTGACGACGTGCAGGAACTTGCCGTACCGTGCCTTGCGCACCGTATGCTCCTTACGGGAGAAGCCCGCCTTGCCCGAAAAAACGCCGAGACGGTCATCAGAGACATACTGCAATCAGTCCCCGTCCCGCCCGCAAAGGGCGAGATATTCCCGATATGAAGCCTGTGAAGAAACGCGGCGTCGGCGGCATGTCGAGTATGCTTGTCGGCATTCCGGGATTGATCGCCTTTTTCTGCTTTACTGTTGTCGCCAGCGTTTTCCACCAGGCCCTTATCGCCGGGTTCTGCTCGTTTATATTCCTCATATGCGGCGCCTCCCGCCTGTGGGGATTTTTTTCAATACGCAAGGTCTCTGTGGCAATCGACGCGTTGTCTGCGCGCATGTTTGCAGGCGATGAAACCGATATATGCTTTTCCATAGAAAATCAAAAACTTATTCCGCTTATCTGGCTGGAGCTGTTGATACCCATGCCCCGGCGTTCCTGCGTTATTACGGACGGCTTTAAAGAGGCTGACGCGGCAATACAGGATGAAAGCCTATGGGATGGGGAAAAGGCGCTTAAAAAGAGATTTTCATTTATTATGGGCAAGGACTCTGTTGTGTGGCGCGACCGGTGGAGAGCTTGGCGCCGCGGCGTTTACCATCTTGACCGGTTCGTCCTCCGATCAGGCGACGGCTTCGGCCTGACGCAGGCGCAGTCGATCGCCAGACCGGCTGAAACGCTGATATTAGTCGTATACCCGAAAGTACGTCAAGTCGATATAACTCAGATGCTGTCGGTACAATGGGACAGCACAGGTGATAATCGGGGCTTTATCGATGATTTGACCGCCATGCGCGGGATGCGGCGTTATGAAGAAGGAGACTCATGGAAGCGTATCAACTGGCGTATGGCGGCGCGTCAGCAGGAAGTGAATGTAAACCTGTATGAGACAATAATGCCCGGAGCCGTACATTTCATAGTAGACGGCGAATCATTTTGCACGATCCCGGAAGACGACTCCAAATTCGAAGAGACGCTGTCAATGCTTGCGTCGCTTATCATAAGCCTTGTTGACGCGCGCGTGCTGTGCGGGCTTTCACTGCCGAATTCAAAATACCTGCCGCAAACGGACATCGCGGCGACAGCCGACACGACGGAGCTTCTAACGGCGATCGCCGGATATGATATGCTGGCGGCGCGGGAAAAAGAACAGGAGCAAGAGGATCAAAACGTCGTTTTCTTTCCTTCGAACTTCAACCGTCCGGCACTGGCGCGCGTATCGAAACAAGCCGGGCGGCTGTACTATATCGCGCGGGACGCGGCATGCCTTCGATCGAACGGTTTGCCGCAGGATTTGGACAATACAAAGCTCATTCTGCTCACATACCGCGAGGCGTCTGATGAGGATGCGTATGCGCTCGGGGTAAGGATCATGCATCTTCAATCATTCGGGAGATAGAAATGGCTGATAATGAAGGATCGGTATTTGGAACGCTGACATTATTGATATCCGATATTGCGATGCTTGACGCTGCTTTCATGATATTCGGGACAAACGGCGGACGGGCGGCGCTGAGTATCGGCGTCTGGCCGTGGCTCATACTGGCAACGGCGTCATTTGCGTTATTCCGCTTATTCTTAAGGCGTGAACATACGCTGCCGCATGCTGTGGCGTTCCTTGCCGGAGCATATGCCGCAACAGTTACCGTGCTGTTCGCTTTCTTTGTCGATTTGCCGAGTCTGCTGTCAACTATCGTAGCTTTAATATTCTGGTCTGTTCCGTTATGGCGGATCTACCTTTTGACCGCGGCTCCGCCCGCGTTCGAAAAGCTGAGTATGCGTCTTGACATGATCATCTTTGTCCTGCTGTTCGTGTTGTTATACATTGCCGGCACAGGGGGTCCGTACGCCCGCGCGCTGCCATGTGCGATATCGCTGATTTTGTGCCTTACGTCACTTATTATTATGAGAACGACCGGGAGCGGAGTAAATGAAGGCGGAAAAATACGCGGCGCATCTGTAATGCTCGCGTTTCTGCTGTTGGTTGCGGCGGTGATCACGGTATTCCTCCTGTTTGCCTCCGCTTCATTAGGGAACGCGATTGCATCGGGAGCAGCCGCGTTACTGTATGGGATAAAGCGCTTTTTTGAGTTATTGGGGAGAGTCCTTATTTGGCTTATATCCTTTTTGCCCGCGCCCGATCACAGTGACGAAAGCCTTTCGGACATTATGGCCCCGCCTGTTTTTGAACCGCAGGGCGATGCTGAAAGTATAGATACCGGACCGGCGGCTTTTATAGTAATAGTTTGCGTTTTCGCCGCCTTAGTTCTTGCGTTTCTGATCATCGCGGTGGTGCGTTATCGCGGCAGTGTTCTCGGAGGAAAACGCTTGCGAAAAACCACCGCGATAAAGCGGCGCAGCTCGCGCGCACGGGCGTCTTTTCTTCGGCAGTTTATCGGCAGAGTCAGGTTTTTCGGCTATAGTATACTGTACCGTAATTCGCCGCAGGGCTTATTTGTATGGCTCGAGCGCTGGGGAAGGGCACACCGACGCGGACGCTCACAGTCGGAAACACAGCGGAAGTACCTAATGCGCCTCTCCGCCGTCATTCCGCAGCATGAAGCCGCCCTGCTTGGTCTCGCGGACGCGCTTGACGCGCGCTGGTATGGCGACCCGTCGGCATCGCAGCTTTCGCGGCATGAACTGATCAAGCTGCGCAGGAATGTGTCAAGGAGCCGCTCACGGCGCCCGGTATGACCAAGCGCTTTATAATAATCTGTAAAACCGGATAACCTCGCTGCTCCGGACACATCCTGCTTTTTTCCCTTACCACGTTACCACTGTTCAAGGGCAGTCAGGTCGGGTGAAAACTATTTCCTTACCACAGGGATTTGGAGTTCGGTCAGCCAATCCTCTTCATCCTCTTTGTTCCATATACCATCGATATAGCTTTCCCTCGGATAATCCGCCGCGGCGTAGCCGTTTTCTTCGATCCACTTGAAAGTATAGGCGTATGCTTGTGAAAGCCTCGCGTACGGCCCTTTGTGTAAAACGGAAACGACGGTGGCGGGTTTTACCTCTTTGAATTTGATGTCGTCAAAATCAGGCCACGCTTTGTCAACAGCCTCACAAAACTCGATGTGTATGTCTTTTTCTTTGTACTCCCCGTCGAGATAAACAATAAAACAGTATTCGGGGGTCGCGCATTTCAGGTCGGGATACTTTTTGCCGATGCTCTCGCCGATTGCGGGGATAACCTCGAAATACGCCTCGTAATCCGGCAATGTCATCTTCTTTGAGTAAACGATGCACGCGGGCAGGTCCTTGATCGTTGCAGAGTAGTTCATATGATCGTTCTCTCCTTTTCCTTGTAGGATAAACTCGATTCTGGAGAGCCGGCTTGTCCCTTCGGCTAGTTCATATTCAAGTTCCGCTTTGCGTTTTTGTAAAAAAGTTTCCGCGTCATGTCCGGATAAAATCAGCTTGATCTCATCGACGGACAGACCTACTTGCCTGTACGCCTGGATCCTGTGAAGCTTCACAAGCTGGTTGGTCGTATAAAAACGGTAACTTGTGAACTTGTCGGTCTCCTCAGGCTTTAAAAGACCGATCTCATCATAGTAACGAAGCGTTTTTATAGTAGTTTTACTCATTTTAGAAAACTCGCCGATACGAAACAAATTTGCCCCCTCCTTCCTCGTGTTATACATCCTACAGCCTCCCGTAAGGGGAGAGTCAATAGTCTTTTATTTAGTAAATATGAAGAATTTTCATCTGCTGCTCCTGGTCAGAACCATAACTCAACCAGAGCGATTGGTCAAATATTACAAGAAATTTACACAATTGCAACATGGAACAAACAGGTATATGATAAAAGCATCTTAATGACGACAAGGCAGGTTACTATGGATCAACAGAAATACACATATTCCTCTGTCGGCCGGCACATCGGTCAGCAGAAGCATATCGCGCTTATAGCGCATGACAACAAAAAAGACGAAATGGTTGAGTGGGCTTTGCAAAACAAGGAAATACTGCAAAAGCATTTCTTGTTTGGCACAGGAACCACAGCGCGTTTGGTAACAGAGACGACTCAATTGCCGATCACAGCATTCAAAAGCGGCCCCTTGGGCGGGGATCAGCAGATAGGTTCGCGCATCGTAGAAGGAGATATTGATTTTGTTATATTCTTCTGGGACCCTCTCGAAAGCCAGCCACACGACCCCGATATAAAGGCGCTGCTGAGAATAGCCGTTGTTTACGATATTCCGGTAGCGACAAATAAAGCGACCGCTGATTTTCTGTTGACTTCATATTATATGGACAGGGATTATAGACTTGAAGACAGAACATCAACAATCCAGTTAGTTCAGAGGGTCGAAGAGAACGGGGATTGAACCGGAGACGAATGCATGCCTGTTGGCAGCTTGCTCAGTCGGGCGCGGACTACAGCGCCCTTTCCAGATACACTTTGTCCTTTAGCATTACGCCCTCTTCAATGATCGTGTGGTCGTAATGGGTGGTAAAATAATCGGCGACCCTGTGCGTGATCGTAAATCCGCATTTCTTGTAAAACGTCAGCACGCCCGGCACATCCCCTGTGCCGAGGACGATCCTGGCAAACCGCCCATTGTAGTGTTCGGCGACGTAGTCGATCAATTTGCGCGCATAGCCCAGACGCCGGTAATGCCCGTCTGTCGCTATGTTTTGTATTTCCGCAACGCCGCCGCCTTCATCCGTAACTACGCAAATGCACTTCAGATCGCTGTCATACAGGGCGAACAGTTCGCCGCGATCCAGATATTTGGCAATAGCGCTTTCCTCCTCGTCACCCTCAAGCAGCAGGGGGAGGAACTCCCATTTGTTATCGCTTATGATTTTTACCACCGGTTATACCTCGAATTTCAAATGAAATTTCAGCATCCTTGTCGAGCAGTTAGCTTTCTTTATTGACTACTCACAACCGCGGGTCGACCGGTTCGCTCTCCAGCGCTAGTACCCCGAATACACATTCGTGGACGCGATAGAGCGGCTCATTGTGTACGAAACGTTCCAGCGACTCCATGCCGAGGGCGAACTCGCTCAGCGCGAGGTTGCGCTTTTTCGACAGGGAGCGCTTTTTCAGCCGCGCCAGATTGTCGCCGATCATATACTCCGGGCCATAGATTATTCGCAGGTATTCACGGCCCCGGCATTTGACAGCGGGCTGCAGCAGTTCGTTGCCATTGACAGCGATAAAATCATATGGTTTCACTACCATTCCCTCGCCGCCCGAGCCGGTCAATTCTTCCCACCATCTGACGCCTGCGAGCACACTGTCTTCATCAAGTAAATCCACAAGCAAGTAGTTTGTCGCCATGAATATATCGTCCGTGCCCGTCATATACTTCGCGATGACCTCCATATGCCGGATATGGTTTTCACTGTTCCATGCCTTGCCCTCCGTGGCGAGGATATGAAACGGCGCGATCCTGTAATCGTCTATGCTTTTTATATCCCAGCAATAGCGCCGGTAAGCTTCCGTGTACAAGTCAAGCGCTTTTGCGCGTGATTGATAGCGGTCGAGCAGTTCAGGCAAATCAGCCATACGGCTGGATTGCGCCTCTCTGTCTACCGCATTATCGCCGAGCGCTTTTATAGCTTTCCCGACTGCTTCGACTGCGGCATTTAAACCGCTCCGGCCTGCGCGCCCGACCGGGGCGTACTGCTCTTCAAGCAGTTTTTGCGCTTTCGCCGACCAGGGCATAAGCTCTGCGTCGAGACAAACCCAACTTGTCTCAAAATCCTCCCAAAAACCGGACGCGTTGAGCGCTGTTTGCAGCCGTGACAAGATAGCAGCCTCAGTTCCCGCATCGTCGAAGAAACTTCTTCCTGTCCTTGTGTAGATTATACCGAAACCACCGTCGCTCACACGGAAACGCTGCGCGGCGGTTTCCGCATCTCGGCACAGTACGATCACAGCGCGGGAGCCCATATGCTTCTGCTCGCAAACGACCTTGCCGACTCCTCGCGTTTTGAAATAATCGAAAGCCTCTGTCGGGTATTCCAGATAGTCAGGCAGACTGCTTACCTCGCAGGGCGACATAGTGGGCGGCAGATAGATGAGCCAGTGCGGGTCTGCGGCGAAACGGCTCATGACCTCGAGCGCGGCTGTTGAATTTTCGGCTTTAATTTTTATCGAATGGCGCAAACGCGTGGTGAGAAATTTCTGACCAAGCACATCGTCTATATTCAGCATATCATCATACGCGGCGGGTTTATCGACAAGAGGTTTAACCGGCGCGTAATACTCGCGCTCCGCGTCGACCTGCACTATTTCCCTTTCGGGGTAACGCAGCGCGGTCAGTTTCCCACCGAAGACGCAGCCGGTATCGATGCAATACGTGTTATTGACGACTTCGACGTCCGGCGCGGGCATATGCCCGAAGACGACTATAGCCTTGCCGCGGTATTCATTCGCCCAAGGCTGACGCACAGGCAGGCCGTACTCGTCGGTTTCACCCGTTGTGTCGCCATACAGGCAGAACGCCCGGACGCGGCCGCTGCCCCTCCCGTGGTATTTTTCAATGAGGCCCGCGTGAGCCACCACCAGGTCGCCGCCATTAAACACGTAATGACTTATAAGCCCGTCAAGGAATGCTTTAGATTCATCGATGAAATCTTCACTTTGCACACCAAGCTGCTCAATAGTCGTGTCAAACCCGTGCGTAGCCTTCACATTTGCGCCTTTAAGTTTTTTCAGCAGTTTCACGTCATGATTGCCGGCGACACAGTAAGCGCGGCTGTCCCGGACCATATTCATAACATGACTCAGGACCTCCGCGTTTTTCGGGCCCCTGTCACAAAGGTCGCCGAGGAAAATCGCTTTACGGCCTTCCGGAGGTATCGCAGTGCAATTTTCTCTATCCACCGAATATCCGAGATTTTCAAGCAGCGCTGTCAGTTCATCGTAACAGCCGTGGATGTCGCCGATTATGTCAAACGGGCCGGTCTCGCCCTTTTTGTTGTTCCAAAGCGGGGTGCGCGTAATCTCGACCCCGGCTATGTCTTCTTCGTTTTTGAGTATATGAACGGAGCGGAAACCTTCCTTTTTCAGGAATTTCAGGCAGCGCCGCAACTGGTTGCTTTGGTGCGAGATGATACGGTCCGGGATGTCGCGGTCAGGGCGGTTGGCGTTTCTTTCTTTACATATTTTTTCGGGGATGTCCAACACTATCGCTACGGTCTGGCAATTTTGCCCTTTTGCAAGATTCAGAACCGCCGCGCGTGCTTCTTTCTGAATGTTCGTAGCGTCGATGACCGTCAGCAGGCCGAGGTCGAGGCGCTTGTTCGCGACATAGTAAAGTGTGTCGAATGCCTGCGGGGTCGCTTCCTGATTATTCTCGTCATCCGAAACGAGGGCGCGGAAATAATCGGAGGAAAGTATTTCCGTAGGCTTGAAGTGTTTTTTCGCGAAAGTGGTCTTGCCGCTGCCGGATATGCCGATCAGCGCGACAACGGCTATTTCTGGTATATCAATGCGCATTAAAATTCACCTGCCTATCAGCGCAAAACACCGCCTGTTGCGTCGGCGCGCCGCATGATTCATCCTTATCGCCGACTTCTGAGAATTGCACGGCGTAGCCGAACCTGTCCGCGACCCGAACCGCCCATTCGCGGAACTCAGCCCTTGTCCATTCAAAACGGTGGTCGCCATGCCGTAAACTGCCTTCATGCAGGAACTCGTATTTTGCGTTATACTCTTTATTTGGGGTCGTAAGTACCACAACAGGAGGCTTTGCAAACTCGAAAAGGACGCGCTCGAAAGCGGCAAGGCGCGGGACGTCCATATGTTCTATGACTTCCACGACACAGGCTGCGTCATGCCCGGAGAACCGGGCATCCTTATATATAAGCGAACCCTGGAACAGGTTTATACGCTCGCGCATAGAATCACCGGCGCGATCCAGTTTCAATTTTTCGCTCGCCCTTTTCAGCGCGACATGGGACACGTCGACGCCTGTGATGCTCGTAAACTGCCTGTCTTTCACAAGCAAGCGCAGAAGGTTGCCCTCGCCGCAGCCAATGTCGATGACGCGCCGGGCGCCGCTGTTTTTTAGTGCCGCGATAACACTGCCCAATCGTTGCGTGTTCAGATTAAGTCTTTTATCCGGTTTCTCACCAGCTTCCGACTGCGCAGATCTGGCTGGTGATTCCGCACTGTCGGAGCCAACTGCTATAATTGCGCCCAATATGTCAGCTTCAATAATAAGCTCTTCAGCGTTATCCGCAATATCCG
>Ga0082212_10011347_pt1 | contig 11306 bp, 11 predicted proteins | sample TergutNt197P3_FD_71548 | JGI IMG/M metagenome (GOLD analysis project Ga0082212, IMG submission 71548) | Neocapritermes taracua P3 segment gut microbial communities from Petit-Saut dam, French Guiana - Nt197 P3 | ecosystem: Host-associated > Arthropoda: Insects > Digestive system > Gut ... | reverse complement strand
CTCCTCGATCTTCTGGGTGGCGATGGGATCAAGGGCGCTGGCCGGTTCGTCCATCAGCAGCACGTCCGGTTCAACGGCGAGCGCGCGGGCGATGCACAGGCGTTGCTGCTGCCCGCCGGAAAGCCCCAGGGCGGAGCTGTGCAGGCGGTCTTTCACCTCTTCAAAAATGGCGGCGCGGCGCAGGCTTGCCGCCACGCGGTCGGAAATTTCCGTCTCGCTCTTCATGCCGTTGACGCGCAGCCCGTACGCCACATTTTCAAAAATACTCTTGGGAAAGGGATTGGGCTTTTGAAAGACCATGCCCACCCGGCGGCGCAGGCTGACCACATCGGCATCGCGCACGTTGATGTCCTGGCCGTCCAGTTCGATGCGGCCCTGCACCCTTGCGCCGGGGATCAGATCATTCATGCGGTTGAGGCAGCGTAAAAACGTGCTCTTGCCGCAGCCGGAAGGCCCGATGAGCGCAGTCACCCTGCAGATTGGAAAATCCATACATACATCATACAGAGCCTGGCTTTTCCCGTAAAAAAAATCCACGTTGACGGCACGGATGCTGTTATGCATGGGAGGTCTCCGGTGCGAGGGGCAGCGTGAAAAAGATGCTGGTCGCGGCGTCAGGGGCGGGGCTTTCCGCCCAGATACGCCCGTGGTGCCTTTCGATAATATGCTTGCATATGGCAAGGCCGAGCCCGCTGGTGCTGCCGCGGTGCTTTTCCACCCGATAAAAACGCTCGAAGACCCTGCCCAAATCACCCGGCGGGATGCCGGCCCCCTGGTCGGACACGGAGAAAAGCGCTTCCTGCCCCTGTGGACGCATACAAACCACAATGGCGCTTTCCGGCGGCGCATAGCGGCAGGCGTTCTCGAGCAGGTTGCGGAAGACCTGTTCCAGGTGTGCGGCATCGACCAAAACCGGCAGGCCAGGCGCAAGCTCCTCAACCAGGCGCACCCGGGCCTGTTCCATCTTTTGCGCCAGCATGTGTCGTGCGGCGTGCAAGGCCTGCACCGGATCGACAGCGTCGCGGCGCACCGCGACGCTGGTATTCTCAAGACGCGACAGCGTAAGCAACTCCTCCACCATGGCGCTCAAAAACATGCCGTGCTTGCGGATAATTTCCGCGAAACGCCGCCCCTGTTCCGGCACTTCCTCCATGTCCATCAGGGTTTCGGCATAGCCCTGCACAGCGGTGAGCGGGGTGCGCAACTCATGGGAAACATTGGCCACAAAGTCCCGGCGGACTGTTTCCAGGCGCATCAGGTCCGTAATATCGCGAAACACGGCCACCGCGCCTATGGCGTGCGCGGCCTCCCTGGGGGGACGCGCCAGAAGCACGGAAAAAATTGTATCCGGGCGGGCTTCTATCTGGAGTGAGAGTATCTTGCCGAAACCCTCCGGATCGGCAAGCAGACTGATGACGGCATCCTGCAACGCGGGACAAGGGATAACCTCCACCACCTGGCTGCCCGTGGCGCTCGTCGCCACGGGGAAATGCTCCACAAGCGCCCGATTCGCTCTGCGGATGCTTCCTCTGGGGCCAAGCACCAGTACGCCTTCCGCCATGGTTTCCAAAATGGCTTCAAGTTGCCCCCTTTGGTCGCTCTCCACGCGCACAAAGTCCTCAATGGACTGGGCCATGCGGTTCACCGCGTCCGCAAGCGGCTTGAACTCCTTGCCGGGCACAGTGTGCAGGCGGCGGGAAAAGTGCCCCAGGGATATGCCTTCCACCACCCGCACCATGCTGGACAGGGACTTTTCCACCCGATACGAAAAAAACCAGGCGAGCAGCAGGGAAAGCGCCACCGCCAAGCCGGCGGCGAGCGAAAAACCGGCCATTTGCGCGTCAATGCGCTGTTTGACCCCGGCGAAAGGCGTGGCCAGGCGCAGAATGTTTCCGTTATGCAGGCGCAGGGCCACATAGATAAGTTCCGTCTGCAGGGTAGCGCTGAAGCGCATCGTGCTGCCCAGGCCCGTGCGCATAGCCTGCATGACTTCCAGCCTGTCCGCGTGATTATCCAACTCGTCCGCGTCGGCCTTACCCGAGTCAAGCATAACCGCGCCCCGCCCATCCAACAGCGTAAAGCGAATCGCGCTCCGTTCCAGAGCCGCCAGAACCGCGGCATTAGCCCGGCCGGTTTCGCTTTCCAACAGCCCTTGCATGAGCAGGGCTTCCTGGCGCAGACGATCGAGCGCATCATGCAACAGCGCCTCATGCAGCACCGGGCGCACGTAATATACGGGCAGAATCAGGGCCAGGGCCGCCACAATCAAAAAGCAGCCGAAAAGCCTGCCGCGGAATGAAGAAATCAACACCGCCATACGCCTGCTTGGTTTAACTTTGAGCCGCTCCACCCGGCCTGGACGACGAAAATGCATTTCGTCCACGCCTCACGGGCGGACGGCGCTTTGCGCTTTCGCCGCCAGCGCGATAGCCAAGCGCCATTGCCCTATTCCTTACAACGATACCCGACGCCGCGTACGGTTTCGATCATCTCGGCAGCGCCGCCGAGCTTGGAGCGCAAACGCCGCACATGCGCATCCACGGTACGGGCGTAGCCTTCGAACTGATAGCCCCAGACGCTGTTCAAAAGCTGCTCGCGGGTGCGCACTTGTCCGGCGTGGCGCATCAGGTTGCCCAAAAGACGGAATTCTGTGGCCGTCAGCCCCACGTCCACGCCATCAACGTTCACCTTGTGCGCGCCTTGATTCACGCTCACGCCATGTCGGGAGAGGACGGCGCCGTTGTCGGCCTGGGCCTGGCGTTTCAGGATCTTGCGGATGCGCAGGATGAGTTCCCGCACGCTAAAAGGCTTGACCACATAATCATCCGCGCCGAGTTCCAGCCCGACGACGCGGTCCAGCTCCTCGCCCTTGGCGGTGAGCATGATGATGGGTATGGGAGCGGTCACGAGGTCACGCTCCAGCTCCCGGCAAACCGTAAGACCATCCATGCCCGGCAGCATCAGATCGAGCAGCACCAGCACAGGGGCATGGGCGCGCGCCATCTCCAGCCCGAGCCTGCCGTCGCCGGCTTCCAGCGTGGCAAAGCCTTCCTTCTGCAAGTTATACACCAACAAATCACGGATATCGGCCTCATCTTCAATGATCAAAATTTTCTGCCTGACCATGTTTGCTCCATTGCTCACAACATGCATACGCCATCTTCAACGACGACGCCATGAAGACTTTGTGACAATCGTGTGACAGCGGATGCGGCGCGCCTGCGCCGTCACACGACTTTCTGCTTGCCGTCACAATCCCGTCATATACGTGGGGCAGAACAAGCGCAACGCGGACGCCGACGCGCCGCGGCATGCACCGCACACACAACATGGAGCACTTGTATGAACACCCTGCGTTTTTTGAGCGCGATCCTGCTCAGTCTGACTGTAGCCGTACCCGCTTTGGCCGCCAAGGACGAACTTATCATCAACGGGTCCACCACCGTTTTGCCCGTTATGCAAAAGGCCGCTGAAAACTTCATGGCCGCCAATCCCGATGTGTCGCTCGCCATTTCCGGCGGCGGTTCCGGCAACGGCATCAAGGCCCTGACAGACGGCCTGTGCCAGATTGCCATGTCCTCCCGCGACATGAAAGCCAATGAAACGGAACTGGCCAAAAACAAGGGTATAACACCCGTGCGCATCCCCATTGCCGTGGACGCCCTGCTGCCCGTCGTGCACCCTTCCAACGGCGTTGCCCAACTCAGCGTCGCCCAACTGCGGGACATCTATTCCGGCAAAATCTCGAACTGGAAGGAGGTCGGCGGCGCCGACAAAAAGATTGCCGTCATCTCCCGTGATACGTCCTCGGGAACCTACGAAACCTGGGACGAAAAGATCATGAACAAGGAAAAAGTGGCCCCCTCCGCGCTGCTTCAGGCTTCCAACGGCGCCGTGGTGCAGGCTGTTGCCAAAAACCCCAATGCCATCGGCTATATCGGCTTCGGGTATCTCGACAAGAGCGTCAAAGGACTCAATATCGGCAGCCTGAAGGCTACGCCTGAAAGCGCGCTGTCCGGCCAGTGGCCTATCGCCCGTGAACTGTACATCTTCACAAACGGCGCACCCAAGGGCGTCATCAAAAAGCTGGTTGATTACCTGCTCGACCCGCAAAAGGGGCAGAAGGCCGTGCTGGAAGTGGGCTTCATCCCCCTGCCCAGGAAGTAATCGGCGGCAGCAGGGGTTGGTTTGCCGTTATAGCGCGTCCGACGGCAAGCTGACCCCGTTGCCTCATTGCGCAAACTGAACGCCCTTTGGGCCGCTGCCGGAGGCTCCGCGATCATGCGTACCCCAACCTTCCTCAGCGAACGCGCCATCCACGGGCTGCTGGCCGGGACCGCCCTCTGCTCCCTGTTGGCGCTTCTCGGCATCATGGTCTTTCTTTTTGCCGAGGGCCTGCCGCTTTTTGCGGGCTACAAGCCACTAGACTTTTTCTTCGGCCTCTTGTGGTATCCCACGGCGGAACCGCCGGATTTCGGCATATTTCCGCTTATTATGGGTTCCGTGTCCGTCATGCTGCTTGCCACATGTTTCGCGCTGCCGCTCGGCGTGCTGACCGCCGCGTACCTGACGGAAATCGCCGCTGACGGCGTACGGCGGATTGTGAAGCCCTTTATTGAACTGCTCGCCACCCTGCCTTCCGTGGTCATCGGCTTTTTCGGCATGGTGGTGGTTGCGCCTTTCTTGCAGGAAAGCTTTGATCTCACCACCGGTCTGAACCTGTTCAACGCGGCGCTGATGCTGGCCTTCATGAGCGTGCCCACCATTTGTTCCGTAGCGGAAGACGCCATCTTCGCCGTACCCCGCGACCTGCGCGAGGCTTCACTGGCGCTGGGGGCCACGCGATGGGAAACGACGATCAAGGTGGTCTTGCCGGCCGCTCTTTCCGGAATAGGCACGGCGGTGATGCTCGGCATGTCGCGCGCCATAGGCGAGACCATGGTGGTGCTCATGGTGGCGGGCGGCGCGGCGATGCCGCCCGGGTCCGTTTTCGACCCGGTGCGCCCCATGCCGGCTTCCATCGCAGCGGAAATGGCGGAAGCGCCTTTCCGGGGCGAACACTACCACGCGCTTTTCGCCACCGGCCTGGTCCTCTTTCTGTTTACCCTGTGTTTCAACATGCTGGCCCACTATGTCTCGGAAAGGTACAAGCAGGTCGGGAGCGCGAGTTTATGAGCCAAAAACTCCTCACAGCCACGCGCATGCGCCGGCAAGCGTGCATGTTCGGCGCCCTGCGCCTGTGCGCGGCGATCAATATCGCGGCCCTCGTCGGCGTATGCGTTTTTCTGGCCCTGCACGGGCTGCCCGCCTTGTCCTGGGAATTTCTTACCGAACAGCCCCGGCGCATGATGACGGCAGGCGGCATCTGGCCGTGCATTCTCGGCACCACGTACCTCTCTCTGGGCGCGATTATCGTGGCCTTTCCCCTGGGGGTGGCCACCGCCGTGTATCTGCACGAGTATGCGGGCCGCAGCCGCGCGGCGGGCGTCATACGCCTGGGGGTCAACAACCTCGCGGGGGTACCCTCGGTCGTCTTCGGCCTGTTCGGGCTGGCCTTTTTCGTCACCTGGTGCGGATTCGGCGTCAGCATCCTGTCCGGCGTGCTCACCCTGGCGGTGCTGACCCTGCCTGTCATCATCGGCACCGCGGAAGAGGCCCTGCGTCAGGTGCCGGATACCTATCGCGAAGCCTCCCTGGCCCTGGGCGCCACGAAATGGCAGACCATCGCGCGCGTGATACTGCCCGCGGCCCTGCCGGGCATGCTGACCGGCGCCATTCTGGGAGTGGCGCGCGCCGCCGGGGAGACAGCGGCCATCATGTTTACCGCCGCTGTGTTTTATACCCCCAAAACGCCGGATTCCATCTTCAGCGCCATCATGGCCCTGCCCTATCACATGTATGTGCTGGCAACGGCGGGCACGGACATTGAAAAGACCCGCCCGCTACAATACGGCACGGCGCTTGTGCTCATCATGCTGGTGCTCGGCATGAATGTGACGGCCATCGCGCTGCGCGACAGGCTGCGGCGGAAGATATAAAATTATGGCGGTATCCGGGCTCCGGTACATACGACCACCCCGGAACAGCGGCAGGCGCCGGCCGATGCGGCGCTAACCCAGACGGCCTGTCCGCGGATCGCGCGCAAAGCGGAGATTTTCCACCTTGTCATAGGCCTCGGCGCGCAGATCAACCAGCGCATAGCCCTTGGCGCGCAGCGCATCCTGCGCCCGCAGCAGGTCCGCGGCAGCGGCCTCGTCAAGCACATACAGCATTTCCCCGCCTTCGGCAGCATACTTCTGCCCGTAGCTGATGGGCACATCGCAGTGCACCTCGCCAAGCAGCGCGTCCGCCACCGGGCCGGTCTTGCGCGCGCCGTTGGCCAGCAACAGCACTGTCCGGGCCTTGTACACCAGCTCGGCCCCCATGGAGATCGCGTATTGCGGGCTCTCCTCCCGCGAGACGAAATTGCCGTCCTTAATCGCGTTGTCAATGGTGTTGTCATCAAGCTGGACCAGCAGCATGGAATTATCGGCAAAGGGAATGCCGCTTTCATGGAAGGCCACATGCCCGCGTCCGCCAACGCCGATGACTTGCAGGTCAATGCCGCCCGCTGCCTCGATCTTGCGCTGGTACGCATCCAGGATATTGTCTTTGATTTCCCGCAGACAGCCGGTGGCCCGCGCATTGACGACCACGGCCATGCCGCGGCTTGCGCCCTGTATTTCATAGCAGTCGGGATGGGCGGCAAGCGCCTTCACGAGTTCCGCCTGATCCACCAGGACTCCGTAGGGCACGGAGGTTTCCAGAAACGGGTCCCGGAGCAGCGCGAAAAGCTCGGCAATCATGAAATAGCTGTAGGAATTGCGGTTCAAGGCGCGCTGCTGGGCGTTTTCTCCCGGCAGGCCGACGTATTCGTCAAGGTTGAAGCTGCGAACCCGGCGGGCGTCAATCCGCTTGCCGTTGAAGGCCTTGGCCAGGTGTTTGTACATGCCCGTGGGCGAATTGCCCGTGGCCAGACCAAGGACGCATTCCGGCTTGCGCGCCTGGCAGGCCTTGATGCGTTCCTCGGCAAGCTTTGCCGCGGCCTGGCTCATGTGATCGAAATCCCTGGTTAGATAAATCGTCAGCATGGGACACCTCATTGCGACCTCAATATGCCCTTCCGCCGTCCGGAGTCAACAGAATGCTCCGGCCGGACCCGCGCCAAACAGGCATCCTGCCCATACAAGCCGCCGCCTTAACAATACGGCATGCATTACCCGATATATACGGCATTCTGATTGAGGAGGCAGCATCATGTCATGAGCCGTATCCTGTGCAGCGTCCGCGCGCTGACCCTCTGCCTTGGGCTCAGCCTCCTGGCCCTGCCCGGCCTGGCCCCGGCGGAACTGGCGGCTTCCACGGCAATGACGGCGCTGACGGCACCCCGGGCGCGAACGGACTTCCCGGGAACCCCGGCACGCCGTCCCTTCAGGGCGATACCGGCATGGGCGAGCTTAGCCTGAGCCTGAAACCCTCCAAAGACCTGCCCCTGTCCTTTGATTTGGGCGTGCAGGGCTATGTGGGCAAACGGGAAGGCGTGACCGGCTCATTGCAAGTGAAATTCGAGTTTTGACGTCGAGTTTGTCGCAAGGCGAATTTACTTCGCCGTTAGCGACAAACTCAAAGTGAAAATGCTCTAGAAGCGTACTCTGCCGAAATATTTATCTTTTAAGCCTTCCACAGTTCCATCGTCCAGCAGGCGGATGACTTCCTCCGACACCAAATCCATGAGGCGGGCGTGTTTTTTATTGGCGCCAAAAGCATATTTGTATGGATTGAATATATTGCCCACAACTTCAACATCCATTTTCGGATTGCTGTACACCCAGTATTCCAGCTCGGCGGCATCCATGACCAGGGCGTCGGCCTCGCCCTTCATAAGAACTGCCACAGCCTCTTCCATGGCTTCAAGCGGCAACAGCCGGGCGCCCGTTTCCCGCATATACTTTTCGCCTATGCTGTGGGAAAACACGGCAACCCTTTTGCCCGGCAGGTCTTTAAGCGAATTGACGCCTTCGCCGTGCTGCGCGCTGGCGGTGACCAGGGCGCTGGTGAAGGTGGAGGTGACATAGGCCAGCAGGCCGAAGCCAAAAAGCATCCACACAGTCATGACAATATATCCGGCCCAGCCCAAAAAACTTTTTTGCAGTTGCCCCCCCGACCTGACCGCACGCACCACATCATAGAGGCTCAGGCTCATGCCTTCCAGCCAGCCGGCGGGAAAATCCGCATCCCTGCGCCGCCGCACCAAGGCATGACCAAGGGTCAGGACTGCGACAAGAAGCGCCGTCCATGCATAAACACCGATTTGCCCGCGCTGTTGCAGAATGGTCCACACAGAAGGGCTCGGCCCACGGCCTGTCACCAAAATGCGCAGCCCGTCATCGTACCATGGAAAACTGAACTTCAAATTTTTGGCGCGATCATGGTTGACCGCGATATTACCCACGATAATATCTATTTTTCCGCTCCGGGCATCGTCAAGGAGGTGTTTGAGCGAGCGGTACGGAAAAAAATCACTCCGCACGCCCAGGCGCGCGGCCACCTTCTCCCATAAATTGAACGCCAGACCGGAATGCTCGCCGGGGCTCATTTCAATCACAAACGGCTCGCCGACATAAAGCCCCACCTTGACGGCCCTGCTTTCTTCTTCGGCCGCGAATACGGACACGGCGGCAAAAAACAAGGGCAAAACAACGCAGGCGGCAAGCAGGCTTCGCATGGCATTTCCTCCGCCGCGCATCGTATCTTTCCCCATAATCTTTGACAAGGTCGGGCTGCTTCGCGTTACGCCAACGTCCCGTAGTGCGGCGGCGCGACGCTTTGCCCTCCCTCCTCGAGCAGGGGGAGCAGGGCCGTGATGCGTTCTTCCGCCAAGGCAAGGCGCTTTTCCAGCCCGTCAAGCTGGAACTGCTGGCGCGTCAGCGCCCGGTTCAGTTCCGCAAGAGCCTGTTCCTGAAAATAACTCTGCTCTTCAATCCGGGCCAGGCGATCTTCTGTGGACAGCATCGTATTCTCCTATCGTGCTTGCAAGAGGCGGTGCTGGCGCAGGCGCGCGGCATCCGTGCGCGCCACGGGAATGGGACGTCCCCTGGCGTCCGTGCCCGCATAAAACATGGCCGTGGCCAGCGTGCCGGGCGTGGGCGTAAAACACTGCACCTGTTGCGGCTTCCAATGCCGCGCGGCCAGCCAACGCCCCAAATCGCGCATATGAGCTTCCGTGCAGCCGGGAAAGGCGCTCATCAGATACGGGACAACATACCCGCCCGCGCTGTGCTCATAAAAGGCCCGGATAAAGTCCTCAAAGACCTTAAGCGGCGGCTTGCGCATCAGCGTCAAGACCGAGGGAGCGCAGTGCTCCGGCGCGACCTTGAGCTGGCCACCCGTAAACTCCGCCGTGTAGGCCCTGAGCATATCCGGCTCGGTCAGGGCGATATCCGCCCGGATGCCGCTTGCGATGCGCACGCGGCGTATGCCGGGCACGGCGCGCATCTTCCGCAGCATGTCCACATGCTCGCGCTGGCGCGTCCGGAAAAACGGGCAAACTTTGGGAAAACAGCAGCTCGCCCGGCGGCACGCGCCCGTGCGGGCGCATGCGGCCTGCCACATGTTGGCCGTCGGGCCGCCGACATCGGATATCGCGCCGGAAAAACCCGGCTGTCGCGCCAGACTTCCCGCTTCCCGCACAAGCGACTCCCCGCTGCGCGAGGCAATACGCCGTCCCTGGTGCAGGGCCAGGGAGCAGAACGAGCAGCCGCCCCCGCAGCCCCGATGGCTCGTGATGCTGGCGCGTAGCATCTCTTCCGCCGGGATCGCCTCCTTGTACGCGGGATGCGCCCTGCGGGTGAAGGGCAATTCGTAGAGCGCGTCCATCTCTTGTGTTGAAAGCATCCGCGACGGCGGCGCCAGCAGCAGGCTGCGCCCGTTCACGCGCTGCACGGCCCAGATCCCGTCCCCGTGCATCTGCCGCTCCAGCAGCAAGGCGGCTTCGACCAGCAAGTCCGGCTCTTGCAGCATGTCCTCGTGGGCGGGCAGACGCACGCGCGTCGCGTCCGCCGGAATATCCTCCTCACGGCCCATCCGGACCGTGCCCCAAATGCCCGTAAGCGGAGCGCCCCGCTCCAGCCGCCGCGCGATCTCCAGTACGGCCCGTTCACCCATGCCGTAAACGAGCAGTTCCGCCTTGGCGTCCAGCAGGAGCGAACGGCGCAGCGTGTCACTCCAGAAATCATAATGCGTGATGCGCCGCAGCGAGGCCTCAACGCCCCCCAGCACCACGGGCAAACCGGGAAAGGCCGCGCGTGCCATATTCGCATAGACCAGGCAGGCCCGGTTCGGGCGCGCGCCCGCCGTCCCGCCCGGAGTGTACGCGTCATCGCGCCGTATTTTCCGAAAGGCCGTGTAATGCGCCAGCATCGAATCCAGGGCCCCGGCGCTTACGCCGACGAACAAGCGCGGCCTGCCCATGCCCGCGAGACTCGACGCGTCCTTCCAGTCCGGCTGGGCGACAATGCCGGCGCGGTAGCCGTGCGCCGCCAGCCAGCGGCCGAGCAGAGCAACGCCGAAGGCCGGATGATCCACGTAGCTGTCGCCCGTGACGAGCAGCACGTCCAGTTCCCGCCAGCCCAGAGCCCGCATATCGGCCCTGCTCATAGGCAAAAACGGCGGCTGCTTCAAGGAAGATGCCATAAGCAACGCTTCCCCATGCTCAGGATTCCGGCCGCGCGCCGGTCGTGAAACTGGTGAAGCCGGCGTTGCGGCGCACGGGCTCGAAACCGGAAAGACGGATCATACTTTCAAGTTCCGCGACGCTGAGCGCCTGGGCCGAGTCCGCGCCGGCCATGTGCCCGACTTTTTCCTCCACGATGGTGCCGTCCAGATCGTCCGCGCCCCAGTGCAGGGCCGTTTGCGCCTGCTTGACCCCAAGCATGACCCAGTATGCCTTGAGATGCGGAATGTTGTCGAGCATCAGGCGCGCGACGGCGATAAGACGCAGTTGATCCAGGCCCCGCTGCGGACCGGCAAGCTCCTCGGGCAGCTTGAGCGCGCTGTGTTCGGTCTGGAAGGGCAGCGGGATGAAGCAGGTAAAGCCGCCGGACGCGTCTTGCTGTTCGCGCAGGCGGCACAGGTGGTCTATGCGATCCGCAAAGCTTTCCACATGCCCGAAGAGCATGGTCGCGTTGGTGGGGATGCCGAGCGAATGCGCCTCGCCCGCCACGCGCAGCCAGTCGTCCGCGCCAATTTTGTTCGGGCAGATCCGCGCG
>Ga0082212_10011346_pt1 | contig 11307 bp, 9 predicted proteins | sample TergutNt197P3_FD_71548 | JGI IMG/M metagenome (GOLD analysis project Ga0082212, IMG submission 71548) | Neocapritermes taracua P3 segment gut microbial communities from Petit-Saut dam, French Guiana - Nt197 P3 | ecosystem: Host-associated > Arthropoda: Insects > Digestive system > Gut ... | reverse complement strand
ATGGGATCGCGGGCGTCCTCGCCGGCGTGACATGGGGTAGCGGACGTCCCGTCCGCGGTTTAATAAAATGATCGCGGGCAACGCCCGCTTCAATTGTATTTATTAAGACGCATGCGGGACGCATGCTGTCCCATGTCACGCCGGCGGGACGCCCGCGATCCCATGTCAAGGACGCCCGCGATCCCATGTCTAAGACAGAGCAAAATGGGGATAGTCCAACGAGTGTGCAATTCGTAACTATCTGATAATATTAGCATTGTACGGTAGTATTTTGTTGTAGACGTGCGCTATTTAGGTATCGTATATAACGGAATGCGACAGTTTTACCGTGCGAGATTGTCCATCCTGCAGATCCCACGCCTGGCTTCATCCTTCGCATACCATTGAAAATCAAGGATAATATCATTTACATGTCAATTTATTGTTTTTCGTCTTGCAAATATAACAAATTAGGATATGTCATTATCACGACACATATATACCCTCATAGGTCTTTGGTTCAATTCCGAACAGGAATTGAACCCGTCAATAGTGCGAAAACTTCATTTTTTCACACAAAAACCGCTATTTGCGCGGTCTCCGTCGTATCAGTGGGGGCAATGCGTTTTTGTATGTCATATATGCCCCTGTACATGCCCCCAAAATGCCCCTGTTTTCAGGTATCACAATGGGCGGCATTGGACACAACAAATAGACGATACCCGCGTTTTTATTGGTGATTTTAGACGTTGCTGGACTGTGTTGGGCTTTGATTTGGTCGGGGCGCCCGGATTTGAACCGGGGACTTCCTGCGCCCAAGGCAGGCGCGCTACCAGGCTGCGCTACGCCCCGACAGACGTATAAACAATTAATTATAGCTCAATCCATGATCGGGAACAATTTACAATATCCTTATGTGAGAATGTGAGAACTACAAAAATAAAGTCACAAAACAACGCGTAACTGAAGTTTTCAACCGCCCAGAGCGCCGCGTAAAAATGAAACATTGCCGTCTTCGGATAAAACGGTATGCCAGTTTACCTGGCGGCCGTCGGCTATGACCAACAGCCATTTCAGGTGTTTTTCATTGACTTGAAAATTGCATTCCGTCTCGCAGACGGAGAGCAGCCCTCTTACGGAAATTCCATCCGCCACGTCGTAGACGCCGTTTTTCAGCCCGCCTAAAACCTCGGGACATGAGAATTTCACAGTTATCTTCATAGTTGCTAATGAAAAATCCGTATATTGAAGCGCTGATGAAATCAGCGCTTCAATATACCGCGATGTACCTATTATTCCGGGTAAAGATCCTTTATAACGTCTTCCATGCCGCCTAATTTTATAAGCGTTTCCTTCATCGGTACGGAATCTTCAACATTATAGCCCAGGTTCCTGAACAGGTTGTCGGCCATGAACTCGGTATCAATCGTTCTGCCCGCGTTCGGGCCTTCCGTCTGCGGCGGGATGCCGATACTGCGTTTTGAGACGTGAAAATCCTTGCGGCGGAAACCTTCGCGCAGATTGAACGCGTGGCGCATGGTAAAAGATCTGATGCCGAATCTTTTGACCTCTTCCTCGTTGTAATCAAAACCGGAGATAAGCGACAGGTATTTCGCCCGCGCTTCAAAAGGCAGAAACATTTCCTCGCCGAATTTGCAAAAGCCGCCGGAGTTGGTCAGCTCGACGTCGACGACGCCGTCGAAATCAATCTTCGCGGATTTCGACATGTCATATTTTATTTCGGGCGGTTCGTTGCCGAACGGGACAGGATATCCGCCTTTCACATGCCGTCCCGGAGTCGGGTCATACTGGTATTTGCGCCCCATTCCCGGATTGAAACGTGGATCGTGCATAGGCAGTTCTATGCCGTTCGCCAGAACCAGATATTCGAATCCCCTGTTGAAATGTTTAGACGCCGCCCGCGAACCGCCGTTCAGGATTTCCCCAATCCCCTCGCTCCGGCATATGCGCTCGGTAATCTCAACTATGGCGTCGGCGTTGCCCCATTTAAGATCAATACCGTCAAGTTCGTCGATGGTAAAAAGCCCGTTGTTGTAACACTCCATCAGCCACGCTACCGTTCCGCCCACCGATACGGTATCAAAGCCGTATTCATTACAAAGCGTATGGCATTTGATTACCGAGGCCGGGTCGGAGTTGAGCAGCGAAGAGCCGAAAACGCCGAGAGTTTCATATTCAGGCCGGCCGGTTTCCTTTACCGGCCATTTTTCGTCCTCGACCTCGTATATCGCGCTGCACCCTACAGGGCAGGTATGACAGGTATACTTTTTCCTTCTGTAACGCTTGTCCATTTCCGGGCCGTGGAGCGGCATAACCTGCGCTTCGGTTATGTCTGCGGCCGAACCGCCCCAGTTTTTTACCGACGTATCGCCGCCAAAAACGCTGCCTTCATAAGTGGCGGTCGTTCCGTATTCCGCGAAAGCCTTGAAGAAAGGAACGTCCAGGTTCTTTCTCCACGCGATAATCTCCTTGTTCAACGCGGTCATGGCTTCCTTGTCGGCGGGTTCAATGGCAACGCTGCCGCGTACGACAAGCGCCTTCAGTTTTTTCGACCCCATTACCGCGCCAGGCCCGCCCCTTGCGCAGCACCTATGGGCGTCGTTCATAACGGCAGCCATGTTTGAAAGCCTTTCCCCGGCTGGGGCGATAAGGGCTATGCCGATATTTTTGTCGCCTATTTCCTCTTTGATGGTTTCCTCGGTATCGATGGTCGTCTTACCCCAAAGATGCGACGCGTCACGGATCTCGACTTTGCCGTTGTCAATAAAAATATACGAAGGCTTGTCGCAGATGCCTTTGACGAATACCGCGTCGTACCCGGCTTTTTTCATGCGCGGGCCGAATGATCCGCCTGAATTGGCGTCATTCCAGCCGCCGGTAACGGGAGATTTGCAGACAACCGTATATCTTCCGCCAAGCTGCGCGCCCATGGCGTTCGACGGGCCGCTGACAAAACCCAATATGCTCTGCTGCGAAAACGGATCCGTGTGCGCCGGCATCTCGTTATAGAGAATCTTTGCGCCGAGCGACGGCCCTCCGATAAAATCTCTTGCCAGATCCGGCGGCAGATCGCGGATTTCGGTTGTTTTCGCGGTCAAATCAACAAACAAAAGTTTTCCAGCATAACCTTTCATGGCAGACATCCTCGCAATATTGCCGGGAACCTCTGAAAACCCCAAACTCTGCGTTACACTCCTTCGGCAAAATGCTCATTTTTCTATGGGGCGTAGTACGCTACGCCCCTACGTCGCTTTTGCCTCAGTCGCAAGCCTTGATTTTGGGGTTTTCAGAGGTTCCCTCTGTTAAGTGTTTAGTATTCATGGCGTCCGCAAACCGGACAACCGGGATCTTTTTCCACTTTTAAATAGTTTGAACTGCTGTTCCAAACGTCGATCCGAAATAGGGTTTTTCTGACCTCCGGCGAACCGAGCAAAATTTTCAGGGCTTCAGCGGACTCGATAGAAGCGATAACGCCGGTAATGCTGTTCAAAACCCCGGCAGTAACGGTCGTAGTGTATGAACCCGGGGACGGAGGATTGGGAAAAAGACACCTGAAACAGGCGGTTTCCCCCGGAATGATGTTCATGGTAAGCCCCTCGCTCGCCAGAACTCCGGCGTAAATCCACGGTTTGCCTGATTTAACACAGGCTTCGTTGATGAGGTAGCGCGTCTCGATATTGTCCGTACAGTCCAGCACAAGATCGACATCATTAATAAGAGCTTCTATATTGACGGCTTTTACATCGGCGACGACAGGTGTCAATGTAATTTCGGAATTTATTTTCGCGAGGTGGTTGAATGCCGCCGCCGCTTTGGGAATAGACGCGGCGACGTCTTCTTCGTTATATAGCACCTGGCGCGGCAGGTTTGTCAGTTCCACACAGTCTCTGTCTATGAGGCGGATAAAACCGACACCCGCACGGCAAAGGTTGTTGGCTGCGACAGACCCAAGCGCGCCCAAACCTATGATTGCGGCTCTTGAGCGCGACAGCTTTGCCTGCCCTTGTTCACCTATTCCGTAAAAAACAACCTGACGGGAATATCTATCCTGCAAATCTACATGTCTCCTCTTATGACTCCGACATTATCCCTGCGATTACCTGCAAAACTACGCCCGAGCCATGTCCCTTACAAACATCAGGAACAATTGCACGTCTTTAAGCAGATGAAACGCCACTTTGAAAGGTCGCGCGAAAAGCGTTTTAACCCGGAACCGGCGCCGCCAGAAAAGCTTCAGATCCGTGCGCGAATATGTCAGGCGTTTTGCCATGGAAAAATTAAAATCACGGAACATGAGAGACAGACGCGAAGGAACGTGGATTTCCGGGAAGTGCAGGCGCGTCCGCATGTGGGCAAGCTGCAGTTCGGCAGAGCGCAGGTTGCGGTTGAGCTGCCTGCTCAGATTTTCTATTTCGACGCGCAGCCGTTTTTCCGCGTCGGAACGGATGCGCGTCTGCAACCAGAGTTCTTCCATTTCAAGCAGTAACAGCATCCAACTGCGAAGCATTCCGGCCGTTTCACGGGTGCGGCGGAAGAAATGACGCGTGCGGGATTCCACCGCGCAGCCCGGTCTTCGATCCACACGGTCCTTCAGCCGGAAAAATCCGTGCAACATCGGATGTCCGCCTTCTATCAGCGCGGAATTTTTGTACCAGAGGAAATCGCAGAGTATGTTCCAGTAATTTTCCGGATTGGCGCGCGATAAAACTTCCTTCATATACCCGAACGAATAGAAATTTTTCCACGCCTCGCGATATGACGCCGAAAGTTCGCCGGGGGCGAAATTCGGATGTTTGATGGTTTCATGAAACGAATCGTAGTCGTTCAGATCAGGATGCATTTCCTTGTCGCCGGCAACCATTTCGGCGTGATCCTGCGAACCCGGGATGGGTGTCAGCATGAAGAAAGACGCCTGTTCAACGCGCAGTTCCTGCAAACGCCGCACGTCTTCACTCAAAGATTCCGGCGTATCGAAAGGAAATCCGAAAATATACGCGACGTGCGTGACAATTTTCGCGTTATGCCACGAAGCGATAAGATTTTCGTAGTCGCCTGCGTTGTTCTGGTGTTTTCCCGCGGCTTTCAGGTTTTGCGGGTTTATGCTCTCCATGCCGATAAATACCTGCGAGCAGCCGGCTTTGGCTGCAAGCGGAATAAAATCCGGTATTTTGTGCGACAGCGTATCCACCTGCATCATGAACTGTATGGGTATATGTTCTTCTTCGCGCAGTTTCGCGAGACCGTGAAATATTTCACGCCAGTTGGTGTTTCGGGCGAAATTGTCGTCGGTAAAGAAGTAAAAATAGAGTTTCCGGCTGCGATAGTTTTCGCGCAACGTGTCGATCATGGTTTCGGCGGCGCGCACGCGCATCTTCCGGCCCTGCACGTTTATGATGGTGCAGAAGCTGCAACTGAAAGGACAGCCGCGGCTGCAATCAATAGTACCGAAATTGGAAACAATAAATTTTTTGAGGTAATCTCCGCTTATCATCGGAATCGGCTTGTGCGCCAAATCCGGCTTGCGGTCCATGAAATCGTAAAGCGGCCGCAACCGGCCTTCGTCGGCGTCGCGCAGGAGTTCGCCCCAGGTATCTTCGACTTCGCCTTTAACGACGGTTACTCCGCAGTCAAGAAGTTCCTGAATTTCCGGCGTGATTTCCGGCGACAGGGCCAGTGTTCCGCTGACGTGGAATCCTCCTATAAGAACCTGCAATCCGCCCGCGCGGAATTTTTTCGCCAGATCCGCCGCCCGTGGAAACTGGTTCGTTTGCACGCCGGCCAGGGCCACGACGACACGCCGCTGCGGGAGCTTCTGCCAACGGATGATTTGTTCAACGGGAACTTTCTGCACGGTGTCGTCAAAAAGCTCGATTTCGAGCTCGACATCGTTTCCCAGAAGGCCGCGATCCGCGACATCCCGCGTAAGGCTCGACAGGCATGCGAGAGTGTTGCTTGGAAGTATTCCGCGAAAATGACGGATAACATAACCGTCATCGTCGTATTTGGAAGGTTTTATAATGACGACTCGAATTTTGCGCCGCGCCGATACCGACAATCTGGGATTTTTTGACATTGATTCTCTCTTTCCGATATGACCGATAAATATTATATGCTGAGGGAATGAGATTCAATTCAGAAAACCGTTGCTATCTTGGCAAAAGATTCGTCAGCGGCGCGGCATTCACAAGTCTGTCCATATAAACATCGGGAATTTCGAGATAATTGACTTCCGTGTTTTCGTTCAGGGCGGTTTCGCCGGTTTGTGGGTCGTACCGATACGGCATTCCAAAAGGATCCGTGAGCGAATATCTCAAGCCATGCTCCGCCGCCAGTATTTGCAGGTTTTCGGGATAAACACCGTTTTTCTCTCTGTATTTTTCAGCCAGCGTCTGCCAGCCCCAGATGTCCTGCGCAACCTTAAAGCTGATCAGGCGGTTTTTCGCCGTCTCTTTTTCGTTTTCACGCGTAGATTGCAGATACCTGTCCTGCCATAAAAGTATAGCCAGCTCAAATTCCCCGCCGCGAGTCATAGACGCGGCCGCAAGGCTGGAAAGCCATTCCGGTGCGTCGGGGATTTCCGCCGCCCGCAGCCAGGTTTCTCCGGCGGCTTTAAAATCCTGTAAATGCCAGTAATATACGAAACCTTTGTCGTAAAGGATCTGCCATTCCAGAGGAAAGCAGCCAAAGCCTTTGTCCAGAAGCTTAAGCGCATCTTCGGGTTGATCGGCGCCGAGTGGTTCCTCCGCGGCCAGGAAAAAGCTTCCGGCGCGATAAGCGTCCAGATACAGGGGGTCAAGCGTTGTTGTTATATCCAGCAGAGTGTAAAGATTCTTGTAGCGGACCTTGCGCCTGTCCGCCTCTTCAAAGTTTCCATAATATTGTATGGTTCGCATCCAATAAAAATCGGCCAGCAAACCATCGTAGCCGAGCGCCATTTTTTTCAGAAGTTTGGGAGAGCTGAACAAAAGGATATCCGGATTCTCGTCGTCGCCGGTGCCATGTTTTTCAATGAAATGCTGCGTCGGCCAAATCAGAAGCGCAGCGAGCAGGCACAGGATGTAAACGGAATACCCTTGATTTTTGCGCGCGTCGTGTGTCATTTGAAATCCCTGCGGCGGAAAATCACGACGCCAAGCGAAAGAATCAGAGCGGCGTAAACAATCAGATAAAAGACAACGCCTGCGACGGCCAAGGGATTTACCGCCTGCGTGTAACCGGCGGACTGAAGCACATAGCGCCCATCAATCATCTGAAAATTTGAAAAATTGGGAATTACGTAGTAAAGAACGCCGCAAAGCCACTCTGCCGATGCGGTTTTCGTCAGTTCGCCGAAATTTTTAAGATCGTTTCCGAAATGCCCGATAATCCAGAGGAAAAGCGTAAAAAGCACGGACAGCACCGGCGTCGAAAACGTAGAGAAAAACAGCGCCAGCGCCGTGACCAGGCAAAGTGAAAGAAATATCATAAAAACCGCCGGCAGTATCCGGGCATAACTCCAGGGGTCGGCTGTCCCCGCGTATAGGAGCGCCAGCATAAGGCCCGCCGTCATAATCAGCAGGTTTACAAGCAGAGTAAATACAAGGCCGAAGTATTTTCCGACAATCAGTTCCGCCCGGCGCACTGGTTTGGCTAGAAGCGCGTAAACCGTACGTTTTTCGATTTCCTTGTAAACCAGCCCGGTGCCGATGAAAATGGCAATCATGGTTCCGAAGATGGATATGGCGGCAAGCCCCAGATTAAGGATGACCTTGTTCTCGTTGCCGAGCGTCAACTGGCCGAGCGCCAGGGAACTAAAAATCATTATCAGGGCAAAGAGAATCAGGTTGTAGAGAATCTTATCCCTGACCGTTTCACGGAAGGTATTTTCCGCAATTGCCAGTATTCTTTGCATCATTTCAGCATTTCCCTGGGCGACCTCCAAAAACCCCGAACTCTGCGTTACGCTCCCTCGACAAAATGCTCATCTATCTTGGTTGGGCGCGATTTATCGCGCCCCTACAGCTTTTGTCTCGGTCGCAAGCCTTGATTTCGGGGTTTGCGGTGGTCGCCCCTAATATGTTGTTATTCCGAAGCGAATATAGCCGACTTGAAATGTTCCTCAAGCGACGGTCTCACGGGATTGGCGGAGATCAGTTCAAGGTTTCGTTCGAAAACAAAACGGAATACGTCTTCAACCGCCTTGCCGTCCCGCACCCGCAGTTGGAAACGGTTCCCCATGGCATGAATTTCTTCGCACAGGCCGCCGATGGCGTCTTTAATGTCCGGCGCATCGCCCGAAACGATAATTTCATGGCATTTAACGCCTGCTTTCAATATATCCGCCAGCGCACCGGCCTCCTGAAGCTTTCCCCGGTTCAAAATGGCGACGCGGTCGCATATCGCTTCGACGTCCGGCAGGATGTGTGAACTGAAAAATACGGTTACGCCGCGGGCTTTGAGCGAAAGAATAATCCGGCGCACATCCATTCGTCCAAGCGGATCAAGCCCGGACATCGGTTCGTCAAAAAACACGATTTTCGGCTCGTTTATAAGCGCCTGCGCTATTCCCAGTCTCTGCACCATCCCCTTGGAAAATTTTCTAAGCTGACGGTTTCCGGCATGGCCAAGACCGACGTCCTCAATCAGCGCGCGCGTCCGCTTTTTCAACTCTGTTTTACCTATTCCGAACAGGCGGCCGACATAAGTCAAAAGTTCCGTCGGCGTGAGATAGTCGTAAAAATATGGATTTTCCGGCAGATAGCCTATATTTTCGCGCATTGCCGCAGAACTCACGGGGTCGCCCAGAATCCGCGCGCTTCCGGAAGTCGGATACAGCAGATTCATCAGAAGCTTGATGGTTGTGCTTTTGCCGGCGCCGTTCGGCCCGAGAAAACCGAAGATTTCGCCCTGGTTTATTTGCAGACTGAGATCGTCCAGCGCCCGGACAGGGCGCTTTTTCCAGAAACCGACGGCAAAATCCTTGGTCAGATTTTCAACTTCAACTACAGCCATAATTTATTCATCCATCCATTTCCTTGTTTTCGTCCAGAGAGCATCCTTCGCACCGTTTTTCAATAATAATTATTATCAGGTTTGTCAAGTAGGGGATAAGGCGCGCTGGCGAATCGCTTCATAAAACGCAATGCCGGCGGCCACGCTGACATTGAATGAACTCATCTGCCCATTCATCGGCAACGATACCAGAAAGTCGCATTTTTCTTTTACCAGACGGTGTATTCCGCTTCCTTCCCCGCCCAGAACAAAAGCCGTCGGCATTGTCAGATCGGATTCCCAGATCGGCTTATCGGCAGCCGCTTCAAGCCCCACAATCCAATATCCTTTCTTTTTAAGCGATTCGATAAATTGCGCAGTGTTTCCGATTTTCGCCAGCTTTGCGTGCGCGGCGGCGCCCGCGCTCGCCTTTACTGCCGCCGGACTCAAACCTGCGCTGCGATTTTTGGGTATGAAGACGCCGTCAAGTCCGGAAGCTTCCGCGGATCGGATAATCGCGCCCAGATTATGGGGATCTTCAATCCCGTCCAGAATAGCCAGAAGTCCGGGTGATTTCGCCCCGGCCAGGATTTCATCCGCGTCCAGCATATCCGCTTCGGCGATATGGCAGAGAATCCCCTGGTGGCGTTCGCCGCCGGTTTTGCGGTCCAGCCAGGCCCGTTCCTCAAATGAGATTCTTATACGATTTTTCCGCGCCTCGATTATGATTTCCCCGACGCGCGGATTTCTCTGCCCGCGCTCGACAGAGATGCGTTCAATACGTTCAGGATGTGCTTTGACAGCCTCTGCGGCGGCGTTAATTCCGTATATTACCGACATAAAATAATAATACAACAAAACGCGCGGCCCCGCGATCCATATTGACTTGTACTATCCCCATTTTGCGCTGTCGTAGACATGGGACCGCGGGCGTCCTTGCCATGGGATCGCGGGCGTCCCGCCGGCGTGACATGGGATAGCATGCGTCTCGCATGCGTCATAATAAATAAACGGGTATAGTCCAGGAAGTTTTCCCCTGTCAGATTTTCAGACAATAAGGTAATATAAGGGGTTCGCGGCGGGCATACTTTCGGCGCGATTCAAAGATTTCAAAAAAGGAGTGAAAGAAAAATGGCTACTGTTATTTACGAGAAAGATATTGAAGGCGTCACAAAAACCACCGGCGGGTGGGAGAGGCTTTCAAAGACACTGATATCCGAACATACCGTCGGCGCGAAGAAAATGTCCATGGGAATCAATATTTCCCAGCCGGGCAGCGGCATCCCTTGCCACAAGCACGATTCCGAGGAAGAGGCTCTGTATTGCATTGAGGGTCACGGCAAGCTGGTTATGGGTACCGGCGAAGAGTACGACATCGTTCCCGGAACCGCTTTCTGGAATCCGGTCGGCGTGGAGCATACCCTTTATAACATCGGCGACGGCCCGCTGAAGGTTGTCTGGGCCTACGCGCCCCCCTTGAAAGATCATCTGAAATAGAAATGAATAGTATTCCCTGATTAAAAAATCCGGGGGCGTAGCCTCGGATTTTTTAATCAGGGAATACTCGTTTATACCCGCGAGCGAAATGATTTTCCGTTGGATGCGCGAGGATTTTTGCCACGAGGCAAGGAAGGTTGAGCGCGGCGTACTCAATCGTACGTAAGCGAAACCTGACGCCGCATCGTGTCAAAAAGACCGCGCAGGCATGGAAAATCATTTCGTGCGCGGGTATATCTACGTTATCTTGCAGACGACCGCTGTAACATCGTCCGACTGCGGCATTCCATCGGAAAATTCGCGCACCGCGCGGTAAAGCCCGTTTACGATTTCGCTCGCGCTTTCCCCGCGATGATCCCGAATATACCCGATTGCGCGATCCACGCCGAAAAAGTTCTGTCCCGGATTTTCCGCCTCGACAATCCCGTCCGTCAAAAGCGCCAGCACATCTCCGGATTCCAGCGCGATTTCGTCGCTGGATGCGAACTCATGTTCTTCCATAAATCCGAGAGGAATATCAATGCTGTCGAGCATACGCCTGATTTCGCCGTTGCGCCCGAGGATAAATCCCGGCGTGTGTCCGGCGCTGGAGTAAACCATCGTTCTTGACGCCGGATCCAGCAGGCAGAAAATCAACGTGACGAATTTATCGTGCCCCATGTCGGAAATCAGGATGTTGTTGGTTTGGGTAAAAATTTCGGCGGGGTTTTGATTCAGAGGCGCGAACGCGCGTATATAAGCGCGCAGCCCGGCCATCAGAAGCGCGGAACTGAGGCCGTGCCCGCAAACATCCCCTATGGCAAATCCGACGCGGCCGCCGGGCATGGACACGAAGTCCAG
>Ga0082212_10011345_pt1 | contig 11307 bp, 12 predicted proteins | sample TergutNt197P3_FD_71548 | JGI IMG/M metagenome (GOLD analysis project Ga0082212, IMG submission 71548) | Neocapritermes taracua P3 segment gut microbial communities from Petit-Saut dam, French Guiana - Nt197 P3 | ecosystem: Host-associated > Arthropoda: Insects > Digestive system > Gut ... | reverse complement strand
TTTCGAAAAGCTTTGATAGAGTAGATAAAATTAAACAAATTATTTTAACAATGAAAAATTTAGATTTGAACGCCTTTGGCGTAAGTGAGATGAGCCAACAAGAGTTGGTTGAAATGGACGGAGGGTTATTTGCTACAACATTAGCAATTATTTCAATTTGCGGTGCTGCTTATTGTACAGGATATGCATTGGGACAAGCGTATGCTTATATGACAAACTAATTAGATTCAAACAATTATGAAAAACTTACAATTAACATCTCTTACAAAAGAAGAATTGGAATTAGTAGATGGCGGAAATATAGCACAATTCTGCGATATTTTAATGTGGTCAACTGCTTTATGTGGAGGACTTGGACCTTTTGTGGCCTTAGGTATTTATAATGGCTATCACTCTGTTTAAGTATTTTTTTGAGTTATTTAACAATACTTCGTTGAAATTGATTTTAAAATATTGATTATATTTCTTTGAAGTATTGTTAAATAAGGATCTAATAAATTAGAAGAAAATAAAAAGATAAAATCGTATTGGAAAGTCATCAGATAGTTGTACATTTGCTGTTGTATAGAAATTTTTAATATAATAAGTCATGGAATCATCAAATCAACAAAAAAAATCGAAAAAGACATCAAAGACAATAATTTACATTGTGTTAATTTTGATTTCTATTTATTTTATGGGATATATTATTGGTCAAATGTATGGGTATATGGTAAAATAGAAAGATTTTTTGCCGGCATCAATGAATAAAATCGAAAAAAAACAAAGAAAAACCGTTAGGTGCATTTTTAGTAACACTAATTGTTATATCTCTATTTGCAATTGGTTATCAAATAGGAGAAGATAAGGCCTCAGCTGATGCGAGGGAATTAATGGAATAATAAAACTGCCAGTTATTTAACAATTATACTTTAGATTCGAACGCTTTGATGCAAATGAAGAAATTGTTGGTTTTGTATTAGTGATGGATGTGGAATTTTTGTTGATCCCTCTTATCAAATTTGATGAGGGGGATCATTTTTTTATGAATAGTCAATCCTTAATAACAAATTTTCAGGTAGCGAAGTAACAAAAATTTTGCGGGAAAACCGGTCGAAAAACAAATAACCAAATTTTCATCAAACTAATGCGTTAAAGTAATGCTAAGGAATGTCTATTAGGGTATCGCATTGTCAAAGTCAGAAAAAACAATTTTGAAATACAGGTATTAATGACATTGTATGACAACATACTGAATTCATCTCTTTTTTTCTGCAATTCGTCTCTTTTTAAAATTGTTATTGACTCTTTTCTCATCTTTGCATCCTCATTGAGGTAACGATCAAAAGCCTGTGTCGGCGTTTTGGGTTGTCACTCTGAAAAAAACGATTTTTAAAAATTAGTCGATGTATTGGCAATCGCCTATTGAGTATGATGAATAAATATTCAGACAAGGAATTAGTTGAAGGGATGATAAATAACAATGATGCTATCATCCGGTATTTCTTTTATGAAAAGTGTACCTCTATGTTTCATTCTATCAACCATAAAGTATATAACCTGCAAGCAGAAATTAATGAACTTGTCAACGAATTGTATCTTTATTTGCAGGCAGACGATTGGCGCAAACTCAGACAATTTGACCATCAGGTACAATTAATGACATGGGTATCACGCATTTCTTTTCGATTTTTTATTAAAAAACAGGCATCAATAATTGAACATGAATCTATTAACGGTTTTCAACATGAAACAATAATAGAAGATGCAGAGGAACAGATTCATCAAAGTATTGAGGTGGATAGTTTGCTCAACAAACTGCCAAATCCGAAGTATCGCCTTGTTATTCGGAAATTGTATGTAGAGGATATTGAGCCAAAGAAATTAGCCGACAGGATGAAAATAAAGGTTGAGAATTTGTACAACCTGAAGCGACGAGCCATACAAAAACTTGCCCGAATCGTTGGAAGAACAAAAAATAAACAGTAGTTTTGCGAAGTGTTAATTATTCTTAATAATGCAAGGGTAAGTGATAGAAATTGACGCGTTCAAGACTATATATAAAAGCAAGGGTTTATGATCTCTTTATTATTAACATAATAATTTCAACAAAATGAGGAAAATGAGTATTGATCAAATGGGAAAAGCGAATGGAGGTAACACGCAGCATCTTGCTTGTGGTGCCACTGCCGGTCTTTTTGGAGTTTGTGTTGGATTTATTGTTGGAGCTTTTAGTATGGGAGTGGGAACTTTTGTAGGCTGGGTAGTTGGAGTTGGTTTAGCTTATGTTGTTTGCTAATGATTATTTAGGAATTGCCAAGGAATAAGCATTGCATTTTTATTGATCTGTTATTTAGGTAATTTATAGTTTTTTTTTAACAATGCTTGATTTTTGGCAACTCCTTAGTAACAAAACGAATTATTATTCTGACAGCCCCAATTAACTAAACAACTCTATTGTTTCATCCAGGAAGTCAATCGGCTTTTCATTGATAATCATACGCAGTGTATTTTTCAACTTAACACCTTGAATAAACAAATCATGTTCAGGATGTTGATCTGTCTCGTGCATCGGGCTTTTGAAGTAGAACGACAACCAGTGTTGAATGCCCTTAAAACCACAACGTTGCGCCAGATCGGTAAGTAAAACCAAATCTAAACAAATGGGGGCAGCCAAAATTGAGTCGCGACAAAGGAAATTCACTTTCAATTGCATGGGATAGCCCATCCAGCCGAAGATATCGATGTTATCCCAGGCTTCTTTTTCGTCCTTGCGCGGAGGATAGTAGTTTATGCGTACTTTATGGTATATATCGCTATACAGTTCAGGATACAGTTCGGGTTGCAGGATCGTATCAATAACGGAGAGTTTGCTCTCTTCCTTTGTCTTGAATGAGCCGGGGTCATCAAGCACTTCACCGTCGCGGTTGCCAAGAATATTGGTAGAAAACCAGCCATTCAGGCCCAACATACGGGTTTTGAACATAGGGGCCAATACTGTTTTTAACATCGTTTGTCCGGTTTTGAAATCTTTACCGCACACAGGCATATTGTTCTTGTCGGCAAGTTGTAACAAGGCCGGCATATCCGTTGTAAGGTTAGGAGCGCCATTGATATAAGGCACTTTTTCGGCAAGCGCTGCATAAGCATACAGCATACTTGGTGCAATGTCGGCATGATTGTCTTTCATGGCCTGCTCAAATTTTGCCAAATCCGAATGTACTTCTCCCAACGAAAGGAAGATTTCGGTACTGCCACTCCAAATCATGACTAAGCGTTCACATTGATTCGCTGTTTTGAAGTCGCGAATATCCTGCCGTAATTGTTCCATCAAATCCCATTTGGTTGCACCGGTTTTTTGGTGAGTCGCCTGCAAACGTTTCACATAATCCTGTATAAACACGGACTTCATTGGGCGTAATTTTTCCAATTCTTCCCGCAAAGGATAAAAATCGCTGTTATTCAACACTTCAGAGCGTACGCACGAATCATATACATTCTCATCATGGATGTCCCATCCTCCAAAAACGATATCTCCAAGGCCGGCTAATGGAACTACATCTTTAATTTTGGGAAAACGATTCTCATTGCGTTGTCCCAGCCGCATTGTAGCCATCTGCGTAATTGAGCCTATGGGTTTTGACAAGTTCTTACACACTGCATAAGTTCCTGCGATAAAAGTTGAAGAAACTGCTCCATTCAGGCCTACTATCAAAACACCCAGTTTTCCGGAGGGTTTTTGAACATTGATTTTTCCCATAATTAATATTTTATTGAAATTTTGAGGACTTCTATAAATAAGTTTTTGCCGTTTGTTTTTTTCAAAGAGTCGAAGTCCATATTAACTCTGTAAAAAAACATCGAATAATCTCGTCAAAATTAGTAGAATTGTCTGATTAAACAATCATTTTATCCAATAAAAATTTGTCAACCCGGCTGTTTTTTCAATTGAATAAAAGAATTATTTCTCAATAATATATTCAAAATCAACATTATAATGCAAGAAAGTTCATGCTGTTCTTCAGCGTTCATTCCGAAAGAATCGTATAATACTGTCGCAAATTAATCGCATCATTTCGTCGGTCATCTCGGTATGAATTGGCAGAGAAAGCACCTCTTTGCAGAGGAGGGACGATACACTCACATCGCCTGAAACCCGTGCCACCCATTTATAGCCCTCCTGTTCGTGAACGGAAAAGGGATAATAGATGGCAGAGGGGATGCCGGTTGCTTTAAGATGTGCCTGTAACGCATCGCGTTGTCCATTTTTTACCCTCAGTGTATATTGATGATAGACATGTGTAGCATTAACCGTTTTTTCGGGGATTCGGATTTCACCCAACCCGCTTAATGTCCGGTCGTAATAACGTGCAACCTTCTGTCTTGCCTGCGCAAAATCGTCTATATAGCTCAGTTTTACATTCAGGATAGCGGCCTGGATCGTGTCCAAGCGGGAGTTGCAGCCAATTATTTTATGATGGTATTTTTGCGTTTGTCCATGATTGGCAAGCATTCGAATCCGTTCTGCCGTTTCACTGTCGGACGTCATGACAGCTCCGCCGTCGCCATAACAACCTAAAGGTTTGGTGGGGAAAAATGAGGTGGTTCCTATATGCCCGATTGTTCCTGCTTTCTTAGTCGTTCCGTCCGAAAATGTATAATCCGCTCCCAACGATTGGGCATTGTCTTCGATGACATGGATTTTGTATTTTTCGGCTAATTTCATTACAGGTTCCATATCACAGACCTGTCCGAAGAGATGTACAACGATGACAGCTTTGGTTTGCCGTGTGATGGCACGCTCGAGCAGTTCGGTGTTGATATTGAAAGTTTCGGCGCTGACGTCAACCAAAACGGGGATTAATCCAAGCGACGCAACCATTTCGGCAGCTGCAATGTACATAAAAGCGGGGAGGATTATTTCATCCCCGGTCTGTACATTCAGCGCCTGCAATGCAAGCCGAATGGCATCTGTACCGTTCCCGCAGGGAATAACGTATGGAACATCCAAATACTCCGCAAGGCGAGTACAAAATGTCTGCACCTGTGGACCGTTGATAAAAGAAGCTTGGTTGAGCGCCTCTTTTATCGCGACGTCCATTTCCTTCTTCAATCGCTTGTACTGACTATGCAAGTCATTCATTTGCATATCGACACTTTTCATATTTTCCTGAAAACTAAAAACTAATAACTGAGAACTATTTATTTCACCTCGCTTCCCGGTTTAACGCCTGCCTCCGGTATGACGACTACCAATTTGCCGTCTGCATCTTCGGCCGACAGAATCATCCCCTCCGACGTAATGCCTTTCAGTTGGCGCGGCGCCAAATTGGCGATAAAACAGATTTGTTTGCCGACTAATTCTTCCGGTGCATAGTGTTGCGCAATGCCCGATATAATGGTACGTCCGCCGAGGCCATCGTCAATCTTTAATTGCAGCAGTTTATCGGCTTTCGGGACTTTGGTACACTCCAGGACGATTCCGGTGCGAATGTCTAATTTTGCAAAATCATCGTATGTAATGGTGTCACGCACCGGTTTTGCTTTATAACCGGAGTCTTCGTTCTCTTTTTTCGTATCCAACAACTTTTGTACTTGTTTTTCGATCGCCTCATCGTCGATTTTGTCAAAAAGCAACTCGGCTGTACCTAATTCATGACCTGCTTCCAATAAATCGGATTCACCCAATCGATTCCATTTCAAGCCTTTCGTGTTGAGCATTTGATCTAATTTCTGCATGCTGAAAGGCAAAAACGGTCGGAAAGCAATTGACAGGTTAGCCGTAATCTGTAAAGCAATATGTAAAATCGTTTGTACACGCTGCATATCGGAATTTGCCTGTTTCCAAGGCTCTGTATCGGCCAAAAATTTGTTCCCGATACGTGCCAAATTCATGGCTTCCTTTTGCGCTTCGCGAAAATGATACGTATCCAAAAGTCTTTCCAAATCAACTTTCACATTGTTAAAATCCCGGATGGTCTGTTTGTCGTAATCGGTCAGTGTGCCACACGCAGGCACTTTGTTGTCGGCGTATTTATTGGTCAGGACAAATACACGATTGACAAAATTGCCTAAGATGGCGACCAACTCATTGTTGTTTCGCGCCTGAAAGTCTTTCCATGTGAAATCGTTGTCTTTCGTTTCGGGGGCATTGGCAGTCAGTGCATAACGCAAGACGTCCTGTTTGCCGGTAAAATCCTCTAAATATGCATGCAGCCAAACAGCCCAATTGCGGGAGGTGGATATTTTGTCGCCTTCGAGATTCAAAAATTCATTAGCCGGTACATTTTCCGGCAGATTATAGGTTCCTTCGGCTTTCAAAACTACGGGAAACACAATACAGTGAAATACGATATTATCTTTACCGATAAAATGAACTATTTTTGATTCAGGGTCTTTCCACCATTTCTCCCAACTGTCAGGCAATAATTCTTTAGTGTTGGAAATATAACCGATCGGTGCGTCGAACCACACATACAAGACTTTCCCGTCGGCTCCCTCAATCGGTACGGGAATGCCCCAGTCCAAATCGCGGCTCACGGCGCGTGGTTGTAATCCCATATCTAACCAACTTTTGCACTGACCATACACATTGGGTTTCCATTCAGTATGACCTTCCAAAATCCATTGACGTAAAAAAGGCTCGTATCGATCCAATGGAAGATACCAATGTTTTGTTTCGCGCATGACAGGTGCACTGCCGCTGATGACGGATTTCGGATTGATCAGGTCGGTCGGACTGAGAGACGTTCCGCACGATTCGCATTGGTCGCCGTAGGCTCTTTCATTTTGACAATGCGGACACGTACCCATGATATAACGGTCGGCAAGAAACTGTTTGGCTTCTTCATCGTAGTACTGTTCATTCGTTTTTTCGACAAATGTGCCATTATCGTACAGTGTCCTGAAAATCTCGGATGCTAATTGATAATGCGTTGAGGAGGTCGTTCGCGAATAGATATCGAACGAAATACCAAAATCCTCGAACGATTGTTTGATGATACCATGAAAGCGATCAACAATATCTTGCGGCGCTACGCCTTCTTTTTTAGCCCTTAACGTAATCGGCACCCCATGCTCGTCCGAGCCTCCTATAAACACAACGTCCTTGCCTTTTTCACGCAGATAACGCGCATAAATATCTGCCGGTATATACACTCCTGCCAAATGTCCGATATGCACCGGACCATTGGCGTAGGGCAATGCAGTAGTTATTAAGGTTCGTTTAAACTGTATCTCTTCCATATAATAATCATTTTCAATCGAACTGCAAAAGTATAAAAATAATTGAAATTAGAAGTCTCCTTTTTTCAATTATCCGGTTATTCACAATTCATAATTGCCTTACCGCCTGTTTTGAAAAAAAAGTTTCATTTCGGCCGCACAATCATCTTCCAAAATACCTTTTTTTACGATTGTTTTGGGGTGTAATGTTTCGGGTGCAAACGACCGGTAGCCTCTTTTTTCATCAGATGCTCCATATACCAACGTATGAATTTGCGACCATCCGATGGCGCCTGCACACATCACACAAGGCTCAAGGGTTACATACAACGTACAGTCTGTCAAATATTTCGCGCCAAGTAATCCCGAAGCGGCCGTAATTGCCAACATTTCAGCATGTGCGGTGGGGTCGTTCAGTTGTTCTGTACGGTTATGGGCGCGTGCAATAATTCGATCATTACAAACCACCACAGCGCCCACAGGCACTTCGCCTTTGCCGGCAGCGAAACGGGCTTCCGCCAAAGCCTGTTCCATAAAATACGCATCGGTAAAAGGCTGAACAATCATGGCGGGTTTATCTTCTCATTTCACTTTCCTTAAATAATGTCGGGTAATCTTCTTCCATCATTTTCAACACATGGGTAAGAATCGCCGTACGATACCAGTTCGACTTGTTCGTGATTTTATATCTTGACAAATACCGTTCGACGGCATTATATTCATCGTCATTCATCATAAAAGACACCCGCCGTTCACGCGTTTTCTTGGGTTGTGAGGGTGCTTGTTTTTGCTTTTTTTTCATAATAAACAAGACTATCCGTAAGAAAACACTTTTAAAAAATTCATAACTCTTAACTCATAGTTCATACCTCAATCTCCCATCCCGGTTCGTAAGTACGGCTCCACAAAGCCTGTGCTTCGGGGCTGTTGAGGATATGCCCGCTTGATGGGTCGATCGTAAGCCGTTGTCCGGTACGCCAGGCAATATTGCCGAGTTGTACCAAAGTTGTACTCTTATGCAATTCGGAAACATCGCCATTCGGTCGTCGGTTATTTTTGATGGCGTCCAAGAAATCCAGGATGTGCATTGCATCCATACCAACATTCGGACTTGTTGTATCACGCCCGTCAACCACCTCCTTCGAATCCACTTCTTTTACTACCCTGTTCCTTTGGTCTAAAACACGGTATCCGTCGTGGCCGGTTTCCAACGAGCCGGTTTCGCCATAGAAAACAACGCCCCTGTCGCGACCCTCTGAATTTACTGAATTACAACTCCTCCCTTCCCATGTGACTAAGCAATCTTTTCCGAATTGCAGGTTTATAATCTGCGTATCAGGCGTTTCCCAGTCGTCATGGAAAGCAAAACGCGCACCTTCCGAACTGACCTGCGTCGGAAAATCAAGCGCCAGCCCCCAGCGGATCACATCGATTTCATGCGTACCGTTATTCAATGCTTCGCCGGTTCCCCAATGCCAAAACCAGTGCCAGTTATAATGTATCAGATTGTCCTGATATGATCTGCGCGGCGCCGGTCCTTGCCACAAATCAAAATCGAGATTGGCAGGCGGCGCTACCCTCTTTCCGAATCCAATGGAAGTACGATTGTTTGTGTACCAGCCTCTGGCAAAATACACACGACCGATAATACCGTTTTGCAATTCTTTTATCCCTTCCATGATTCTTGTACATGAACGGCGTTGCGCACCGACCTGTACGATGCGGTTATATTTGCGGGCGGCCGCAATGGCCAATTCGCCTTCACGCGGATTATGGCTGAGCGGTTTTTCGACATATACATGTTTGCCTGCTTGGCAAGCCATGATGGTAGCGGGCGAATGCCAATGGTCGGGAGCCGCGATGTACACAGCATCAACGTCTTTCATGGCAAGGACCTTGCGTATATCCTTTTCCGTTTTAGGGTTTCCGCCTGCTCTTTTTGTTGCCTCTACTCCTTTGTTCAACGCTTCTTCTTCGACATCGCAAATAATGGATATATTCGCATCTGCAATGTTCTGAAAACTTCTTGCCATGCCGGCGCCTCTGCCGTTCGTACCCATAATTGCTATATTGACGCGTTCGTTAGCGCCCATAATATTGGCATAACTTCTTGCGCTGAATGTTAATCCGCCCAATGTCATACCCACTCCTGTTGCTCCTACCTGTTTGATAAAAGTTCTTCTTGATGTTTTGTTCATGAGTTTATTATGAATGGTTATTATTTTAATGCTCTGATTTTTATATTTCTAAACGACACTTCATCTTGATGGTCCTGCAAAAGTATATGTCCTTTTTCTACGTCGCCAAAGACAGGCTCTGAACCGTTAAATTTGCTTAGTTGATAGGCTTCCATATACTTTTTGCTTTTTCTGTCGAACGAAAGCACTTTTTTACCATTCAGGTAATGTGTCACTTTTGTACCTTTTGCCACGATCCGCGCCCGGTTCCATTCGCCAACAGGGCTATCCTTCTTGTTTTTGGAAGGAGCGAACATATCATACAATCCGGCTTGGAGGCGATTATTGTCGCGCCCCAATTTTGCGTCGGGATGCGTTTCGTCGTCAAGCACCTGGTATTCCAATCCGAGCCATCCGCCTTTATCATACCTCACAAAGAAATATTTGATACCACTGTTTGCGCCTTTTGTAATCTTAAAGTCCACCATTAGATCAAAATCCGAAAACTGTTCTTTGGTAATAATATCTCCGCCCTTTTGGGGGCCGTCTTTATTGACGGTCAGGATACCGTTTTCGACTGTCCAGCCTTTTTCGGGAGCCGTATCTTGTCCGACAGATGTCCAGCCGTCAATGTTTCTTCCGTTAAAAAGCAACTTCCATCCTTGCTGCAATTCTTTCGGACTTAACGTATTAACCTGAGCACTTCCTGATCCGCAAATCAGAAAAAAGCCCATGATTACAACAAATACTTTTTTCATAGCCAATTTATTTAAAAAATCTAACAATACGATCGGGGCAAATATACGTTATTAAATTAACAATACCAAAAATGACAAAAAGATGTTTTTTATAATACAATGACTAACAGAATTTTAATATGATAGATAGATAGATAGATAGATAGATAGAATTTTTCAGAAAAAACAGTTGGTTTATCATAAAATAATGTCTAAGTTTACAGCGGTTTTTCAGAGAATTTTAACGCACTTCGGCTCTTTGTAAAAATCAAAAATAAAAAAAAGTATTAATAGAAGTGCCCATAATTTTAAAATTAAGCAAAATGAACAAAAAGTTTTTTTTACACATCGTAGCCGCATTGGCTTTAACGGTTACATTTTTATCCTGTCAAAAGGATAACAACGAAGACATAAAGTTGCTGCAAACCATAAGGAGTAGTGAAGGCAGTTTTACCAGGTATGAGTACGATACGCAAAACCGTCTCACGAAAATATCGGGGTATAGTAACAATGCAACAGCGCCGTCCAGTGTCCGAACGTTTTCGTATAGCGGAAATGATTTGGTTCAATTTGACGATTATGCTTTAACAATGGTAGATTACACGCAAAGTGCCTATAAATTAACCTATTCCAATGGTAGTAATACCTATATATTTGATTTGAACAGTGATGATACGCTTGCTAAAGTTTTGTTCAGTCGCGCAGATGGTTATAGTTCTGAAACAAATTATCAATATCAGAACGGAAACGTGACGAAAAGCACGACTGAGTCAGCGTGGAATGGCGTACAACAAGTTGGAACACGCGAATTGACCTACGACAGCATGCATTCGCCCTTTCTTAACTGCAATACTCCGAGATGGTTTTTGATTCGGTTTTTTGAAGGTACCGAAGGCGAAGGCGTCACTAAAAATAATGTCACCGAGTTGACCGGGAATACAGGCGAAGCAAGCTGGAAAATAATTTATTCCTACGAATACGACAACGAGGGCTATCCAACCAAACGTAACGTTGATTATGGAAGTGGGGATTATATGGTGTATTATTCTTACACTAAATAGCCATTTTATTCATTTTCAATTTTCTCTAACCGGATATTTTTGAGTGCAGCAGTCGTATGCCATGATGCGATACCTAAAGGAATGTTGTCTAAGACTTCCGAGCGAACAGACAAAGCATGCTTTGTTGTC
>Ga0082212_10011344_pt1 | contig 11307 bp, 4 predicted proteins | sample TergutNt197P3_FD_71548 | JGI IMG/M metagenome (GOLD analysis project Ga0082212, IMG submission 71548) | Neocapritermes taracua P3 segment gut microbial communities from Petit-Saut dam, French Guiana - Nt197 P3 | ecosystem: Host-associated > Arthropoda: Insects > Digestive system > Gut ... | reverse complement strand
CCGGATTTTTCGGTGTCGGTGCGGACTTCTTTCTTTTTGCTGACGTTTTTTTTATGCAAGCCGCTGCCGGGCCAGAGCACGAACTTTCCGCCTCCGCCGACGTTGTATTCAAAGCGGTTGTCTCTCTGTGCAATGCCGGAGAGGTTTCCCGTCAAGATCGAACGGTGGAGCGGAGCGTAAATTTTGTCGAAGTCGCGCTCTTTGTTGGTAGTGTCAGTTCCCATTTTTGCCAGAGAGGTCATTCTACGGAATTTCGCATTTTTTTTCAATTGCAATCAACAGCGGAAAACTCGAGGGCACAATGACCGTGTCCAAGACAATGAAGCATGACAAAAGCAGTCCCAAAATTACAAAGCATGCTCGACTCTAATTCCCTTACCCCAGAGTTCTTCGAGAGCGTAATACTGCCTTGTCTCCGGTTCAAAAAGATGAACCACGATGTCGCCATAGTCGATCACGATCCACTTTCCCTCGGTGTGTCCCGAAACAGAGAGGCACACGTCTCCCATTTCACCGGCAAGTTTACGTTGAATTTCGTCTCCGATGGCGTACAACTGCCGACGGCTTGAACCGGAAACAATCAAAAAATAGTCAAATGTCTTCGTCAACTCACGGACGTCGAGAACCAAAATATCGTGCCCTTTGTTTTCACTGGCAACTTTTGCTGCTGCTAGGACACGATCAAGCACTGGAGGAATTTTTGCTAGGTTTGTTTTTTCAGATTTTTGGGGCATTACTTCTTCTGTTACACTACAAATTGACACAACCAATAACAACTTATAATATCCTCTATTTTTGTCAATAGACCTTCTGCACGTCATGAACACGGAGAATATGCACGCCGCTTTCAATCAGATGCCGACTCACAAGCCGGGTTCCGGCATCGCGATCCGCAAACTTTTCGGCAATAAACCGCTTCCTGGAATGTCCTATCAAAATCGGCGATGCAAGGGAATGAAAACTCGCAATGTTTTCGACCAACTGCCAGTTATACTCTGATGTTTTGCCGAAGCCCAAGCCCGGATCGACCGCTATCGACTCTGGGGCAATGCCAGAGTCGATCATCATTTGTCGCTGGGTTTGTAGAAATTCAAAAATTTCGGCAACGACATCTTTATAGAGCGGGTTGTTTTGCATCGTTTTCGGACTCCCCTGCGTGTGCATAAGACAGTAGCCCGCCCCCGTTTGCCGCAACACGGAAAGCATATTGGGATCCGACAAACCGGAAACATCGTTAATAATATCGGCACCGACTTTGAGCACTTCCTTTGCGACGTCGGCTTTGGTAGTGTCCACGGAAATCGGATAGTCCGGGAGACACTGCCGTAGTTGCTGAAGGACGGGCAAAATGCGGCGTAACTCTTCCTCAACCGAGGTGCCGTCCGCACCGGGTCGGGTGCTTTCCCCGCCGAGATCAATGATTCCCGCTCCGTCCCTAATCAACCGCAGTGCATGATTGATGGCTGTTTCCGTGGTATCAAAAAATTTCCCGCCATCGGAAAAACTGTCGGGCGTTACATTAACGATGCCCATCCAGACAGGGCGTTCTAATGACAACATTTTCGAGCGGAATTTCCAGTGCATCATTGTTTGCTATGCCCCCAGTTTTTTCGGACGTTTTTGTCAGTCGCCCAGTGCTCCTGACTCACTCATAGCAAGGCATTCAAACTAGCTGTGTACGCTTCCTGACCCTATGAACGCAGAAACATTTTACCAGATTTCTCCAAATAGCCCAATATCAAAAATATTTGTGTAGAATGACAAGGCACCCAAGTGAAGTTTATCGAGTTGATCGATTGGTGTCAAGACGGAACCGTTCCGTTCGCTATGGTTGATACGTTGGAAGGAACGCGTTGTATGGAGAAAAATAGACAAAAACGGAACCAAAAATTGCCAAAAATCGGAAACTTGTTAACGGTCTGTGTGAGTTGGTGAAATCGCTGCGTAGACGCTTGACAAATTGAATTTTGTGTAGATAATTTTGTCAGTCTTGTTGCCCCCTTCGTCTAGTGGCCCAGGACACCGGATTCTCAGTCCGGTAACAGGGGTTCGATTCCCCTAGGGGGTACTGGTGCCATTTGGGGGTTCTTGCATTACCCGGCATTGCATTGCAATCGCTTGAAATACAAGGGCTTGTGGCAGTTTCCGAATTTTTCGTTTCAACCCCAAAACACCCGATTCCGGCGTGTTCCGCCACCGTTTTTGCACCTTTTTTTTCGGCATTGTAGACTCGTGTGAAACCACCGAGGCGTTTCTGCGTCAACGGGCACGTTCATACGTTGTGCATTCACAATCCTATCGATCAACAGACCGTTGGGCAGGAACTCTCTGGGTTCCTGCCTTCGCAAGGAATGACGGAGTTGTGGGGACTTTTCAACCCGAATGCCGGTATTGCCGGACAAATCGAAACAAACCGGTGAAAAATTCTTTGGACAAATTCAAGGCAAAAGCATCGCCGATGTACTTCCATGAGCGTCTCCTTACGAGTCCTATCCATGCGAGTCGGCACGTTCCTCAAAATCGTTCTCGTCGTCATCCTCGCCGCAAATGCGGTAGTGGCGGATACAACGATCGACGACTACGAAGTGGACTCCGTCGTTATCGACCCGCTGAACGTGGCGCCGAAATGGGACGGGGATGGGTACGTTGGCATCGTAGTCAATTACGACGGAGATACTTGGATAAGCAACGGAATTGATTTGGTTTTCACCGGCAGCGGTGGTCCCAACTACAACATTGGAAACATCAATATTGCCGATGTCAGCGTACTAGTTTCCAGTGACGTTACGGCTATCGCCATCGCAACATCATTGGGAGACTATACCATCGGAGACCTCCGCATCACCTGTACAGATGCCGTAGCACCGGGAGAAGTGAGGGATTTATATGGTCTTTATCGTGTCGGTGAGATGATCGATTGGGAATGGGATAGTTTTAAGGGGAACATCACAGGAGGTTCCATTTATGCAGAAGACACAGGATCAGCCTCCAGAGTTTACGGAGCCTACTTTCATGGCGGAATCGAAGGGAATGTTGAATTCGGTACAATTACTGTTAGAGCGCACCATCTTACGTATGACACTGCTTATGGATTTTACCTTAGATCTTCCTCCGACGATACTCTTCCAGCGATACATGCCGCTGGCTCCCTCACTCTCGGGGACATCTACGCAGATGGCTCTTGGAGCCCATCTGGCGGTGCTTGCGGTATCGCTCTGTCCGGTCCAGTTCTGGGCGAATTAACAACCGGAACGATCGATGCCATCGGGAACAGTGCCACCGGTATTTCCCTGTACGGTAATTTCGCACCGAATGAACATTCCAAGATCGGCGACATCTTCGCTACCGCAATCAATGGCAATGCTACGGGTATCGACATCAACGCCGATTATGAAATAACCTTGCCTCATGGAATAAACATTAGAGCAACTGCTGATTCCATTGATAGGTATAGTTGGGCTACCGGTATTAACGGAGGAAAAATTACGTTAGTCGATGGAACAATCATTCGGGCAACAGATCTGAGTATCGGCGGTGCGGAAGGCATCTATTGTGATGAACTCACGATTAGCGGAACGGTCGATGTTCGGGCAACCGCTCATGAGGGCGTCGCTTACGGCATTGTGGGACATCGTTGGGATAACAATTTGAAAATCACGACGATGGAAGATGCCAATTTGACCAGTATCGGCAGTAATAGTGGTCTGGTTCACAGTTTTGGCATTATGGGATGGCAAGATTCGACGATCATATTGGGAAAAAATAGCCGCATCAATAGTACAGGTGCCGATTACGGAATTTATGCAATGAAAGACCTTGTGCTCGACCTTGAATCCGGGAGCACCTTGACCAGCACCGGAACGGGCAATGGAGTGGCAGGGAGAGGTTTCGGCATTGATGCGAATGGAAGTGTAACGATTAAACTTGGAGAGAAAAGCAACGTGATCAGTAACGGCATGATCGTCAGAGGAGAATTGCTTTCCGTGAGCGGTCCCGGTGTGGCGGATGTCGGAGTATTGGCATTGCCGGGATATGACGGAGGTTATTTCAACAATTGGACATGGGTCCCCTTAATAAACGACCCGGGGGACCTTATCGTCCAAGATAGAGCCACTCTTGCTTTTGACATTGCCATCAGTGAATCTGTCCTCGGTACAGGAAGCAAAACGTTTCAAACCGGCGGCAAATTGGGTGTGTACAGCACAGTGGAACACCTCCAAAACAATAAGTACCAATTTCACTTTGAAAGAGACGAGGGCAACTACGATACGGGGGACTGGTTTTTCCTGGAGGGATACAGAAACGGAATTGATTGGGATTACGATCCCATCTACGAGTGGGATATTGGTTACGGTGGTCCCGGAAGAACAGACCCCTTTCTTTATGTCAAGAAACTTCGGGGCAGTGCCGACGGACTCGTCGACGACGGCTTCTTGGTGGCAGCAGGAATGCACCGCCGTTATGCCGCTTGGCGGGCTGTGCAACCGCATCTGATTTCCGGCGAGGGAACGTGCAGTCTTGCCAATCCGTTTGACTGGTCGGCATATCGGGGGCAAGTGAAAAATAAAACGCTCTTTGGTTGTCCGGTATTCCCCCAAAATGCGTGGGTGCAATACACCAATCGAAATGATGTCTATCGAAGTTCGTACAACGATAAGGATTGGAAACTGTCCGCTGACGGAGTACAAGTCGGTGTTGATTTGTACACCAGCAACCGTACTCGTCCTGCTGCGAATTTCTGTGATGATCCTTGTCCGCGTATCGTTTGCGGAACACAGTTCGGTATGCTCTTCGGTTATGAATGCGGCAGAACAAGAAACAAAGTATCACATACCGTTCCAGGGATGCCCGAGATCATCCCCGTCATTGTTCCACCTCCTATTTTTCCAAATCGGCCTCTTGAACCGCAAATGTTCCCACTCGAACCCCTCGGCGATGAAGGAGACGATGACGACGATGACGTTATTGCTAGGCGCACTGGCTTCGACCGAGTCAAGATGGATGATTACTATTTCGGATTCTACGGTGCCCACGTTTTCCGCAACGATTTCGACATTCGCGGTTCATTCGCAGGCGGTTTTCAGACGTACAATATGGTTCGGAACACATCGGATAGCCGATACACAGCGAAATTTCGAGGGTACACAACGGAAACCAACCTCGAACTGGGAAAACGATTGGGAACCGGCTTGTGGAGTGTGCGTCCGGTGATCGGATTTGATGTGATGACGAACGCACTCCAATCGGCAAAGGAAACCGGCGGAACGTTGCCTCTAACTTATGCGAAAACCAATTTGACGCAGATTTTTGTCCGTCCCGGTGTGGAACTCCGATTTCAGGAAGAAGGTGTAACGGTGGGCGGCGGCGTGTTTTATGCGTATGAGATGAGCGGCAATGCGTTGGGGACACGGATATCAACGAACGGCGTGGATTGGGTCCCGCTTGATGGTCCGCAACTGGGTCGAAACTTGGTGATGTTCAATCTTGGTTGTATGTATCAAGTAAGTCCGCATTTTGCACTCTTCGCCGGCTATCAGGGCGAATACGTTGCAGACCGGGAACACAAAACGGTGCAAAACGCTGGTTACGGCGGCGGAATGTACCAATGGTAGAGTAGCGGATGCGGGACCGCCGGTATTTTCGAACGAATCGCAACAGTCCGATGAAAAATTCTTTGGACAAATTCGAAACGGAAAAAGTGCCGATGTGTTTCCATGAGCGTCTCTTTACGAGCCCTAGCCATGCGAGCCGACACGTTCCTCAAAATCGTTCTCGTCGTTCTCCTCGGCGCAAACGTTGCGGTGGCGGAGACCCACGTTGACTCAACATATTCTGTTGCCGAAGATAAAACAGGTACGTTTGTCGGGGAATGTGACGTCGATGATGTGTATCAATGGGTCAACTTGCAAGCAGGTGTCATTATCTATGACGATGGAGTCGCTTGGAGAAGTGTTGATAACATTTTGAGCGATACGGACGGCATTACCGGTAATGGCAGTCCCTACAACATTGAAGAAATTATTGTTGACGCTGCCGCGCCGGGTAATGTGGCGGCGATTGTCGCTGCGGCATCGGGAACATATAACATCCTCGGGGAAATTCGCATCACTGCTACGCGAGACGGCAACAGATATCCTGATCTGTATGGTTTCTATTTTTTCGGCGATTTCAGCGGCACCATTGATGGCGGTGCAATCACAATCGAAAACCGGGGTAATTACAGCGGTGTCTATGGCGTTATGTTTGAGAGAGACACAACCTATCGTTGGAATGAAAGTGCGGACATAAACGGACAGGTTAAATTCGGCAACATTACTATTTTCGGAGGAGACGATTGGGCTTGCGGATTATCGGCCGGTGATGTAAGTGCCGGCAGTTCGCTGACTCTCGGCGATATTTTTATCGACAGTTACGGCTATGGTATTTCAGTCGAGTCATTTGAAGGCACTCTAAAAACCGGAACGATTACCGTAAATGGTACCGATGGTCAATCCGTTGGTATTTCAAGTTGGGATAATTTTACACCGCAGGAAGATTCCGAAATCGGCAAAATCCACGTAACGGGATTACAGGCTCTCGGTATCCGCAGTTCGGATGTTCACTTGCTCAAAGGGGTGGATTTAGAAATCATCGCGGTCACAGAAGGCGGTTACAACGGTGTCGCTTACGGTATTTCTAGCACTTCAGTGACGTTGGCAAACAAAACAGACATCTGGGCTACAAATATTGGTAATGGCGCTACCGATGTTTATGGTATTAATACGAATGATCTCACTGTTACCGGAACAGTCAATATTAAGGCAGATGCCGCCAACGACACACATTCGGTTTTCGGTGTTGGAAACTGGTATGAAGTGGACGTTGATATTAAAAAAGGCGGCACACTGAACATTGAAAACGCTGGCTTTGGCATCATGACTGGGAGTGATCTGACGATTTTTCTCGAAGGTAATTTGAATATTAACAGCACTCATGCAAGTATTTGCACAGGTGCATTCGATGGACTAGGACAGTATTACCGACGCGGAGATTTGACGATCAATGTTAAAAGCGGCGGCAATCTGGATATGAAAAGCGGCGGTTTTGATATTCAGTCAGGACGTGATTTGACAATCAACTTTGACGATGTTGGTAAGTTAACCAGTAAAGCGACTCTTGTGAGCCGGCACTTGAACATTTTCGGTCCCGGTACTGCTGACTTGGGAATATTAGCGATGACCGGCTACGACGACTCCGGCTGGGACAGCGACTTAGACGAATGGGTAACACGATGGATTCCCCCCGGAAACATTACTGTTTCTGGGGGAGCCACTCTTGCCTTTGACCTGTTTGCCAGCGAACCGCTGCTCGGAAATGGAACCAAAACTTTCACCAATGGCGGAAAATTCGGTGTCTATAGTAAAGCGGAATCCCTCGAAAATAGTGGTTACAAATTTCACTTGAATGGGACCACAGGACAATGGTTTTTTGGAAGTTCCGGCGATGATTATGAGTCTGGAATTGATTGGAATTACGACCCCATCTACGAATGGGGGCTTAACCGGAATAACCCGAACGATCCTTTTCTTTTTGTCAAACGAGCCAGAGAGAGCGCAAACAGAATCGTTAGCGACGGTTTCTTGGCGGCTGCCGGTATGCACCGCCGTTATGCCGCTTGGCGGGCAGTGCAGCCGCATTTGATTTCCGGCGAGGGAACTTACAGTTTTTCCAATCCCTTTAGCCGGTCTGCCTATCGGGGGCAAGCGAACAATAAAACGCTTTTCGGTTGTCCGATTGTCCCCCAAAGTGCATGGGTGCAGTACACCAACCGCTCCGATGCGTATCGGAGTTCGTACAATGATAAGGATTGGAAACTCACTGCAGATGGAATTCAAATGGGAGTTGATCTCTACAACCGCAACCGCACTCGTTCGACTCCGAATCTGTGCGATGATCCTTGTGTGCGCACCGTTTGCGGAACTCAATTCGGCTTGCACTTCGGATATGAGAGAGGAAAACTGATCAATGACAAGACCACAACCGACGATGCCGTTGCACCCGAAGTCCCCGAGCCGAAATGGCCCTTCATACCTGCCAGAAAATTCGGTCCTATGAACGATAACTTATACGGAGATGCCGGTAGCGGCAACGGTAACGGCAAGAGTAATGGCAACGGCAACAATCGACTCACAATGGACGATTTCTATTTCGGTTTCTATGGTGCGCACGTTTTCCGTAACGATTTCGACATTCGCTGTTCATTCGCTGGCGGTTGGCAACACTACAAGATGCGTCGGACGCATGGTCAAGACCGATACACAGCGAAGTTTCAAGGATACACAACGGAAACCAATCTCGAAGTCGGAAAACGATTGGGAACCGGCTTGTGGAGTGTGCGCCCGCTGATCGGGGTTGATTTGATGACGAACGACCTCCAATCGGCAAAGGAAACCGGCGGAACGTTGCCCCTAACTTATGCGAAGACCAATTTGACGCAGATCTTTGTCCGTCCCGGTATGGAACTTCGGTTTCAAGAAGACCGTGTTACGGTGAACGGCGGCGTGTTTTATGCGTATGAAATGAGCGGCAATACGTTGAGGACACGTATCACGACGAACGGCGTGGATTGGGTCCCGCTTGATGGTCCGCAACTGGGCAGGAACTTGGTGATGTTCAATCTTGGCGGCATGTATCAAATGAGTACGCATTTTGCTCTCTTCGGCGGCTATCAGGGCGAATACGTTGCAGACAGGGAGAACAAAGTGGTGCAAAATGTCGGCTACGGCGGCGGAATATGGAGATGGTAAGAGCAGCGGAGACGAAACCGCCGGTATTTCCGAACGAATCGCAACAGTCCGACGAAAAATTCTTTGGACAAATTTGAAGCGGGAGCAATGCCGATGCGTTTTCATGAGCGTCTCCTTACACGTCCTATCCATGCGAGCCGGCACGTTCCTCAAAATCGTTCTCGTCGTTCTCCTCGGCGCAAACGTTGCGGTGGGGCAAACCGTCAATATTGCCGGTGCAACCACCGTTGCTGAAGACGAAACGGAAATGTTCGGCTGGTGGGATGGATATCGGCCAGATTCCTGGACCTTTGTACCCACCGATTGGAACGGATACCTTGCAGGAGTGCTCACCGATTCCGACGGAAATGTCTATGTCAGCCCTAATTTGCGCTTGGGAGAACACATCGGCAGTGGCAATTCCTTCAGCATTGAGGGAACATACATTGACCTGCGCAGTGATTTTGTGTTCAACGATGTTGCGGCAATCACTTCCCTTAAGGGGGATGCTTCCTATACCTTCGATACGGTCACCCTTCTTGCTGAAACAGAATATGACTATATTTATAATTCCGAATATGATTATGGTTACTACGATTTTAAGAACATTTATGGTTTTCATGGAGGCTCTCTTCCTTTTGGCACCCCCGGCTATGATTATAATTTTTACAGCAACCCTTTTAAGGACATCAACGGCGGCACCATCACAGTGGACAACCGCAGCGGAAATGCCATTGGTGCCTCCATAAATTACATTGATGGAGATGTCAAATTCGGCGACATGGATGTTAGAGCAAAACTCGGACAAGCCGTCGGATTCAATGTCTATAGCGTCAGTGACACAAGTTCGGTCAAACTCGGAAACATTCATGTGCATGCGGAAGATTCTGCTATGCCCATTGTCATTGATGACGATACCAGTCCTAGTGCTGGGTACACTTTCTATGGAGAAGGCGGAGCCACGGGCATATTTTTCGACAAAAGTTACATAGAGGGCTATTTTGAAATTGAGTCTATTAACGTAACGGCAATTCGACAACATGCATACGGTATTGTAAGTGCTTACTTTGTGCCGGATAAAAATTCCAACATCGGTCCTATCACAGTAAAGGCAACGGACGGTAATGCTCATGGTATCTGGAATTGGGGGCTATTTGAACTAACGAATGGAATGGAAATCACAGCAAATGCCTTCAGCGAAGGCAATGCCTATGGAATTGTGTGCGTTCCTTACACAAACACGCAAAGCGGTTGGCGAATCAACGTTGATGGCGATGTTATGGTGATGGCAACCTCAGAGAATGGTGTTGCGGCTGGCATTCGTTCGTGGTTCGATGTAACGATCAACATGGAAAAAAACAGTAACTTGTCCACAACCGGCACCGATGCAGGCATCTATACGGCTTTTTTAACGATCAACCTTGACGATAACAGCATTTTGAACAGTAACAGTACATACGTTCAAGGCTACGGATCTTGGTGGCTACCCAACCACCTATACATTAGCGGTGCCGGTGCCGCTGATCTTGGCAGACTGACAATGGAAGGCAATGGTGGCATTGTCGTTACGGACGGAGCCACTCTGGCATTGGATATTTTTGCAAGCGAACCCATTATCGGCACCGGGGACAAATTTTTTGAACGCGGAACAACACTCAGAGTGTACAGTAAGAGAGAACTTTTTGACTATGAATTTCACTTCGACAGAGATAAGGGAAATTGCGATACCGGTACTTGGGATTTCGACGGCGTTGCCTACGAAAATGCAATTGATTGGAATTATGATCCCATCAACGAATGGGGTTTTGCTTACGGTGGTCCCGACGACACAGACCCTTACCTTTACGTTAGAAAAGCAAGAGACAGTGCCAACGGATTCGTTAACGACGGCTTCTTGGTGGCAGCAGGAATGCACCGGCGTTATGCCGCTTGGCAGGCGGTACTGCCGCATTTGATTTCCGGCGAGGGAACGTGCAGTCTTGCCAATCCGTTTGACTGGTCGGCATATCGGGGACAAACGAAAAACAAAACGCTCTTTGGTTGTCCGATATTCTTCCCTCAAAATGCGTGGGTGCAATACATTGGTCGAAGTGATGCCTATCGAAGTTCGTACAACGATAAGGATTGGAAACTGTCCGCAGGCGGAGTACAAGTCGGTGTTGATTTATACACCAGTAACCGTACTCGCCCTGCTGCGAATCTCTGTGACGATCCTTGTCCGCGTATCGTTTGTGGTACGCAGTTCGGCATGTTTTTCGGTTATGAACGAGGCAGCGCGTCCAACACATCAAAGCATCCTACTTCCGACCCTGACCGCCCCATTATTCCCCCTACCCCTGACTTGCCCTTCTACCCTCCAGGTCCTGCCGATGCCAACGCCGATCCCGGTAGGACCCGCACCGACCGGCTAAAAATGGATGATTATTATTTCGGATTCTACGGTGCCCACGTTTTCCGCAACGATTTCGACATTCGCGGTTCATTCGCAGGCGGTTTTCAGACGTACAATATGGTTCGGAACACATCGGATAGCCGATACACA
>Ga0082212_10011343_pt1 | contig 11308 bp, 9 predicted proteins | sample TergutNt197P3_FD_71548 | JGI IMG/M metagenome (GOLD analysis project Ga0082212, IMG submission 71548) | Neocapritermes taracua P3 segment gut microbial communities from Petit-Saut dam, French Guiana - Nt197 P3 | ecosystem: Host-associated > Arthropoda: Insects > Digestive system > Gut ... | reverse complement strand
TTATAGAACCAGAAAGTATTTATCTAAATGAAATGTATTTACAAGGATTTTCAACTAGTATGCCATATGATGTTCAAGAAAAAATGGTAAAAAGTATTATAGGTTTAGAAAATGCTGTTATAGAAAAATATGCTTATGCAATAGAATATGATGCTATTAATCCTTTTAATATAAATTTGAGTTTAGAAACAAAGTTAATAGAAAATCTATTTACAGCAGGACAAATAAATGGAACAAGTGGTTATGAGGAAGCTGCTTGTCAAGGATTAATGGCAGGTATTAATGCATCACTTAAATTAAGAAAAAAAGAACCCTTAATAATTAAAAGAAGTGAAGGATATATAGGAGTATTGATTGATGATTTAGTAACTAAAGGAGTAACAGATCCTTATCGACTTTTAACCTCAAGAGCAGAATATCGACTTCTTCTTCGTCATGATAATGCTGATTTAAGGCTTAGAAAGTATGGCTATAATGTAGGCTTAATAAGTGAAAAACAATTGAAAAAATTAATTAAAAAAGAAAATGATATAAAAAAACTAACAGAAGAATTAAAGTTAAACAAAACAAACTATAATGGTAAAAATAAAACCCTTTTAGAATTACTAAAAATGCCAAAAACAAACCTTTTAAAGATTAAAAAACAATATAATATTAATTTTAATTATAGTAATGAAATAAAAGAACAGGTAGAGATTAATATTAAATATGAGGGTTATATAAAAAAAGTAAACAAAGAAGCTAAAAACATGATTAAATATGAAAATATAATTATTCCGACTGATATTAATTATTTAAAGATTGGAAATCTAGCTAGTGAAGCTAAAGATAAATTAGATAAAATAAAACCAACTTCAATTGGGCAAGCTATGAGAATAAGTGGTGTTAACCCAACAGACATATCAATATTAATGGTTTATTTAAAAAGGAATTATTATGGAAGTAAATATTTTTAAAAAAGAATTAAAAAAAATAGGAATAATATTAACTAATGAAATGTTAGAGAAATTAGAAAAATATTATGAATTATTAATTAAATGGAATAAAAAGCAAGATTTAACTAATATTACAGAAAAAAGCGATATTTATCTAAAACATTTCTATGATAGTCTAACATTATCTAAGATATATGATTTAAACAAAAATCTTAAATTATGTGATATTGGAACAGGTGCAGGTTTTCCTGGAATAGTTTTAAAAATAGCCTATCCTAATTTAGATGTTACTTTAGTTGATTCTTTAACTAAAAGAATTATTTTTTTAGAAGAAATAAAAAAACAATTAAACTTAGATATTACTATTATAAATAACAGAATAGAGGATTTTTCTAAAATCAAAAGAGAATATTATGATATTGTAACCTCAAGAGCAGTAGCTAAACTAAATATCTTAATAGAAATAGGTTTTTCTTTAGTAAAAATAAATGGTTTTTTTATAGCTATGAAAGGTAAAATAGATGAAGAATTAATAAAAGCTAATGAAAATATTAATCTTCTTGGTGGTAAAATAGATAAAATAATAAAGTTTAAATTACCAATAGAAAAGAGCAATAGAACTTTAATAAGAATAATTAAAATAAAAAAAACACCAAATAAATATCCAAGAAAATATAAGGAAATAAAGAAGGATAATTAAAATGAATTTAAAAATAAAAAAAATAATTATAGGAACTGTTATATTAACGATATCTACAAGTTTTGTTGGTTGCAAAATAAAAACCAAAGAACAGACAACTAATATAGAACAAAGGAATGAAGAACAATTAACAATAGAAACTATAACATTAAAAGATTTGTTAAATCAAAGTGATATTGATATTGATTTAGTAGATGAAAAAACAAAATATAAATATCAAATTACTCAAGAAATTATTGATTTTATATTTAACAATAAACCAATAATAATAAATAGTAAAGATTGTTTTTATAACGAATCTGAATATTTAGTTGTTTTTGAACTAACATTATTATATTTAAAAATAAAAAAAGATTTAACAATAGATAAGAAAGAAGCATTTTATTCATATGATAATCAAGATAAAATAATATTGTTAGAAAAACAAGAAAAAGCTCTTGTGGAGTTAATAAATAATATAAAAAAAGGAGATCTTCTAAAAAAACCATATGATGATGATCAATATAGAAAATATATAGAAGCTTTAATAGAAAGTAATTATGATAATACAGATCATTTTGTTATTGAAGCACGTAAAGCTTTAGATAAAATAGGTGATCCTAATCGAATAACAACATATTTTTTAACAAAATATGAGTTATGTAACAAATTAAACAATAAAGAAGAGAAAGTTTTATAATTTTCTCTTCTTTATTGTAATTTTTTCTAAAAAAAACAATTTAAGGGATTGTAAATTCATTTAAAATATTGTATTCTATAATAGAAGGATAATAAGGAGGTTAAATTATGCCAATGGAAAAGGAAATTTATCAAATAAGTATAAATGATATAATACCTAATCGTTTTCAACCTAGATTAAGTTTTGATGATAAAGCTATGGAAGAATTAACTTTATCAATAAAAGAACATGGAATTATTCAACCCTTAGTTTTGAGAAAACTAGGAAATAAATATGAAATAATAGCAGGAGAAAGAAGATATAAAGCTTCTATTAGAGCAGGTTTAGAAAAAGTTCCTGCCATAATTATGAATTTAGATGATAATATATCAGCAGAAGTTGCTTTAGTAGAAAATGTACAAAGAAAAGATTTATCTCCATTAGAGGAGGCTAAATCATATCAACAATTATTAGATAGAGGTTATTTAACTCAAGAAGAGTTAGCTAAAAAGATTGGAAAAGATCAATCTACAATTTCTAATAAATTAAGATTATTATCATTACCTAATGAAGTACATGATGCTCTTTTAACAGGTAAAATATCAGAACGTCATGCAAGAAGTCTTCTTAGCTTAAAAACATCTAACCAACAATTAGACATGCTAACTAATATAATGAATAATAGATTAACAGTAAGACAAACTGATGAAGCTATAAAAGATATTTTAGATCAAAATAGTGATGAAGAAAAGGTGATAAATTTAATGAGTAATCCAATATTTCCTAATATCATTAGTAATGAGAAAGAAGATAAACAAACATTTAATCAAGAAAAAGAACAAGATATGTTTCCAAGGTTTAATGAACCTAATTTGAACTTTCAAATGCCTAATATAGAACCAATTGAAAATATTGAAAACAAAGATATAAATCCAACTTTAATAGAAACACCTACAATTGCAGATCTTTTTAAACCAAAAGAAAACCAACCAACAGTTCAACCAGAAGAAGAAAAAAAATTTTATAATGTTGGATTAATGGAAAATGAAGCTCCCAATATGGTAATGGATAATATAGTGAAAGAAGAACCAATTTATGCTAAAGAAGCTATAAATGAAATGCCTTTCATACCAAATTTTAATAATGAAGAAAACACTATCGAAACCCCAATAATTCCTAATGTGGAATCAGTTGAAAATAAAATAGATTTAAAAGAAGCTATAACAAAAATAAGACTAGCAAAAGAAGAATTAGAAAAACTAGGATTTAATATTGATATTGAAGAATTTGATTTTGAATCTATATATCAAATGATAATTAAAATCAAAAAATAGTAGATATAAATAAATTAGGAGGATAATCAAATGAAAAAACTAGGATTTACTTTAATAGAAGTAATAGCTGTAATAGTAGTTTTAGCTTTAATACTGTTAATTACTGTACCAAATATTTTATCAACAACAGATAGACAAAAAGAAAAACAATGGAAAACCATAGAACAGAGTATATTAGATGCAGCTGAACAATTTGTAACAATGAATAGAGATAATCCTGAGTGGGGAGATTTTATTGATTTAAAAATTTATGATTCAGAGCATCCCGACAACAATTATATAGATATACCACTAAAATTATTACTAGAAGAAGGTGTTTTAAAAAAACCAATTATAGATCCTAGAACAGGTGAGGAAATAGATTATAACGGGACAGTAAGAGTAGAGATTGTAGGAGAAGGAAAGCCGTTAGTATATACTTATCCTGGTGGAGATAAGATTGCTGAAAAAACTATTTATGGAAAAACAATACCAAGCGTAGTAACAGATGGTGGATCTTGTAGTGTACGTCTATATACAACAATTCCTAATCTTGAAGATATGGAGTTTTATGTGTCAACTCCAGATTGGAGAGGAAATTGTAATTTTTCAGTAGATTTTCATCGTGAATTTGAGCTTGATCCAGAAAGTAGATTATTAGGAAATATAGCCTCTTTAGTGGGTCAAAACACTTATACATTAACAACACAATCAAATTTAGAAAGATGGGTTCATATTCATGCTATAGGAAATGGAGAATCTAGTATATCTAATTTAAAATTAGAATTTAGTGATGGTTTTAAAGGTTATGTAGCAGAAGCTGTTACAGAAGGATATATATATCCGTTAGTTTTATATGTGGAGCATAATGAATATAATTATGATTTTTGGGAAGGTTTATTAGATTATCAATTTATATCAAATGGAGCTTCAAGCGGAGTAGGAAAAAATCCACTATTTAATATGTCACTTAAAACAACAAGCAAAGCAAAATTAAAAGCCATATCATATAATACTTATTTTGGTATGCCAGATTATACACTTTCTTTAGATATGATGATATATGAGTATCCACCTTATGTTGATATATCTTTAGAACCATTTTAATAATTAATTGCTTTGTTTAAATGCTTTTTCTAAATCATTAGAAGAAACAAAAGGTTCTGTACCTTTAATATAGTATAGAATCTTTTTTTTGTTATCACTATTAGTTGCTAAATTACCTGTTATAGGATTCACTAGAACACCAACAACATTATCAGGTATCTTATACCATGTTTCTTCTAATGTTTTTTCTTTTAAATAATCTTCTGCTGTATCTACAAATATATTTTTAGTAATTCTATAATCATTAACTTCAAGTTTTGTATTATTATCATAACCAGTCCATACAGCCATTAACATATCTTTATTATAGCCAATCATCCAAGAATCACCATCAGTAGAACCTGATTTCATTGCATATTTTTTTGATAATCTAGGAGCAAGATAAGTACAAGAAGGTGTGTTGTAATCGGTTAACATATAATCATAAGTTCCAGTTAATAAATCATTTAAAATATAAACTAAACTTTTATTTAAAACTTTATCATCAACTTCATTATAAGTATAAATTGTATTTCCGCTCATATCATCAACTCTTAAAATAGTATGAAGAGATACTTTAGATCCTTCGTTAGCTAAAGTGTTATAGCCTGACAATAAGTCAATCATTGTAAGTTCATCAGTACCTAAAGGAAGAGAAGGTAATGGTGATAGACTTTTTTGAATACCAACTCTTTTAGCTATATCAACCAAGGTATTTTCTCCTAAAAAAAGATGAGTTTTAATAGCAAAAATATTATCAGAATAAGCTAGGGCTAAAGATAAAGGAATTTGTCTATGACCATAAATATCACCATAATTATTAGGGGCATAAGTTTTATTATTACTAAAAGTAAAAGTAGTAGGTTCAGATGCAAAAGAACTAGATGCTGTAAAGCCGTTTTCTAATGCTTCATAATAAAGAAAGGGTTTCATGGTTGATCCTACTTGTCTTTTAGATTGAATTGCACGATTAAATTGGCTTATACCATAATCAACACCACCAATTAAAGCTATTATTTTACCAGTTTTAGGTTCTATCATAATACTTGAAACTTGCATATCTGGTTTAGATATATTTTCATTAACTTTTTTTTCTAATATTTCTTGAGCATTAATATCTAGGGATGTATATATTTTTATACCACCCATTTCTAACATTTCTTTAGGAATAGATTTAATAGTTTTAAGTTCTCTTATAACAGCATCTTTATAATAATTTATAGTAGCTAAATCATTTTTATCTTTTTTACCTATAAAAGTTAATTCTTGATTATATGCCATATTTTTATCTTTATCAGAAATTTTATTGTTTTTAAACATAGATACTAAAACTACTTTTTGTCTTTTTTTTGACATTTCATAATTATCTATAGGTGAATAGTTAGTTGGAGATTTTGGTATGCCTGCTAGAATAGAACTTTCAGCTAAATTTAAATCTTTAGCACTTTTACCAAAATAATACTTACTAGCAGCTTCTATTCCAAACACACCGCCATAATTAATAGTGTTTAAATATCCTTCTAAAATAGTTTTTTTATTATAATGAACTTCAAGTTCAAAAGCAAGCCAGGCTTCGTTTATTTTTCTTTTCCATGTTTTTTCCATTGTTAAATATATATTTCTTGCATATTGTTGGGTTATAGTTGATGCTCCTTCTGATTTAGATTTTGTAAGTAAATTAGTTTCTATAGCTCGTATAATTCTAAGAAAATCAAAACCAAAATGATGATAAAATCTTTTATCTTCTACTGATGTAATAGCATCAATAAAATAAGGTGATACTTCATCTAAACTAACCCATTGACTAGTACCATTACCTTCATAGAAAGCGTCTAAATCTTTATCATATATATAAAGACCACTACCTTCTTTTATGTTTATTTTAGGAGTAAATAAAGCATAAAAATAAGCTCCTAGAAAAACTATACATGAGATAATAATTAAAAATAACATCATTCTAATTATTTTTCTAAAAAACTTCATATAATCACCATTATTAGTATGAAATAAAAGTAATAAAATATGTTATTTACTATATTTTATTTTTTATAAAATTTAATGTTAAAAAAACCTTATTTTATGTTATAATGCTTCTAATTGGTGATAATTTATATGGAATTAGTTAGTATAAATGTTGAAATAAAAAACATTGCATTTTTAAAAAATAATATGTATAATGTGATAGGAAATTTTGAGATACAAAACAAAACTCTTACATATAATGAAGATGAGTCAACCAATGTTTCTGTTTCTTATAGCGATATGTATATAACACTAAGAAGAAAAAACAAAGCTTTAGAAATGGAGCTAAATTTTAAAGAGAATAAGTTTGAAAAAGGACATTATTATATAAATGAATTAGATTCATATATATTAATTAAAACTTATACAAAATTTCTAAAAATAGAAAAAAACAAAATAATAATAGAATATCAAATAATTATTGATAATGATATTATAGAACAACAGATTATAATTAAATGGGAGAGTGTTTAAATATGGATTTAAAAAAAATATCAAAAGAAGAATTAGAATTTATGTCTTATACAGATATAGCATATGAAAAATTAAAAGGATCAAAAAAAGGGTTTAAAACAATGGATTTATTTAAAGAAATATGCAGCCTTTTAAATATTGATGAAGATGAAATGCAAGAAAAAATAACAGATTTTTTCTCTTCAATGACAACAGATAAAAGATTTATTTTATTAGAAAATGGTAAGTGGGATTTAAAAGAAAATCATGCTGTTAAATTAATTTTAGATGAAATAGAAGAAGAAATAGAAGAAACAGAAGAAATAGAGGAAATGGAAGAAGAAAGTTTAGATGATTATGATTCATCCAATGATATTGATGAAGAAGATACTGATGATTTAGTTATTGTTGATGAAAATGAATTAGAAGAGGAATAATTAACCTTTTTTTCATCAATATTAAAAATAAGAAAGGATTGGGATTATGAGTTTATTAAAACAAATAGAAAAAGATATAAAAAAAACAATTGAAAATTTAGGTTATGAGATAGATAAAACTTCTCTAACAATATCTAATAGAAAAGATTTAGGACAGTTTCAATGTAATGATGCTTTTGTTTTAGCCAAAAACTATAATAAGCCATCTAGAGATATTGCTTTAGAAATATCTGATAATTTATCTAAAAATGCTAACTATGAAAATGTTAATATAGCGGGAGCAGGATTTATTAATATTAGTCTTTCTGATTCTTTTTTAACTAGTTATATGAGAGAATTAGAAATTGATTTAAATAAAGAGATTAATAAACATGAAAAGAAAAAGATAATAATAGATTATGGTGGGGCTAATGTAGCTAAAGCATTACATGTTGGACATTTAAGAGCAGCTAATATTGGAGAGGCTTTAAAAAGATTATCAAAAACATTAGGTTATGAAATGATTGGTGATACTCATTTAGGAGATCAAGGAAGACAATCTGGGATGTGTATTTTAGAAATAAAACAAAGATATCCTGACTTACCTTATTTTGATCTTAATTTTAAAGGTGAATACCCAAGTATTAGTCCTGTAACAGGAGAAGAATTAGAAAGTATTTATCCAATTGCAAATAAAAAAGCTAAAGAAAGTGAAGAATATTTAGAAGAGGTAAGAAAAATAACAGGAGAACTACAAAATGGTAACAAAGGATATGAAGCCTTATGGAATCATATTAAAGATACTTCAATTAAAGAAATAAGAAAGATATACGATGAATTAAATACTGATTTTGAATTATGGGAAGGGGAAACTGATTCATATCCTTATATACCAGAAATGCTGGAATTATTTAAAGAAAAAAATCTTATTTATGAATCTGATGGAGCTATTATTATGGATGTAAAAGAAGATAGTGATGAAAAAGAAATACCACCTCTTATCTTAAAAACATCTAAGGAAGCATATACTTATCAAACAACAGACTTAGCAACTATATATGGAAGAATGAAACGTTTTAATCCTAATGGTATATGGTATGTTGTTGATATTAGACAATCTCTTCATTTTAATCAAGTGTTTAGAGCAGCTAAAAAGTCAGGTATGATTCCAGCTGATTTTGACATTCAACATTATGGTTTTGGAACAATGAATGACAAAGATGGTAAGCCTTTAAAAACTAGAGATGGTGGAAATATGAGACTTATTGATTTACTAGATTTAGTAAAAAAAGAAACTTATAAAAGGCTTAATCCATCTATTACTGATGAAAAAGAAAAAAAAGAAATTGCAAATACTTTAGCTGTTTCAGCCATCAAGTATGCTGATCTTATTCCTAATAGAACAACTGACTATGTTTTTGATTTTACTAAATTTAGTGATTTAGAAGGTAAAACAGCTCCTTATTTAATTTATTCTACCATTCGTATGAAGTCATTATTAAATAAAGCTTTAAATGAATCTATTGGACCTATAACAAAAATAAATAATGATACTGATAGAGATGTTTTATTAATGTTATTAGAATTAGGTTTAACTTTAGAAAAATCATTTCAAGCTAAATCATTAAATGAAATAACAGATTATATATATAAGTTAACTAATACTTATAATAAATTTTATTCTGAAAATAAAATATTAATTAATGAAGACAATGAACAAAAAGCATCATGGTTAGGATTAACTAAATTAGTCTATAATACTAATTTAAAACTATTAGATATATTAGGAATAAAAGTACCTGAGAAAATGTAGGTGATTTTAAATTATGTTTGAAAGACTAAAATTAATAGAAGAAAGATTTAATAATATTAATGAAGAACTTATGTCATCATCAGTTATTAATGATATTAAAAAGATGAAAACACTTTCTAAAGAACAAGCAGATTTAAAAGAAATTGTTGACAAATATGATATTTACAAAAAAATACTATTAGATATTGATGATGCAAAAGATATGCTTAATGATAAAGAAATGGAAGAATTCTTATTAGAAGAAATAAAAAAATTAAATGAAGACAAAGAAAAGATAATAAACGAACTAGAAATAATGCTTTTACCTAAAGATATTAATGATAAAAGAAATGTTATTATTGAAATAAGAGGAGCAGCAGGTGGTGATGAAGCTAATATTTTTGCTGGTGATCTTTATCGTATGTATACAAGATATGCAAATAATCAAGGATGGATAGTAGAATTAATTGATGCTTTAGATGGAACAAGTGGTGGTTTTAGTCAAATTGAATTAATGATAAAAGGAATAGATGTATATTCAAAATTAAAATATGAAAGTGGGGCTCATAGAGTACAAAGAGTTCCAGAAACAGAATCCCAAGGAAGAGTACACACTTCAACAGCTACAGTTGTTGTTATGCCTGAGGCAGAAGACATTGATGTTGATATTAAAGAAAGTGATATTAGAATCGATATAACAAGAAGTAGTGGAGCAGGAGGACAATCAGTTAATACAACTGATAGTGCTGTTAGAATGACTCATATTCCAACTGGTATAGTTGTTTATTCACAAACAGAAAGAAGCCAACTTAAAAACAGAGAAAAGGCTATTAAACTATTAAAAACAAGAGTTTATGAATATTATCTTAGAATAGAAGAAGAAAAAGTAGGAACAGAGAAAAAAACCAAAATAGGAAAAGGCGATCGTTCTGAAAAGATTAGAACTTATAATTATCCACAAAATAGAATTACTGATCATAGAATTAATTTTAGTGTAATGAATTTAGATAAAGTGATGGATGGACAATTAGAACCTATTATTGAAGAATTAATTCATGAAGATCAAAAATTAAGATTAAAAGGATAAATTATTTAAATATAAGCTATTAAACAATAAAATTAATATGACCAAAATTAATAATTAGTCATATTTTTTTGTTACTAAATTATTAATTTAGTCATTTGCATCAATAATGTTACTATGTTATATTATTTTTGGTGATTATATGAATGAAACAAAAACAATTAACAAAGATGTAGAAACATTAGTTAATCAAGCTGATATATTAATTAGTAATACAATTAGAAAGATTAATTATGAATTAATAAACATGTATTTTAATCTTGGTAAGATGATTGCAGAGTATAAAAGAGATAACAATTCTAAATATGGTGATCAAGTAGTAAAAAGATTTAGTGAAGAGTTATATATAAAATATGGAACAGGATTTAATCGCAATAATATTTTTAGATCGATTCAATTTTATAAAATATTTTCAAAAATCCCCCTAGGGGGACAATTTAACAATATAAATTGGTCTCATATACGTGAATTATTAAAATTTAAAGATATTAATATAATTCAATTTTATTTAAATGAAATAGAAAAGAAAAAACTTACTAAAAATGAATTAATAATAAACATTAAATCTAAATCATATGAAAGAACAATCTCTAATCAAAAAAGTAATATAAATAAGAATATAGAAAACACTTTAAAAGATCCTATTATCTTAAATATAAAAGATAAAAAAAGAAGTGAAAAAGAATTAGAAGAAGAAATAATATCTAATATTTTTAATTTTATGAAACAAATAGGAGATAATATCTTTTTAAAAGATAGACAATATAAAATTAATAATAATGGATTAATATATAAAATAGACTTAGTGTTATATGATAAAACTAATAGTAATTATATCTTAACCGATTT
>Ga0082212_10011342_pt1 | contig 11308 bp, 11 predicted proteins | sample TergutNt197P3_FD_71548 | JGI IMG/M metagenome (GOLD analysis project Ga0082212, IMG submission 71548) | Neocapritermes taracua P3 segment gut microbial communities from Petit-Saut dam, French Guiana - Nt197 P3 | ecosystem: Host-associated > Arthropoda: Insects > Digestive system > Gut ... | reverse complement strand
CAGTACACAGTCAAAATACCATCCGATGCTTGTACGACCGGAACGCCGGGAGTATCAAGTTGAGGTTGTGTTTCAGTTGGCTCTGAAGGCTCTTCAGGGTTTGATATAACATCATTCTTCGGGCGCAATATTTCAATATCGCCAACCAAACTGCACGATGCAAACACTATTGAAATAACAATTAAAATCCTCAATGTGCTTTTTCTCATCATTTTCTTTCTCCCTGTTTGAATCGGTATCTAAGACCTACAGATATTTTATTTTCCGCCATTTCAAAATTGGTTCGCAGAGTATAGGATATATCGACGACGTTCCCGATATTAAAACCTGTGGTAAAGCCGGCTGCCATTATGTCCTTTGAAACCTTTCCTTCGGTATAGTCCAATTTTACTATCATGTAACCGCCCCCGGCGCCAATGTACCAGCCAAGTTTTTTGTCAAACGGCACAAACAGGGCGTAATGTGCATAAGGATAAAAAGAATGATACCCCACATCTTCGGTTCCGCTTATCATGCCAAAGTCAAGACCGATTTCCAAAAACGAATAACGCAGCGGGGCGATGGTTCCATGCACCGTACCGATTACCCAGGGGGCTGCAAATGACGTGCCGGCTGAAACGCCCAGGCTCCACATTTTTGCAGGGTCTACGAACAGAGCGGCGCGGGAAAGTTCGCGGCTGCGGGCGGCAATCAGCGCCTCGGCGTTTTCCGGGTCAGTCAGCAGCAGCGCAAGTTCCGCCATCAGTTTTATGCCGTCGTCTATTATCCGGTACTCCCGGCTGCCTCCGGTAAGCTGAACGCCGTTTTCCACATGGAGTATCTGGGCGGTAAACAGGTTCATCTTTCCAAGGCTGCCTGCCTCGGCGGCAAGCACGTACCCGGCGTTAGCTGCTTGGCCCAGCCTCTTTACCCCTTCCTCGGCGGTATGCCCCTGGTGTTGATACTCCAGTTCCTTTAACGCCGCTTGCATGGTGGTAGTTCTGGGCAGCACGGCGTATTTGCCGGTGTCGGTTATTTCTATGGCTAATATCTGCGCCAGAACTTCAGCATCCCGTGCATTGACTCCGCTGATAGCGGTATTAAAGGGGGCGACAGCCAGTTTGGGCAGATCGGTACTTTCCCGATTTGCGGCGGCAATTATCTTTTTCGATATATCCGGCAGTATTGCCCTGATGTCCTCGATTCTCCGGTATTCGCGGTAGCCGCCAGCGATCTGCTCAAAGGTTTCGACATTGACAATAGTGGTGATGATAAGGTTGCGCCTGCCCAGGCGGTGTATGCTGCCGGAGACCACAAAGTCTACATTTAACAGACGGCCCAGATCTGCGATGGTATCAGAATCGGTATAGCCGGTCAGCTGGAAATTCTGCTCGGCAATCAGGGCATTGACCGCGCTGGTGCGGGGGACTACCGTGAAAGCCTCTCGGATATCCGGCTGGTTGGAAAAAAGGGCGGCGATGGTTTCTCCGTCCCCGCCGCTTACGCCGGTAAAGGGCAGAATTCCCAGATTGGGTTTTGACTGAGAAAATGCAAAAATAGAGCAGACCGCAAATAATACGACAGCAAGCAGTTTTCTCAGCATATAGCTTTAACCCCCAGTTTTACCCAATCGCCCTATCTTTTCCCAAACTCACACCTATACGGGATCATCATCCGGCGGAAGCCCAACTGTGGATTCATCCGTAACTGCTGAAATCACCGTTGCCATGATAAGCCGTTTTGCCTCCGGCTGAAGTTTTCGGTAACCCTCCAATAGTTCTTGTTCCTGTTTATCCATATTTTCAATCTTTAAGAGTAATATACACTATTTTAGAGTAATATTCAAGCATTTTTTATTATTCAGGGATATTTTTACTGCATTTTTCCATGTTCTTTGGTAACGTTATAGGGGGTTATGAATAAGAGATTAAAAGAATTGAGGAAAACTCTCAAAATGACCCAAGCTGAATTTGCGGCTAAACTTGAAATGGTTCAGAATTCCTATTCGAAAATTGAGATAGGAGAAAATTCCCTGACAGAAAAGAATATTTTTCTTATCTGCCTCATCTTCAATGTCAATGAAACGTGGCTGCGTACCGGCAAGGGGGAAATGTTCGACACAATATCAAAGCCGAAAAACGAAGAAGAAAAAAAACTCGTTGAAATGTTCCGCCGCTTATCACCGGAAATGCGGGCGTTTGTTCTGCGGAAAATCAGGGAATTACTACGGGTCGATGGGGAATTTGCCCCCTGAGAATTGACGCCTCACTTACAAACCCGTCTATGGAGTATATCGTTTATTTTTGTATAGTGAATACATACCGCTGATATAAATGATACAATAAGCACTAATAATACAAAGAGGTTGCATACCAATGAATAGGCAGTGGTTTATCGAATATTTCATAACGCAGGGAATCCCGTTATTGCTGTTGAAAAGCTGGGCAATGATAATTGAATTCCTGCCGTATCTTGTTATGGGAATATTGATCGGCGAACTATTGAAATTTGCTTCGTGGACAAAAATTATTTATAAGTGGGTAACAAAAGCGCCGGTTGTGTCGGTAATATTGGGGTCTGTTATCGGCATAGTTTCGCCGCTTTGCACTTACGGGACAATTCCGGTGGTAATTCAATTATATAAAAGTAAAGTGCATATCGCTCCGCTTATCTCATTTATGGCCGCATCGGCATTAATGAACCCGCAGCTCTTTGTAATGACAGCCGGCGGTATCGGGATTGAAATGGCAGTTGTACTTACGATTGCTGTTTTTATATTCAGTTTTGGGGCTGGGATGTTGTCTTATGTTATTCCCTCAACAATTATGGTCAGGAAAAGTATTATCTTTAACGAGGACGGCGGCGATACCATTCTAAACAGGGAAAAAAAACTTTTTATTGTAAAACAATATGCAATAAACTGTCTGAATAGTTTTAAAAGTGTCGGAGTTTTTGTACTCATTGGTGTTTTGATAAGCGCAGCCGCAGAAGTTTATATACCAAACCGTATCACAGCATACGCGATGCAGGCGGGGCGGATACCGACTATTCTTGCCGGCGCCTTAATGGGCATACCTATGTATGCGTGCGGAGGCGGCGCAATACCGTTTGTCCGCAATTTTATTTTGGGTAACGGTCTGGGGAAGGGCACTGCGCTCGCGTTTTTTTTGGTTGGTTCCGCTACCCGTCCTGCGCCGCTTATGGGTATGGCGGCGTTGTTTACCCCGTTGTTTTTGGCGGGGTATTGCGTTTTCCTTATTATTTCATCGGTGTTAATGGGGATTGTTTATGTGTAGAATTTTGTTAAAATAGTTTACATTGGAGAATAATTTATGAAGAAGTTTCTGTTTGTATTGATCCTCATTATCTCAATGGGTTTTACGGGCTGCAAAAGTAATAACGATTCCGCCAAGAGCGATCCCGAGGTGCCAACTACTGCCATCGAAACCGATGATTACTTTGCGCCTTTTGCCGAAACACCTCCGGTAATCGACGGTGTCGGCAATGACGCGGCATGGGATTTGGCCGAATGGAAAGATATTAAATATGCGTGGATGCTTGATCAGCCAAATGAATCGCAGCGGTTAACCGCGCCGTCCTCTCCCGAAGATTTTTCGGGAAGGTATAAAGTTGTCTGGACAGCAGAGAGGCTGTATTTCCTGATCGAAATTACAGATGATATCAGAAGCGTAACCTGGCCTAACTGGTATCAAAGCCCTGAAAATAATGACTGTGTGGAATTGTTTATCGATGAGGATGCGTCGGGCGGCAGACGGCCGGCTAACAGTAACAATTTTTTTGCGTATCACCTGAGTTTCAGCTATGATTCCGGTCCAAAATCCGCAGCGGATTATGTAGGAAATTCAACAACCGGTCATACAGGCGGGTTTATTGATCGTAGAGACCATTTAAATTACATGGTAGTAAATACCCCGGGTACAACATTGTATACATGGGAAATTGAGATGAAAGTGTTTGCCGACACCTATGTTAACACTGACAGCAGTACTCATGCGCCCGTAACATTGTTTGAAGGTAAAAAAATCGGTTTTGCAATAGCCTATTGCGATGCTGATGCGCTTAACAAACGCGAGCATTTTATGGGCAGTATGTATATCGACGGCGCTAAATACGGAAATGATACGAATCAAGGGTATCAGAACGCGGATGTATATGCAAAATTGCATTTGGTAAAAAATGCAACATCATCTGATAAATGGACGCAAATAACGAGCTCAAACTCAGCCTCAGTAGTTTCGATAGTACAGTCAGACAAACCGCAGGCAGAAGACCTTGATTATAACGATATAAAAGCGTTAGTTACGCAGGCGGCCGCTCTTGCGGGCGGGCTTGACGGGATTGTAAAAGCGGGCGATACCGTCGTACTCAAGCCGAATTTGATTCTCCTGCATGATGTTACCGGCAACGGCTATTCCGGGCCGAGAATCCCCCTGGAAGTGAACGGCATCTGTACCGACTATCGTGTGGTAAAAGCGGTATCTGAGCTGGTAAGGGACATAATTGGGCCGACAGGCAGAATCTGGGTCATGGAAGGATCATCAAAATTTTCTACGAAGAATCATTTCGATGACCTGGGTTATACTCAGGAAGATTTGCCCGAAGTAGATGAAATCATCGCTCTTGAACATGATTCGGGCGGTTATATAAAAAATTCCGATAACATTTCTCATACTAACCTTCTTAAAGTAACCCTGGACAATCCGGTTTACACATCGTCACACGTACATGGCGGTCAAACCTGGTATGCAGGCGACGGAGGGTATTGGGTAAACAAAAGAATGTATGAGGCGGATGTATTGATCAGCATTCCCGTGCTTAAAAATCATTGGACTGCGATTATCACCGGTGCTATTAAAAACATATCAATAGGCGCAACTCCGCCAAGTGTTTACGGAAATAACGGCGGCACCGGCGGTACTTTTCCTGTTCCTGATCTTTTTTTCGGCGCCGCTGTTACTGCCTCCAACAACTTCACCACCGATATCGGACGCAACAACCGGATACCCCATGATGTGACTAATCTCCATAAATGGATTGCCGATTATTACAGCGTCCTCCCCGCGGATTTTGTCATAATGGACGCATTGCAGGGTGTTGATTACGGCCCTGTTCCGGGCAGAGGCTATTCCGCCAGCGGCTGCACCTATACCCGCCTGGATCAGGCGTGGAAAAATAAGCGTTCTATTCTTGCGTCAAAAGACGCTCTTGCGCTTGATACCGTTGAATCAAATATTATGAACTGGAATTATGAAACAGTACCCTATTTGCGGTACTTAACCGGGAGAGGTCAAGTCGGCGCAGATCCAAACAAACCGCCAAAAACAGTAAACGGGAATCCCAAAAACATTACCGTGTTTGGAAATGTAAGAGTTGACGAATTAAGGGAAACATTCGGAGGAAACCCGCCGGGAGAAGGCCGTACGCTCACAGCCCAACAGTTGGCAAAACCCGCATTGACGATTAAATCCGCAGTATTTTCCGGGCAAGACCTTAACTTAAACCTGGATATTTCGGACAATACCGATAAAGTTGATATTTACATCAACGGAAACTACGCGGGAAGCGCGGGCGGAAATATGGGCAACATAACGTATAACGCTTCAACATTGAGTAAGGGCTCTCATTCCATAAAGGTAATTTCATATACCAAATACATGGCCCACACGGAAGCGGAGATAACGGCAACCAAATAGAACACGCTAATACGATTAAGAAGAATTTACCACGGAGTTAGGCACGGAGGTAACACGGAGTTTCACGGAGGAAGAATAGGGGGTTAAGAATTACTGTTTTAACGATAATTCCCGCTTCTTGCACTCATTTTCTTGATCCTTTATTCCTCTCCGTGAAACTCCGTGTAACTCCGTGGTAAATTTCTTAGATCTTTGTAATTAATCAATGCGATACTCCCGCTTCTCGCCGCTGGAAGGATCGGTAAAAAAGAGCGCTTGTGCGCGTAACGCGAGAATACCTGCTTCCGGGAGCGGCTCATCTTTTACCGGCAACGAATACAGCGGATCGTTCAGTATCGGAAAGCCTGCCCAGCAGAGATGGCAGCGTATTTGATGGCGGAAACCGCGCCTTATCCGCACCGTAAAAACATTGCCGCTAATGCCGGTAATTTCCGTGCGGTAACAGGCGCCCTGATCTTTGGCTATTTCCCAATACTTTTTACTGTCATCTATAACAGGACGAACCTGCTTCCTGCCGGGACCGAAGGGGCGGAAAAAACTTTCGATAGACAGCGGTTTTTCAGGAGAAGGCTGCAAATCGGGCAAAAACGGCGGAGGCGGAAAACCGGGAAGAGCGTTATCTGCATTAACGCAGGCGGCGGAATATTCCTTGATAAACGCTCCGTCAGTTTGCTGAAAATCGAAAAACTCAAAGCTCTTTTTGTTTTTTGCAAACAGTACCAGCCCGTGGGTTTCAAAATCCAGACGGTGCATGAGTCCGCCAAGAGATGCATATAATTCAACAAGGGAGCCGCCTTTTTTTTGCTTGTTGGGAACGCAGTGCATTTTGGGCGGTTTATACACAACCGCAAAATCATCGGTTTCTTCAAGTATATAGGGAAGGGTTTCATTTTCCATACTCGCCTTCAATGCTGTTCAGTTTTTTTATAACAGCGGCAAAACGTTCGGGCAGGGGGGATGAAAAAACACGCTCTTCACTCCCGCCGAACAGGGTTATTGTCAGGCTTTTAGCGTGAAGCATCAGGCCCGCGTCCGGAAACTGCTTGTCAGGCGCGCCGTAAACCGGATCGCCCAAAATGGGGCGGCCGATATACTTTAAGTGCACCCTCAACTGATGGGTGCGGCCGGTTTTGGGGCGGAGCAGTACCAGCGAATGGGTGCGCCATGTTTTTAAAACCCTGTAAAAAGTGACGGCGGCCTTTCCGTGAGCTGAAACCGCAAAACGTTTCCGATCGCGGACGTCCCTTGCAATGCAGGTTTCGATGCGGCCTTTCTTTTCCTTTGGCTCTCCGGCAATAACCGCCAGGTAGTTTTTTTTAACTTTTCGGGATTTGAACTGTTCCGCAAGAAAGGCATGGGCTTCTTCGTCATAAGCGGCGATGATGACTCCTGATGTCTCTTTATCAAGGCGGTGTACAATGCCGGGGCGCAAACCAACGGTTGAATCACTCTTGCCTTTGTTAAGCCTTCTGAAATACAGGGCGTTTGCGAGCGTACCCTGCCTGTTGCCCGCCCCCGGATGCACCACCATTCCCTGGGCCTTGTTTATCACAACCTGTTTATCATCTTCGTAGATTATTTCAAGGGGAATGTCCTGCGGGCTTATATCAAGCGGAGCAGAATCGTCCCATTCAAGTTCCAGGTTGTCTCCCTGCTTTACAAGCCGGGAGGCTTTAACATTTTTTCCGTTAACTTTTGCTTTTAAGCGCCTTGCCTTGATCTGGGAGCGGGTAAGCAAACGAAGATTTTCCGACACATAACGATCCAGCCGTAACTGAGGGGGAATTGATTCTTCTATTATATGTGAAAGGCAGGGCATTATTCTGGATTCAGATTGGCATCTTCACCCTGGATATCCGGCTCGTTTTCGCTGTCTTTTTCTGACTCAGGGTTCTCTGCCCAGGGGCTTGAATACGGCGTCCTGATAATGATGGTTGAACCTTCGGGCATACTTTCGATACGGCGGCGTTCCTTGTTCCGTTTTACCTTCACTATTATTAAATCCGTAAACGCAATTGTCGCAGACAGGCTTGCTGCAATTATCAATGTCGTTACAAACTCTTTGGATTCCATACTGATCGCGCCGGCAGATTTTATCGGCCATGGCGCATAACGATTGTCCGAGAAACTGCTGTATTTGCCCCATCGGTAGGTATCCATTGCAATGGTAGAGAATAACATGGTAAAGGGAAACGATCCAAAAGCGATTATATCCCAACGGCGCATATCTCTTACCCATTGAGGAAGGCCGGTCGTGTTCACCGGCGTTGACGATCCAGGGTCAGTCTGCGCCGTTACCTGAAATGGAATCAGCAGAAAAAGAGAAACAAGTACCGGAAAAAAGATCTTTTTCATCATTCCTTAAAAATTGAACTGCCTATCCGTAACATTGTCGAACCCTCTTCGACGGCAATTTCAAAATCGTTTGACATTCCCATCGAAAGACAGGCCCAGTTTTCCGCCGGGGGAAAACGCTTTTCCAGTTCTTTCTGCGCCTTCGCAAGAAACCTGAAAGAAGAACGTATCAAATCTTTCTCCTGCGTAAAGGGCGCCATGGTCATCAGACCCTGCGGCTTAAGGCCCTCGCCGCCCATGACAAGCTCCGCCGCCCGAAAAAGCCCGTCAAGATCAGCAAAACCGCTCTTTGACTCTTCCCCGGTATGAAGCTCAAGCAGAACCTCCAGCGGTTTATCCCGTTGACCTGTGTACCTGACAAGCTCGGCGATAAGCGCTTCCCTGTCCACTGACTGGATGCAATCAAAAAAAAGCGCCGCGCTCTTGGCCTTGTTCCGCTGCAAAGCGCCGATCAGGTGAACCTGTACAGCGGGATGTTTCCTTTTGAAAGCATCAAATTTTTCGATGCCTTCCTTTACCCTGCTCTCGCCAAAACACAGTATACCGGCGCGGAAAGCATCTTCCACCATGCCGACGGGCTGGAATTTCGACACCCCCAAAAGGGTGATTGCTTCGCGTTTTCTGCCGCTTGCATCGCAAACTTTTTGAATCCGCTCTTCGATTTCCGCAATGTTTCCGGCGACTGACATCCTTAAGTATTATATTCGCACATTTTCAACGGACTTTGCAAGAGAGAGAAAAACCTCCGAAGGCAGATCCTCTGCCCGCTCCCTGCCGCTCAGTCCGTTTTCAGCCAAAACAGCGGCGCAGATTTCCTGATTTTTTCCGAAACGGGAAGCGAGAAAAACGGTAAGGTTGTTTTTAATTGTTTTGCGCCTTGAGGCAAAAAGGGAGCGCACCAGCGGATAAAACACCGGCGGATACCCGCCTGCATTCCGGTTTTCCAGAAGAACCCCCATGCTCTCCACATTCGGCTGAGGGTAAAAAGACGAGGGCCGGATTAACATGAGCGGTTTTACCTTATATGCCGAGGCGCACAGCACCGAAAAAGAAGAATAATCCGCTGAACCGGCAGATGCGACCATACGGAGTGCAACCTCTTTTTGGACAGTAACCGCCATGCGGGTAAACAGCCGGCCCTTTTCGATCAGATCCGCCAGAAGCGCCGCCGCCACATTGTAGGGCAGATTTCCCAGAAGAAAGGGCGGCGCTTGCGAAGCATATGAGCTCTCCCAGGTTTTCATTACATCGCCTTCGACAAGGTTAAATTTTTTATCGTGGGAAAAAAGACGTTTCAGAATACGGATAAAACCGGGATCGATCTCGAACGCCCGTACTGTTAACCCTCTTTCAAGAAGCAGGGCGGTCATGGCGCCGAGGCCCGGCCCGATTTCCCAGACCTCGTCCGGGGGAGCGGCGCCGAGCGCTTCCACAAGAGCCTGCCGGGTTTGCGGGTTTATCAAAAAATTTTGACCGAATTTTTTTCTCATTCCCAGGCCTTCCTCTTCAAGAAAAGCCCGCAGGGCGGCGGCAGAATTATAGTTCAGCATATTAACCAAAAGGATGAAGAGTAAAAGACGCAGTGCGCCGCCGGTATTCAAGGATGGCAACTAACAGCGGGAGAACCAGAGAAAGCGCGAGAATCACAGCGGGCCTGGATGCGGAAATACCGGGCGCTCTGCCTGCAAAGGAAACAGTTTTTTCCATCAGTTGATAGAGCAAAGACAGGGGCGTATTGAGAAAGAACGAAAACGAAAAAAAATCCAGAACGAGCCAGGCCAGCGAACCTATCATGAAGACGGTTGTCAGCGGAACAAGCGCCAGGCCAGCAACAATTCCCACCGGCGCAAGCGCTCCGAAAGAAAAGGCGGTAATGCCGGCTGTTGCAGCAAACGCTCCGCATGACGCGGACAGGGGCTGCGCCAGAAAATCGGGTACTTTTCCCGAAAGCAGGGAGTACAGCGGCCGCCCGACAACCAAAATACCGGCAAGCGCCAGATAGGACAGAATGAACGAAATTGAATTTCCCGATCCCGGCGAGATGACGATCTGTAATAAAAAGGACAGCGCCAAAAGCGAAAGCGGCTCTTTGGGGAAGGCCCCCAACACCGCAAGGACTCCCAAAAGGTACATCAATGCGGCGCGGTTAAGCGACGGCATGGGGCCGACAATGAAACAGTAAAGGATGATGATCAAAGCGCCCGCAACAGAAGCGGCCTTAAGGCCGAGCGGCTTTTTAAGGAGAAAGGCAATCAAAGACGCCAAAACCGCCAGGTGCATTCCCGACAGCGCAAGAATATAAGAGCAGCCCGCATCCCGGTACATTGCCGCAAGGTTTGTGTCAAGGTTATCCCTTATACCCAGCAGCAGAGCGAGGGCAAGACCTCCCCAATTTCCGCTGAACCGTTTGATTAAGTTCAGCCTGATGCCGGTACGAAGCTTCTCCAATGCCTTTGCCGGTTTTACAACGTGCATGGATTCCGCGCTGTATATCCATCCCTCTCCGGAAGAGCTTTCGCGTAACCTTCCCTCCGTAAAAACGGCTGTTCCCCGCCCGAATTCCTTAAGCCTGTCTGCGCTCTCTTCGGGAAAGAAAACAGTAATTTCGCCCCTGCTTTTTACCCGCACTCCGCCTTTCCCCGCACATTCCCGAAGGGAAACAGACGCCATTACCCGGCCGCCCGTTATTATTCGTGGATCTTCAAGCAGCACTCCGTTCAGGGCAGTTACATTCTCATTCGGGATTCCAAAATAAATATTATTGCGTCCGGCCTTTGCCGCGCATAAGCCTATGCAGATTCCCACGGTAAAAACCGTGCTGCATACTGTTGTTAGCCGCAATAACCTGCCTCCGCGGTGCGCTGCCATTGAGGAAAGCACCCGGAAAAAAATGAGAACCGTGAGCAGGATAAGCAGAATGGCGATAAACCCGGCCGCAGGCGCTGCACTAAGGTAATAGAAACCAATAGCAGCGCCCAATGCGGCGCATACAACCGGGGTAAGCCGTAGACGCGTTACCATTTAAGGCGGTCAATTGCCTCCCTTGCCGCAGCCCGGATATATTCGGAGTAATTTATATAACTGATTTGTGTCAGCTGATCAAAGGCGGCCTTATCACCGATAAGGCCCAGCGCCCTGATTATCGCCAGGGTTATTTCTGTGTCGTATAATGCTGTTTTTCTGGTTTGGGCGTTGATAAGGCCAAGCTGCAGAAGCAGAACCGCGGCGGCTTCGGAATTTCCGACCGCGCCCAATCCTTC
>Ga0082212_10011341_pt1 | contig 11308 bp, 9 predicted proteins | sample TergutNt197P3_FD_71548 | JGI IMG/M metagenome (GOLD analysis project Ga0082212, IMG submission 71548) | Neocapritermes taracua P3 segment gut microbial communities from Petit-Saut dam, French Guiana - Nt197 P3 | ecosystem: Host-associated > Arthropoda: Insects > Digestive system > Gut ... | reverse complement strand
CGGCTCGTCACGAAACGCTCCGGCCACAGATTCAAACGATGATGTATCATACCCGGCGATGAGCAAATCGACAGTGTTCGGATATTGGATCAGCGACAGGAGCTTTTTCAGTTCCCCCGCCCGTTTTTCATATTCTTTACGCGGCTGGATATTCGGGTTGAAAAATAGTGCAGTTATCCGGTAAAACGGCGACAGGCATTCAAGCGCGTAACTCGCGCATGGCGCGCAGCAGCAATGCAGCATGAGCCTGGGAACGCAGCCGCCCTCGCCGGGCATAGTGCCAACATACGCGTCCATTTACCCTCCATGCCTGCAAACCGGCCGGTTGATCAGCTCCCCCGGACGCATGAATAACTAAAAATACTTCCTTATTCTGTCTGTTGCAAGGGCTATATCAGCGCTGACGGTTATCGTAAACTTCACATTCTCCCGGCTGCTGAAGCTCTCGCACCAGTCGAAGAAATCCTCCGCTCTTTCGTCGACTCCCTCGCCAATGATCCGGAGCGCGCTGTCAATGAATATATGCGTAATATCATAATTAGCTGAATGCAAGCCGCTTATAAACCCCTTCAGAAACACATATCCGTCGAAGTCATACTGAGACGCTTCGATCAGCCTGACCTTGTACGGAATATCATATTTCAGCTTCGAGCCCTTTTCTATGCAGACTACATCGCCGTTTTCATCCTCCACGGCTTTATTGACAAGCTCTATAAGCTGCTTTGTTTTTCCGGAGCCTTTCAGGCCCATTATCACCTTGACCAATTTAATCAATCCTTTCTTCTTAATTATCTAAAGCCCCAAGATCGCGAATAGATTCTTCTTGTATGCCTCGACGCCCGGCTGTCCGAACGGATTTACGCCGGATACCAGCGCCGAGACGGCGACCGAACGCTCAAAGAAGTAGACCAGCGCGCCGAATGAAGTCGCCGACATACCCGGCGCGTGCAGCTCGATCACCGGCACGCCCCCGTCTATATGAGCTTTTTTTACGGCTTTGGACGCCGCTTTATTGACGGAATGTAAATCAAGCCCCGCAAGAGAGGCGATTTTATCGCTATGCAGCGGGCCTCCAGGTATAGCCGGGTTTACACGCGGTTCGTCGAAGGATGCGAACGTCTCCATGATAGTACGCTCACCCTCCTGTATATACTGGCCGAGCGAATGGAGATCCGCAGTATAATCCGCAAACGCCGGGAAAATACCAATACCGGCTTTACCTTCGCTCTCGCCGAAAAGCTGTTTCCACCACTCGCCCATATAACGGAACGCCGGTTCGAAGCAAGCTAGCATCTCTATCTTTTTGCCTTTTCTGTATAAAACCTGACGAGCCGAGGCGTAAAGGCAGGCATTTTCGACGCCTGTATCCATCTCTTCTTTCGCTCCGGCCATGATTTCGTCTATATCGACGCCCGCGACAGCGCAGGGAAGCAAGCCGACTGCGGTCAGGAAGCTGTACCTCCCCCCAACCTCAGGAGGCATCTCCAGGCAGGCGTACCCCTCGCGTGAAGCCATCTCACGTAGCGGCGAGCCGGTTTTGTCCGTTATCACGTACAATCTGTCCTTTAATCCGGCGGCGCCGTATTTTGACTCAAGCATAGCCTTGAAAAAGCGCAGCGCTATTGAAGTCTCGATCGTTGAACCTGACTTTGAAATAACATTTACGGAAAAATCTCTGTCGCCGATAAGGTCGAAGATATGCTGCAGGTATTCCCCCGACGCGTTGTTACCGGCGAAATAAATATCGGGCGTCTTTTTGGGCAGCGAGTTATAGTAAGGGGATTTAATGTACTCTATAGCCGCGCGCGCGCCCAGATATGAACCGCCGATGCCTAATACGACAAACGCCTCGGACTCTCCGTTTATTTTCGCGGCGACGTCCTTGATCTCTTTTGATATCCCCGCGTTATAGTCCGACGGTAAATTGAGCCATCCGTTCTCATAAAGCGTTTTTACTTCTTCCAAAGGTTTGCTTGTGTCAACGGCGCGTAGTTCGCTTTCATCCAGAAAATCGAGAGCGCCTTCGATGTCTACCTTTATCATATTGACCTCCCTAAGATTTTACTTGATAATTATATTGATGAAAATTGTCTTGCATTTTTGCTTTTACTATTCTATAATTACAGTACGTTTCGCGGGCATAGTTCATCGGTAGAATGGAAGCTTCCCAAGCTTCAGAGGTGGGTTCGACTCCCATTGCCCGCTCCACCCGGCGCGTCATCGCGCCGGTTTTATTATGGTTCCCTGGGCGGGAATGGTTCAATAGGCGGGTCCGGTATAACAAACACCCCTTCTTCTTTAAAGATCGCTACGATGCGATTGTCGCTGGTTCCGGTCACTGTATTGAAAGGCCATTTGCAGGTTATCAGCGTCGCTCTCGCGTCGCCTCTTGTATCCATGATCAAATGTGCGGGAGCAGTCCTGAGCTCATATACAAAAACGCTTTCAAGCAGGAATCTGCCGGTAGTCCCGTCCGCGTAATCAATTTCCATTTCATCGCCTATTTCCAGTTCGTCCAGATTGAAAATCCTGCTTCGGACTCCGCCCCAGGTATTATGACCTCCAAAAATAGCGTTGCCCTCGTTACCCGGGATCGCGCTGCGCCCAAACCATGAAATCACTTCAAGCGCCGGCACTATCTGCATCGTGCCTTTCGCGTCGGCTCCCGTTTCACGCACCTCGTAGTCAAGCGAAAGGGCGGGTATCCTCATCCTGACAGGAAGCGACGTCAATATCGCTTCTCTGGCGGTAACGGTCTGTGACTCCGGTATATCCCCGGGTTCTGCTTCCGGGCTCGGTTCCGTCTCCGGTGGCGGTTCCGGTTCCAAAGGAACCGGCAACGGCGGCGGGGATCCTTCGGTATTATTAAGGGCTTTATCCTCATCAAAGAAAGGCATATCCATGGAGGCGGCGGGCTTGCGCGCATTACCTGCTATTACCCCTATAACGAGTAAAACTATGAATACGCATAGTGCGAGGGCAAACGCAGCGCTCTTTGTGAATAGTTTCCTTCGCATCCGGAGTTCCTCCAAAGCCATCATGTGTTTCCGCTTTCGGTAATAACTATAATACCACTATCGCGGGATATATACAATGTTGATTATCATTAACGGAGATTGTCTGGTTATGCGACGTTATTGCTCAGGGGGTAACCCGATTATCAGGAGCCCCTTAAAAACTCCGCGATTTTCCGGGCGGCAGCCGCTATTTCCGCCGCCGGCTTCACAAGACCAATGCGTACATGACCCTCGCCGAGCGAGCCGAAGCTTATGCCCGGCACCAGCGCGACGCCGGTTTTTTTCAGAAGCTCAAGCGCAAAATTCAATGAATCACGGTGTTTGTCCGGCAGTTTTGCCCACGCGAACATAGTCCCCTGCGGCGGCGTGATTTCCCAGCCCCCCTCCGACAATGCGGCGCACAGCGCGTCGCGGCGCGACTGGTACTCGTCCCGTAACCCGGCCAGGCAACTCTGCGGGCCCGTTATCGCCGCGACTGCCATCGCCTGTACCGGTTTGAAAATCCCATAGTCAATATTCGATTTCAATCGAGCAAGAGCGGCGCAAACATCGGCATTGCCGAGCATAAATGAAATTCTCGCGCCGGTAAGGTTGTATGATTTCGATAAACTGTTAAATTCGACGCCCACGTCTATCGCGCCCTTGGCCTCTAAAAAGCTGTGACCCTCCGCCCCGTCGTAGACGAGCTCGACATAAGCGTTGTCATGGATAACGCTTATGTCATATTTTCTCGCAAACCAGACGGTTTTTTCAAAGAACTCCATCGGCGCGAGCCTGCCCAGCGGGTTGGCGGGGTATGAAACGATAAGCAGCTTTGCGTTATGTGCGTCCGCCGGAGAGATGCTCTCGTAGTCCACAAGATACCCAGACTCTTCGCACAATGGCGTATACAGTATTTTCGCCGATGACAACCGCGCGCCGGTCAGAAACATGGGATATCCGGGATTTGGTATCATTATTCCATCGCCCGGGTTCAGGAGCATTAACGGAAGATGCGCCAGTCCGTCCTGCGAACCTATAAGGCCGCAGACATTCTCTCGTCCGAGGTCAACGGAAAACCTGCTGCTATACCATTCCACCGCCGCGTCCGTAAGTTCTGCCGTATCAGCCAGCGCGTATTTATAGCTCTCCGTATCAGCCGCACTTTTTATAAAGGCGTCAACAATGTGTTTTGCCGGCGGTAAGTCCGGAGTCCCCACGCTCAGGTCGCAGACCGGCATGGCGCACTCCCCCATCGCTTCTATAAGCTTAATAAATATCGACGGCTCAAACAGTTTCATTTTATCGGAATACATGGTACGTTCCCTCTCCTGCATACTGCGCTATTGCCAACTCAGGATTCGCCTTAACTGCCCGGCGCGCGCTTTCTGCGCCTGCAGTTGCCGCAATTGCCGCATTTTTTCCCCCTCTTTTCACCGAAATATCTCAGCATATACGCCCTAAGGCAACTTTCTGTTTCGCAATACCTCGTCATTTTGTCAAGGCGTTCAAAATCGCGGCGCTGTACGATTTTTTGCTCCCTCTCCGAAAGCTCTTCATTTTTACCGGTTCTGCGTATAAGGAATTCGGCAGTTTTTATATCGTCGCTTGAAAACATAAGGATGCAATCCGACGGCTTACCGTCGCGCCCGGCGCGCCCCGCTTCCTGATAATAACTTTCCATGTTTTTAGGCATATTGTAATGGAACACAAAACGCACGTCCGGCTTGTCTATGCCCATCCCGAAAGCGTTCGTCGCTACCATGACTTTCGCCTTGCCGCTGACAAAATCCTCCTGGCTTTGCCGCCTCTCTTCATCTTCGAGGCCCGCGTGGTACCGCGCGGCGGCTACCCCGTGTTTTTGCAGTTCGCCGCAAATCGAGTCCACGGTTTTGCGCGTCGCACAGTAGACGATCCCGCATTTTCCTGCGCGGTTTGCTATACACTGAAGGAAAAACGCCTGTTTGCTTTTTGGCTTTGCCACTTCAAAGTAAAGGTTCTGCCTGTCGAAACCGGTCGTCAGGCAGGTCGGGTCACGCATATTCAGCAATCTCAGAATATCGCTCTTTACCTCCGCGGTTGCCGTCGCTGTAAACGCTCCCAGTGCCGGGCGTTCCGGCAGGGCTTCAATGAAGCCGGGTATCTTCAGGTAACTCGGCCGGAAATCCTGCCCCCACTGCGACACGCAGTGCGCCTCGTCGACCGCTACCAGAGCTATAGGCGCTTCCCTCGCGAACTCAAGAAAAGCTTCCGTTCCGAGCCTTTCCGGCGCTATATAAATTATCTTGTAGCGCCCTGCCGCCGCCCGCCGAAGTACCTCCGCATGCTGGGGAACAGTAAGCGACGAGTTGATATACGCGCCCGGTATGCCCGCTTGCTTCAGCGCCGCGACCTGGTCTTTCATAAGTGAGATCAGCGGTGAAACGACCAGCGTTATTCCGCCGAGCAGTATTGCAGGTATCTGGTAGCACACTGATTTACCGGCTCCCGTCGGCATTATCCCCAACGCGTCCCTGCCGGCGAGCAGCGCATCGATAAGCACCTCCTGCGCCGGGCGGAACGCTGCATGCCCGAAGTATTTTCTGAGAGCCTCGATCTTAGTCATCCCGCTGCTCCTGTCCCCTCATATCGTAATCAATAATACTATACATTCCCGTCAGGCGCAAGCTTCAAAAAGATACAGGTCAGGGGGTATCCGGTGAACTGCTTTTTTGAAGCGATTCTTTGTAGCGGAGCGGTGGCGACTGTGAATATACCAATACAAGGCTTTTTGAGCTTTAAAAAAGCAGTTCACCGGATACCTCCTGACCGGCAACTTAAAAATCCCCCCTGACCGGTTACTTAAAAATCCCCTGACCGGTTACTTAAAAAAACACTTGCTTTTTCAAGCCGCCTTTGTTAAAATACCATGGCGCGCAATCAATGACGCACGGTTCCTGATTTTCCCGCCAAGTGTCGCGCCCGAAACGCGATGGACGAAAAAAGAAGACGGAGCCGGAGGGGCCCACCCGCTTGACGCGACGGGTCTTAACAAATCTAAAACCGGAGGAAATCAAATGGCAGTAGTATCAATGAAACAACTCCTCGAAGCAGGAGTACATTTCGGACACCAGACAAGACGCTGGAACCCGAAAATGGCGCCGTACATCTACATGGAGCGCAACGGCATCTATATCATAGACCTGCAAAAAACCGTAAGGAAACTTGAAGAAGCGTATAATTTTGTACGCGAAATGAGCGAAAGCGGCGGCTCGCTCCTCTTTGTCGGAACAAAGAAGCAAGCGCAGGACGCCGTAAAAGAAGAAGCCGAACGCGTCGGCATGTTCTTCGTCAACGCCCGCTGGCTCGGCGGAATGCTGACAAACTTCAAAACGATGCGAATGCGCATCGACCGGCTGGCGCAGCTCAGGAAAATGCAGGACGACGGGACATTTGACATTCTACCAAAAAAAGAAGTCATTAAGCTCACAAATGAGATCAACAAGCTTGAAAAATATCTCGGCGGCGTAAAAGATATGAAAAAGCTTCCGGCCGCCTTATTCATCATCGACCCGCGAAAGGAACGAAACGCGATCGCCGAAGCGCGAAAACTGGGCATCCCGATCGTCGCAATAGTCGATACCAACTGCGACCCTGACGAAATAGATTATGTCATCCCCGGAAATGACGACGCGATCCGCGCAATACGCCTTATCTCCCAGGCTATGGCAAACGCCATACTGGAAGGCCGGCAGGGCGACGACTCCCAGGAAACCGAAGAAGGGCCTGAATCACTTTCCGCCGGCCCTGTCATTAAAGAGCCTGCAGACTCACCGGCCGAGGGTCCGGAAGAATAATTTTATTAAAGGATTGAATATATATGTCATTTACAGCACAAGACGTTAAGCAACTCCGTGAAACTACCGGCGTCGGTATGATGGACTGCAAACGTGCCCTAACCGAGTGCGGCGGGGATATGGATAAAGCGATCGATTACCTCCGTGAGCACGGACTCGCGGCCGCCCAGAAGAAAGCCGGCAGGATAGCTGCCGAGGGCATTGCGTATGCGGCAGTATACAACGATATCGGGGTTGTGGTGGAAGTCAACTCCGAGACTGACTTTGTCGCTAAAAATGAAATGTTTACCGATTTCGTCAAGGGCGTTTCCGAAGCAGTCGCGATAAACGCGCCATCCGACGTCGAAGCGCTTCTGGCATGCGTATACCCCGGATCTGACAAAACGATCGCCGGGCAGCAACAGGAAATGATCCTCGTAATAGGCGAGAATATTTCAGTGCGCCGCTTTATGCGCTATGATAGCGGGTTGAGCATCCCGTATGTACACGCCGGCGGCAAGATCGGCGTGATAGTGAATCTGGAAGTCGCCGGAATTTCAAACATGGACGCCGTGACCGAACTCGGCAAGGACATTGCTATGCAGACAGCCGCCATGCGGCCGCTGTACCTTGACATTTCGTCGGTCGACGCGGGCGAGCTCGAGAAAGAAAAAGAAATACAGCTCAATAAAGCGATTGAAGAGAATAAGGCTAAGAACATTGACGATGAAAAAGCCCGCAAAATAGCTGAAAGCATGGTCAAAGGGCGCATCAACAAGTTTTATGAGGAAATCTGCCTCATGAACCAGCCATACGTCAAAGAAAACAAGCTCACAGTAGAAAAACATGTACAGCAGGTCGCCAGGGAACTGGGCGGGCAAATAGTCGTCAAAGCGTTCACCCGTTTTGAAAAGGGCGAAGGCATCGAAAAGAAGCAAGACGACTTCGCCGCCGAAGTCGCCAATATGGTTAAGTAGACGTGTTTTTCCGGACCTTGCGCTCGGAATGCAAAAAGTGTATTCCTCCCCGGTCCTTAATAGCTAAAAGTAAACAGTAAACTACACAATATCAGGGCGCCGGGCTATAGTAGTCCGGCGCTTCTTCTTTTTGCCCGGGATCCCCGGCAAGGCGCGCCGCACCCGGCCGTATAATCAAAAGTGCGCCGCACCCCACCATCAGCAAAGGGCATACAAGAAACACGGCAATAGCCAGATTATCGGGCAGCAACTCGCTTAAAATGACACTGATCAGATTAAACGCCACATGCCCCAGTATGACCATTATTATCGACCTGTACTTAACATAGACCATCCCAAGCAGGATCCCCGCTAAAAACGCATACAGGCTCTGAAACAGATTAAAATGCACAACGCTGAATAACAGGGCCTGGATCAGTACAGCCGCCCATACCGGCAACCATTTCATACGGTTTAGCAGGATACCCCGAAAAACAAGTTCCTCAACAACCGGCGCTGATATGCCTACCGCAAGAATTTGAATGGCGATGGATCCGCTTGTCATCATCTCAGCAACTTCTTCGTATGCCGGGAAAAATCTTGTAATATTAGTCAACCCGAAAACCAACGATTGTACTATATTGAACCCCATAAAAAACCCGATGACCACAATGCAAATACCGACAGGATTACTGTTTTCATAACGCGCGGTACGTTTGCGCATAGTCAGCCAGATAGGTAGAAAAACAGCAAAGGAGGCGGCATTGCAGATAAGCACTATAAGCGTACCGTTGTTATACACAAACTGCATGACTGCTTCCATAAACGCCGCAGCGTCAAACTCCGATGTTCCGCGCAGCATTTCTCTCACCGCAAACACGATCGTCGCGCCAAGCTCGATGGCAACGCCGATAATGAGTTGGAGCCCGACAAAAATAAGCACCGGGTAAACTATACGCCATATTCTCCTTGGGAGCGAATAGTTGTCCATACGCAATCAGTATTTCTCCAGCAACTTTGAAGCCCCTGCTATGATGAAGTCGATACAGTCGGGATCAAACGGAGATTTCAGGCCGGCTTCAAGCACAACGTCTGTAAGCTTTTTTGTCCCCGCCTTTTTTAGCAACTCAAGATAACTCTTCCACGCAGCCTCCCTATCCGCCTCCATCATGATACGGTATTGCAACGCGCAGGTCTGCGCCAGGCAGTAGTCGATGTAGTAAAAAGGCCGTTCATATATGTGCGCCTGACGCTGCCATGTCCCGCCTCTGCCGAAAAACCGGTCGCCATCGAAATCCAGGTAAGGCTTATACTCGGACTCAAGCTTTTTCCACGCCTCTTTCCTCTCCGCCGGCGTCAAACCCGGATTCTCGTAAACGATATGCTGGAACTCGTCCACCATACACCCGTATGGAAGGAACATCAGAGCCGACGCAAGCTGCATATTCAAGAACTTTTCAGTCTCTTCCGCAAAGAACAGCCGCATCCAGTTGCCGGTGAAAAACTCCATAGACATGGAATGGATCTCGGCGACGTCATAAGTACACTCACGGTACTCTATGATTTCTACATCATTGGCCAGATAACTTTCAAAAGCGTGGCCGCATTCATGCGTCAGGACGTCGACGTCTTCGCTCGTCCCGTTAAAATTCGCGAATATGAAAGGCGAACCGTAATCGGGCAGTTCGGTGCAATAACCGCCCCCCGCTTTCCCCTCTTTTGCCAGAGCGTCGAAAAGCTCGTTTTCAAGCATAAAGTCAAAAAACCCGCTTGTTTCATCCGAAAGCTCGCTATACATCTTTTTTCCGGCTTCAAACATTTCCTCGGGCGTTCCTTTTGGAGTCGGATTGCCGTCGGCAAAGAAAATATCCTCATCGTAAAATTTCAACTTCCCGACTGAGAGGTTGTTACGCCTCCGCTCATGCAACTCCTCGAGAAATGGTACGAGCGATTTTTTTACCTGCTCGCGGAACCTACTTACCGCAGCGGCGTCGTAGCTGTTGCGCCGCATATTGATGTAACCAAGCCTGACAAAATTGCCGTAGCCCAGTTTATCCGCCATCTCAGCCCTGAGCTTGACCAGTTCGTCATAGATATCGTCCAGTTCGGTTTCATGTTCCGCGAAGAATTCGGTGCGCTTTGCGTACGCCGCCTTACGGACTTCCCTGTCCGGCGACAACTGGTATGCCCGCAGTTGGGATAAATTTACTTTTTTACCGTCGAAATCGAGGCTGGCCGACGCAAGAAGTTTGCTATACTTGCTGCATAGCGCGTTATCTTTCTGCAACTCACCGATTATCTTTTCATCGAACCCTTTAAGTTTCAAGTCAGCATTTATAAACCACAGTTCTCCAAACGCCCCGACTAGCTCCTCACGGTACTTTGAGTTCACCATCTCTCTGTAGAAATCTGTATATATTTTTTCAAACAGAGGGCTGCTTTCGTCAAAGAAACTGTTCTCGCCGTCATAAAACTCATCTTTCGTATTCACGGTGTGGCGTATATAGCACAATGACCACAGTGTTGTGACGTTTTTGTAAAACTCGGAGAATTTTTTATGCTGCTCCAGCACTTCACTTGCGCTTTTCGCGTCTTTCACCCCTTTGACGAAAGATTCTCCCGCCGCTTTCAGCACATCCATGTCCGGCCGCTTATACGGCATCTCAGTGAATTTCATATAATACCTCCAAATTATTCATATATAATATTGTCAATTGTCTATTGTCAACTGCCTTATCTCCCCAGTCGCGTCATCGATAATATACTGCCCTGAATCAGCCGTTATCAGCCAAGCAGGAGTTATGACTCCTCCGGAAGGTCCCGCTACGCTATACTGATAGCCAGCTTCAACGCCGTATATCCGGGCGCACTCTATTTCCCCCCTCCTGACGGCTGCCAGGAAACATAGAAGCGTAGTGCCTGCCGTCGATATTTCTGAACCATCCTCCGCCGCCTCTATGCCTGTAACGTACCTTCCCGTGACGCGCTCAAGGCTGTTTTCCCGGAAGACGAACTCAACTGCACAGTTAAAAATGCTCGCGCCTTTATATGTACAGACGGCCGTGACCGTTTCATTTCCCGGCGCGCCTGTTATGGTCGGCTCCTTTGTTTTGAGTTGCATGGAGCGCAGCAGCCTGTTGACTGTTCTCAGCGTTCCGCCGGTATTTGTTATTACTCCTTCAATTATCAGGATTTCGAAATCCCCGCCGCTGTAAAATTCGGCTGTTCCACGTTCTGTGTTTTCATACAAGTATATAACGCCCTGATCGGTCATGTTTGCCGCTCCGAGGAAAGCCCTCGCTATCGCAGTCTCCGACGCGTCCCCGCGCGCTGTACGCATCGCCCTGATCGCGCCGGCACTCTTTATAGCGTCAGGGTCCACCGCTATGCCATTACTACGCAGTACAGCGCAAGCATTCTCAATTGCCTTGCGACCGCTGCGCGCATCCGCGACAGTGTCGCGGATAATAAACGTCAGGAAGAAGACATTTATCACCGCAAGCGCCGCTATTACCATTGCTTTTATTCTTGAAATGCTCAA
>Ga0082212_10011340_pt1 | contig 11310 bp, 8 predicted proteins | sample TergutNt197P3_FD_71548 | JGI IMG/M metagenome (GOLD analysis project Ga0082212, IMG submission 71548) | Neocapritermes taracua P3 segment gut microbial communities from Petit-Saut dam, French Guiana - Nt197 P3 | ecosystem: Host-associated > Arthropoda: Insects > Digestive system > Gut ... | reverse complement strand
TTCCAAGCGTTTCATTTGCCGCTGCTGTTCTTTCCGCTCTTCGTATGATGAATTTCCATCGGTTTTTCGCGGCGAATTTTCTTTAGGAAGTTCGTTAGATTGCAGATTGCTTTTTCCCTGCGGCGGTTTGGTGTTTCGCTCTAATTCGCGAAGCGTTTCTATTTTTTTCTTTTCGAGAAATTCGTAAATACCGCCAAGGTGTTCTTTTACTTTTTGATTGCCAAATTCATATACTTTATCAACCAAACCGTCTAAAAATTCGCGGTCGTGCGAAACGATAATCGCCGTACCGTCAAATTCTCTCAAGGCTTCTTTCAGTACGTCTTTCGAACGCATATCCAGATGGTTGGTCGGTTCGTCGAGAATCAGTAGATTGACCGGTTCGAGCAATAACCGAATCATTGCCAAGCGGGTGCGTTCACCGCCGGATAAAACGGCGACTTTTTTGTCGGAGGCCTCGCCGCCAAACATAAAAGCGCCGAGAATATCGCGAATTTTCGTCCGGATATCCCCTACGGCTACATAATCGATGGTTTCAAATACCGAAAGTTTTTCGTCCATCAGGTCGGCTTGATTTTGGGCGAAATAACCGATTTTCACATTGTGTCCCAACTGCAACTTCCCTCCGTAAGGGATTTGCTCCATAATGCACTTAACCAAGGTCGATTTGCCCTCACCGTTTTTTCCGACAAAAGCAACCTTATCTCCCCTGCTAATCATTAAATCAACATTCGCAAAAACCAAGTGGTCGCCATAAGATTTAGACACATTTTCCATAATCACCGGGTGAGAGCCGGAACGGGGAGAAGGAGGAAATTTCAGCCGCAAAGCGGAAAGGTCTTCTTCGTCCACTTCGATGCGTTCTATTTTGTCCAACTGTTTGATGCGGCTTTGTACCTGTACCGCTTTCGTCGCTTTGTACCGGAACCGTTCGATAAAGGCTTCCGTGTCTTCGATTTGTTTCCGCTGATTTTCATACGCCCGCATCTGTTGTTCGCGGCGTTCTTTTCGCAATGCTACGTATTTGGAATAATTGACCCGGTAGTCATAAATTTTCCCCAATGAAATTTCAATGGTTCTTTTTGTTACGTTATCAAGAAATGCTTTGTCATGCGAAACGAGAATGACGGCATTCGCCTGTGTAGCCAAGAAATTTTCTACCCATTGAATAGATTCTATATCCAAATGGTTGGTCGGCTCGTCTAACAGAAGAATATCCGGTTTTTGCAGCAGGAGTTTGGCTAATTCGATACGCATTTGCCAACCTCCGCTGAACTCCGCAACCGGACGGTCAAAATCTTGCCTCAGAAAACCCAAGCCCATCAAAGTTTTTTCGACTTCGGCTTCGATTTGCATAAGGCCTTCCATCGTCAGGCGTTCATTCAGATGAGTGATTGTGTCAATCAATTTGTGATAGGAGTCAGACTCATAATCTTTTCGATGCGTCAATTCCCGGTTCAGTTCGTCCAACTTTGCTTTCATCTGCAAAACAGGTTCAAAAGCGAGGGTGGCTTCCTCCCTCACCGTGCGTTCCGAAAATAATTGCATTTGTTGCGGAAGATATCCGACTACCGCATCCTTAGGTATGACAACTTTTCCGTTGGTAGGCTCTTGCAGGCCGGCAAAAATTTTCAATAAGGTAGTTTTTCCGGCGCCGTTCTTACCAACCAAAGCAATCCGGTCTTTTTTATCAACAACAAACCCGATGGAGTCTAACAATGTAAAACCCCCGAAAGAAACAGTTAAGTTTTCTGCAGAATACATGAATTAAAGCGTCGCTTTCAGCCAAGCCTGCGCCATCAGTTGAGCGCCTGCCATAGAGGGATGTACGCCGTCCTTTCCCCAATAATCCGCCGGCGCACGCTTCAGCGCTTCATTGAATACGGATTGCAATGGAACAAAAATCAAACTGTTGTCTTTTGCTACTTTTTTTGCTGCATCGCGGTAGGGAGCGAAGCTGTTTTCCCAAGTATGGTCTAAAGCGGTTCCCCCGTGAATGATGAACGGCTCAAGAATAACAATCTTTATTTTCGGCAAGGCAGTTTTGGTTTGTGCAATCAAACTTTGGAAATCGGCTGCATAAGTTTTGATTGTTCCTTCATAACCACCTGTTTGGGTATGCCAAAAGTCGTTCACGCCGATCAATATACTCAGGATAGTGGGTTCTAATTCGATGCAATCTTTCTCCCATCGTTCGGCTAATTGGAATACTTTATGCCCCGATATTCCCCTATTATATAAATTCAAATCTTTATCCGGGTTATTTGCTAAAATCGACGCAGCTGTGAAAAGTGCGTACCCCGATCCAAAAGTAGCCGGCGAATTAGGAACTGCCTCCTCCCTGCGATTTCTTCCGGCATCGGTGATGGAATCGCCTTGGAACAAAATAACATCGCCTTTTGTCAAACCGTATTTCGCGGCAGCATTTGCCGACTCAGGCATAGCCGCTTTTACAATTTCAGGCAGCAGCAAAGCGGCTGCCCCTGTTGCGGCTGTCTTTTTCAAAAAATTTCGTCTATCCATTTTGTTTAATTAAAAATTAAGAATTAAAAATTAAAAATCACCCGTCACTTGTCACTCGTCACTAAGAAAACAACCTTTCCGGATATTCCCCTTGTGCTACTAATTGATTGATTTTTTCCACTACCGAAGCGCGGTCTTCCGCATAAGTTACGCCAAACCACTTGGAAGGCGTATCTAACACTTTTACCCGAATCCGCCCTTTTTCAATCAAGCTGTTGATTGCCCAAGGAATAAAAAATTCCGCTTTCGGATTGTCTTGGTTTCTGTTCAAGAAATCGACAAAAAGGGCATTGGAATAATCGAAATATTCAGGTGTAAATCCCCACATATTCATAGAAACCGGAGCGTTTTCATCCAAAACAATCAGGTTTTCATTCTCATCTTTGTATTTGATTTTACGATCTTCATCACGGATAATATAAGTACGCTCTACGACTGAGGTTAAAAATCCGTTGGCATCGGTAGCGCAAACGCCGCGAGCTACAGAGCCGCTTTCCGACAGGGTATTCCCCATGCGGTATCCTACCATGAAGTAATGATTCTTTTCGTTTTCAAGCGATTGAAGATATTCGGTTGCAATCAGGTAACTTTCTCTTCCATAGAAATCGTCGGCATTAATGACCAAGAACGGCTCTTTGATTACTTCTTTTCCCATCAAAACCGCGTGATTGGTTCCCCAAGGTTTCACACGCTCTTTATTCAGTTGAAATCCTTCAGGAAGTTTATCCAACTCCTGAAAAACTAATTCAACAGGAATCAGGTTTTCATATTTCTTGAGAATTTTATCCCTGAAATCCTGTTCAAACCATTCCCTGATAACAAAAACGACTTTACCAAAACCGGCTCTTACAGCATCGTAAATGGAATAGTCCATAATGGTTTCCCCATTTGGTCCAAGTCCGTCCAACTGTTTTAATCCCCCGTAACGGCTTCCCATTCCGGCAGCCAACACAAATAATGTAGGTTTCATATTTACTTCTTAAGCGATATCCGGCAAAGTTACGATATTTTGTGCGGCTTGCAATGAAAAAGAGTGTGTATTTTCCTTCTCAATCAAACAAAAGATGCGAATTTCCCCGCAAGAAGTCTTCGATTACCATGCGTTTTTTTCCGGCTTGCTGAATACTTTTAATCTGAATAAAACCGTCGGAAGCTGCTATCTTCAAATTCTTTTTATCCTCTGAATCAATCGTACCCGAAGGTAAACGGTGCGGCTGAATGATTTTTTCACTTTCAAATATTTTACAATGTATAGATTCTCCTTTGTTTGTCGGCAATACAGTCCATGCGGCGGGATAAGGCGACAAGCCTCGAATCAGATTGTAGATTTCGTCGCAGGTTTTGTTCCAATCAATTGCACAGGTTTCTTGAAAAATTTTGGGAGCGGACTTCAAATCATTTTCATTAGCAACCAAGGTTTTCTGGTCGATAGGACGAACTCGGTCGTTGCTTATTGCATCGACCGTTTCCATCACTAATTGCGAGCCGAGATACATCAATTTGTCGTGGATAATCCCTGCCGTGTCGGCGGTACCGATTGGAATCCGCTCTTGAGCAATAATTTTTCCTGTATCAATCGTATGCGTAAGGAAAAAAGTAGTAACGCCTGTTTCTTTTTCGCCGTTAATAATCGCCCATTGAATAGGGGCAGCGCCACGGTATTGCGGAAGCAGGGAAGCATGCAGATTGAACGTTCCCAAGCGGGGCATATTCCACACGGCTTCGGGCAACATCCGGAAAGCGACTACCACCTGCAAATCGGCATTCCAAGCGCTTAGCTGTTCCAAGAAACCGGCATCTTTCAACTTTTCCGGCTGAAGCAAAGGAAGATTTTGAGATAAAGCATATTCCTTTACCGGAGAAGCCTGCAACATGCTGTGGTGTTTTCCTGCCGGTTTATCAGGCGCAGTAACGACACCGGCTACATTATATCCGTTTTCGACCAATTTGCGAAGACTTTCGACCGCAAATTCGGGAGTCCCCATAAATACAATTCGTGGAGAGTTCATAGTTGCTTATCACTTGTCACCGTTTATCCCAAAAATCCCAACAGAATACCGGCTGCGACTGCCGAGCCGATAACTCCGGCTACATTCGGTCCCATGGCGTGCATCAGTAAATAATTTGCAGGATCATATTTCTGTCCTACTACCTGCGATATCCGTGCAGAATCGGGAACCGCCGATACGCCGGCGTTGCCGATTAAGGGATTAATCTTGTTCTCTTGTTTCAGGAATAGGTTAAAAAACTTGACAAACAAAACGCCGGCTGCTGTTGCAATAACAAATGACAAAGCGCCCAGACCGAATATTTTAATTGAATTCCATGTCAGGAATTGGGTTGCTTGCGTAGAAGCGCCAACAGTCAGTCCTAACAAAATGGTGATGGTATCAATCAGCGGACCGCGTGCGGTTTCTGCCAAGCGTCGTGTTACGCCCGATTCTTTTAGTAAATTACCGAAAAATAACATTCCCAGCAAAGGGAGTCCGGATGGTACTAAAAAACAGGTGAGTAATAAACCCATAATCGGGAACATGATTTTTTCCGTATGCGAAACAGCCCGGGGCGGTTTCATACGGATTACCCGCTCTTTCTTTGTTGTAAGCAAACGCATGATGGGGGGTTGTATTACCGGAACCAGCGCCATATAGGAATAAGCCGAAATTGCTACGGCTCCCAGTAAGTTCGGCGCTAATTTGGATGACAGGAATATAGCAGTCGGACCGTCAGCCCCTCCGATAATCCCGATAGCTCCCGCCTGATTGGGTTCAAAACCCCAAAGTAAAGCCAATGTGTAAGCGCCGAAAATACCAAATTGTGCCGCAGCGCCAATCAACATGAGTTTCGGATTGGATATTAACGCCGAAAAGTCGGTCATTGCTCCTATTCCGAGGAATATCAAAGGAGGATACCAGCCTTGAGTTACTCCCTGATACAGTATGTTTAATACGGAACCTTCTTCATAAATACCTAACTGCAAACCAACATCTTTAAAGGGAATATTCCCGATTAATATTCCAAAACCAATGGGAATCAACAGCATCGGTTCAAATTCTTTGAATATTGCCAAATAGATAAAAACCAAACCGACGACAATCATGATGAGGTGTCCCCAGGTAAGGTTGGAAAAACCGGTATATGTCAGAAAAGTCTGAAGATTATCTCCCAAAAATGATACAAAGTTCATATGATTATTCGATTATGACGAGTTCTGCACCTTCTAAAACAGAATCCCCTTTGTTAACTTTTATTTCTTTCACAACTCCATCTTTTTCGGCATTAATGGTATTTTCCATTTTCATAGCCTCTAATATCAATATTTTTTGGTCTTTCTTCACGCTATCGCCGACTTTACAAAATATCTCCAAGATTACTCCGGGTAAGGGCGAGCGCAAGGACGGGGAAGTCAGGCTGATTGTTTGAGGCTTGAGAACAGGCGCAACTGCGGCCTGAGCAGGACGATTGATGGTGACAATCTGTTTTTTGGTAGGTTTATTCATCTCTACTTTATAAGACGTGCCGTTAACCTCTACCTCAGCTATGGTGTCTTCAATCCTGTTTATTACAACTTTATAAACGTTCCCGTTAATTGTATATTTAAAATTATTCATTATATATAAACTAAAAACTAAAAGTTAAAAACTAAAACTTATCATTAATCATTTTTTCGGCAACTCCCTCAAAGTATATATTTTTGAACTCCATGGAGAATAATTTCGTACCGTATTCTTGATTGTAAGAATGGTATTTTCATCGTCGTGCAATTCGATGGCTTCGTAAATAGCCATAGCAATCACTGCATATATTTCTCCGGACTGTTCGGTCATACCCTTTGCTTCTTCTTTGGTAATACCGGATATTTTCATTGCACGCTTGTGACTTATGGAAACGGCGGTATTCCCTATAAACTTAAACAGCAAATACAGCGTTAATAATCCTATGAATACAACTCCCATTGCAGTTAACGTCATACCGATTCCCCTGCCGTCGTTGTTTTTGAAGTTGTCGATTCGTTCGTTGGAATCCAAAATTTTGTTATTGGAACTGGGCGTTACCTTCTCATAATAGACCCAAAGATTTTTCTCGTCTTTGAATTTCGGATTTAACCGGCTTTCTTCATCCAACCGTTTCTGTGACCATCCGTCCACAATCAAACCGTAGCTGATATCCGGACGCTGATTCGCGGGCGCCGTGACGGAATCAATCAAAGTCCGTCCGTCGGAATCAAATAAAGCGATGAAATTGGGCTTTCCCGTTTCAAAAGTGAAATTTACATGAAAAGTTCCACGTGTCGGTAATCCGTCAATCCAAAAAAGCACATGTTGATACGGCTTGATTTTAGTAAGAATATCGCCTTTCGGTATCATGTATTTTTTCGGATTATTTATATCGTTGCTGAGAAAACAGCCGGCAATATCAACTGTACCGGGGGAAGTGTTGTAAATCTCAATCCAAGGATGTCTTTCCCCGTAGTCGTCAATAAAATTACTTTCATTGATGACTAATACCTCATTAATTTTAAGCGAAGTTGTGCGTTGCGCCTGAAGATTAATGCCGATAAATAATCCTAACAAAATTATATAATTACATTTTCTTTTATAATTCATAATTCATAATTTATAATTCATAATTATCACAGTGGATTGCGGGTCAAGCCCGCAATGACACTTGATTTACAACGGTAAATTATCATGTTTCTTCGGCGGATTGGTTTGTTTCTTTGTCGATAGCTGCTGCAAAGCGCGAATGATGCGGAAACGGGTATTTCGAGGCTCAATCACATCGTCGATATAACCATATTTCGCCGCATTGTAGGGATTAGCAAATGCTTTCGTATATTCAGCTTCTTTTTCGGCCAAAAGCTTTGCAGGATCGTCCGATTCTTGGGCTTGTTTTGCATAAAGCACTTCGACCGCACCGGCTCCACCCATGACGGCGATTTCAGCGGTAGGCCACGCATAATTCATATCGCCCCTCAGTTGTTTGCAACTCATCACAATATGAGCGCCTCCGTATGATTTCCGAAGCGTAACGGTTACTTTTGGAACGGTTGCTTCTCCGTAGGCATAAAGTAATTTTGCCCCGTGAACAATGACGCCTCCGTATTCCTGACCGGTTCCCGGGAGAAATCCCGGAACATCGACTAAGGAGACGATGGGTATGTTGAACGCATCACAGAAACGAACAAAACGGGCGGCTTTACGGGAGGAGTTGATGTCTAAAACACCGGCAAGCGTCTTGGGTTGGTTCGCCACAATTCCTACCGAACGCCCATTGAAACGGGCGAACCCGACAATGATATTTTTTGCATAATCGGCATGAACTTCTAAAAATTCGCCATCGTCGATAATAGCCCCAATGATTTCATACATATCGTAGGGTTTGGTCGGACTATCGGGAATGATTTCATTCAAAAAGTCTTCCAATCTGTCAATCGGGTCTTTGGTCGGTTTAACCGGCGGTTCTTCTAAGTTATTTTGAGGCAGGTAGCTTAGTAGGCGGCGGATAAGCGCAATTCCTTCTTGTCCGGTCTCAACGGCAAAATGAGTGACTCCCGAACGCTTAGCATGTACGTCGGCTCCACCCAGTTGTTCTTGGGTAACATCTTCCCCCGTAACGGTTCGCACTACTTTCGGACCGGTGAGGAACATATAACTCATTCCTTTCACCATAATCGTAAAGTCGGTCAATGCAGGCGAATATACGGCGCCTCCGGCACAAGGACCGAAAATCCCTGAGATTTGAGGAACTACGCCCGAAGCTAAAATGTTGCGTTGAAAAATCTCGGCGAAACCACCCAAAGCATTGATTCCTTCTTGAATGCGAGCGCCTCCCGAATCGTTCAATCCTATGATAGGAGCGCCCATCAACATGGCTAAATCCATTATTTTGCAGATTTTTTGAGCCATGGTTTCCGATAAAGAACCTCCTATTACCGTAAAATCTTGGGCGAAAAGATATACCAACCTCCCGTCGATTGTACCGTAACCGGTTATAACACCATCGCCTAAGAATTTTTTCTTTTCCATGCCGAAATTCGTACAGCGATGTTCCTTAAACATATCTATTTCTTCAAAACTTCCTTCATCAACCAGCATATTGATGCGTTCACGCGCCGTATATTTACCTTGCGCATGCTGTTTCTCAATCGCTTTCTCACCGCCTCCCAAACGGGCTTTTGCCCGCAGGTCGATGAGGTCTTTCACTTTATCTAACTGGGTACTCATAATTTTATTGGCATAATTCGGTTAATACACTCCCTGTCGATTTAGGATGCAAAAAAGCAATCTGCAATCCTTCAGCGCCTTTACGGGGAACTTTATCAATCAGTTGAACATTTTTCGCTTCTACTTCAGCCAATGCCCGGGCTACATCGGGCACGGCAAAGGCAATGTGATGCACGCCTTCCCCTTTCTTTTCAATAAATTTAGCAACAGGAGATTCTTCGGAGGTCGGTTCAAGCAGTTCAATTTTTGTTTGTCCTACTTTAAAAAAAGCCGTTTTTACTTTTTGGTCAGCTACTTCTTCAATGTTGTAGCATTTCAAGCCTAACACATTTTCATAATAAGTCAGATGATCGGTCAGGCTTCTAACAGCTATCCCAATGTGTTCAATATGAGAAATATCCATTTATTTAATAATTTAAATTAAACTTTGAGGGTACAAAGTTACTACCTTTATTCAATAAAGGAAATTTTTTAAGGTTTTTTTCTAAACCGGCAAAGCGATATTCATTTTATCAGCCAATTCCTGCAGCACATCTAAAGCGTGGTCAATCTGATTCTTGTTGTGGCAACTTGTCAGGCAGAAACGCAGGCGTGCCATGTTTATGGGAACTGCCGGATAAACGGCGGGAGGAACAAAAATGCCTCTTTCAAGCAGGGCTGCCGAAAGAACAAAAGTATCATCATCTTTACCCACAAGAATGGGAACAATCGCACTCTCTCCTGCTTCACAAAGATGAAAGCCTTTTTCCCGTGCTTTGGAAACAAAGCAGCGGATGTTTTCCTGCAACTGCTGTACCAGCGAATTGTCTTTCCTGATAATCCGTATCGATTCGAGTGTAGCCGCGGTAAGGGCGGGACTAAGTCCGACCGAAAAGATAAACCCGGGCAAATTATATTTCAGATATTCAATGAGCGATTTTTTCCCTGCAAGATAGCCGCCACATGTTCCAAGACCTTTTGATAGCGTTCCCATTCGTATGTCGATATCGTCGGGGGCGAGATTGAAATATTCGTTTACTCCTCCGCCATTTTTCCCAATGACGCCGCTTGAGTGTGCTTCATCGACCATAAGAAACAATCCGAATTCTTTTTTTAGTTTAACAAATTCGGGAACAGGCGCTATATCACCATCCATGCTGTAAACGCCCTCGATGATGAGCAGTACCTTCTCAAATTTGTCACGCATTGCCGTCAGTATCGCCCTTGCTGTTTCATAATCATTGTGGGGGAACAGCCTGCTTGTAGCGCGACTTAACTTGATTCCCTGTGCAATGGAATTGTGCGACAGGACATCGTATAATATAAGGTCTTTTTCGTTACAGAAATTACCCACAAACGTGACATTCGTGGAATGACCGCCGACAAGTACAAGAGCCGCTTCCGTATGTTTCCATGCCGCAAGTTCGTTTTCAAGTTCTTCATGCAGCGTCTTTTCGCCCGCAAGCAAACGGCTTCCGCTGGCTGACGTGCCAAGTTTTTGTATGGCTTCAATGGCAGCTTGAGATACCTGAGGATGGCCACTCAGACCCAAATAGTTATAGGAGCCAAAATTAAGAACTTCCTGTCCTTTGATTATTGACTTATCACGCAAAGTACTGTCATGAGGAATAAAATACGGATTTTTCGATTTATCCAAAGTTGCAAAGCGCTCCTTGAAAGTTTTGTATTCAGGCGTATCTTCAAAATTCGTGATAGGAGCTACATTTGTTGTACGTGTCAGCGTTCTTTTTTCGGGTATGACGCCTGTAAGCCTTTCGTATAAAAGGCGGCTGACATCATTGACCGTCATACATTTATAATAATCTTCCTCTTCAATCATCACCCCGAATCGTGTTTCTGCCATCGACAGCAATCCAAGACTATCGAGACTATCGCCACCGAGGTCATCTACAAAACGCTTGTCAACACCTATTTTATCGGGCGTTGTATTCAGTACTTCCGCAAAACACTGTATTACCTCTTTCTGTATCTGCAAAAATCGGTCATCTGAGGTGGAAACTTGTGGTTTATCGTTGATAGTATCGTTTTTAGTCACCATACTTAAATTTTCTTCTGTTGGATTTACAGCTAAATGAAGTTCTGTTACAGAGAACTGATTGTTTTCAATCAACTCTTTCAACTTCTGACGGCGCACCTTGATGCCGTTGGCAAGGGGCATGGGTTCGTTAGCTACAAACACCCGCTTTATTCGTTTCATTACCGGAAGTTTTGCATTAACAGCGTTCACGTTGCGAATGATTTCGTCCGGTGTCTGTTCATTCCGGGCTTCGTCTTGAATTTCAACAACAAGCGCTATCTCATCGTAGTTCTTGTTGTTTATACCAAGTATGCAATACCGGTTAACAGAAATCAGGATACCATCAAACCAGTCTTCAAGTTCATCGGGGTAAATGTTTTCTCCCGATTCATTCAATATTATTTCTTTCACACGGCCTTCGATAACAAGCGACCCGTTTTTGAAATGCGCCGTATCACCCGTATGCAGCCATCCGTCACCGTCAATATCGGCAGGAATCATCCCGCCTTTCTGCATACGGCCGATGTGCATCGACGGACCTTT
>Ga0082212_10011339_pt1 | contig 11310 bp, 8 predicted proteins | sample TergutNt197P3_FD_71548 | JGI IMG/M metagenome (GOLD analysis project Ga0082212, IMG submission 71548) | Neocapritermes taracua P3 segment gut microbial communities from Petit-Saut dam, French Guiana - Nt197 P3 | ecosystem: Host-associated > Arthropoda: Insects > Digestive system > Gut ... | reverse complement strand
CAGGAAGTTGGAGGGGGTCATGGGGACTAGATGGAGTTGGCTCAGGATAGGGACGGATGGCGGTCACTTGTGGGTACGGTGAGGAACTGTTGGGTTCTATAAATGCGGGGAATTTCTTGACTAGCTGCAAAGTTTACTGGTTAGTTTCTCAAGAAGGACTCTGCTCCATGGAGTAAGTAAGTAAGTAAGTAAGTGTTTGTGGTCTTGTTATCTTCTAAGTAGTAATGTTTGCAGTGTATAAAATGTATTCATAATGTTGGGATTCTATTTGGATATCTGACACCACTGAGTAATATCAGTGAAATTTGGTATTGGAAGTCTGCACAAAAAATTGTCAGGTGAATTTGATTCATGTGAGCTGAGTTGTATACCTATTGCTTCATATGAAGCTGAAACCAGATGCTACTAACAGTTTCAGAAGCAGCTCATCATGATGCCCAGCCTCCTCTTAAAATAGTAGGAAATAATAAAGACATCATTATATTCTGCAAGTGTATTGTATGTGATAACTGTTTAATGAAACATGAGAAATAATTTATGGTGTGTAGGGAATAAATGCGTGCTAAGGCCGCTGAGGAAGACAAAATTACAAACAACATACTCAGAAAGTATGCTGTTGCCCTCATTCTTAGAATTATAGAATACATTTTCTGCTGTAAATGTCAGTGTCATGAGATCCACATATTCTCATCTGTTCTAAGTAATTCTGAATATTTGTGTTAAAAGTGAATAAAATTCTGCTTACTTTGTACTCCCAGGAACAATTTTTGTATTGATATAATACAAAAAAAAAAAAGCAGAATTCTTGTTTCTTCACCGGGAATATGGTTCCTTTTCCTTGTCAGTATCACAGCACCATTATACAATATCTAAAACTTTAAGTATGGAATGATGCCAAGATTAAACAATTAAGGCTTGTTTGTGTAATTAAAAACAGAGATAAGCAATTTGGAATTAGGATTTAAATCACATCCGAAAGCTACATAACAGACCGTACACAGAGCTCTAACAGTCATGGCTACTGCACGTGGTAGCAACAGAATGGAGTAAATTTCGTATCATTGGGAGGTTTTTATTAGGTCCACAATAGGGAAGAGTTTCTTTTTTAATGTTATTAGATGAACAGGGAAAGGATGTATTTTTCTCTTCACTAAAAGTTTGTTGTTTTCATTAGTGGGGTAATGCATTGTCGATCATGGATGCAAGCAGTGTAGCAGAACGGGTGGAGTGGTTCAGACACTTGACTGTAGTGTCGTGGCTTCCGTTCATTGTGTACATGTCAATATTGGTACAGGTTCATATGGCACCAGAACCCAGCCACACCTTAAGAAACACTTAATAATTAATCACAAGATCATTATGAAAATATGTAAGAAAGAATAATTGTTTACAGTTCTACTTCATTGACTGTGGCAAGGTGTAGAGAAGTGGATATTAATGATATTGTTTGTTATTGTGAATGATCCATGGTGCGTTTGTGCTGCACCACAGAAATTATTGAACCAAGTGGGAAAGAGTAGTTAATTAAACCATGTCTCTTTATCTTCTGTAATTTATTCTGAAATCTTATGTAACTTGTGTGATATGTAGAGCACTGTAGCGTAAAATACTAAAGTAGTGCTGACCCAGACAAATTGACAGTTCTTTATTAACATGACATTACGACAGTGTCTGAAAGAACTGTTTATAGAATTATAAAATGAACACAAATGTGTCAGTGTTTGCTTAGTCTGTTTTGTTACAGAATGTCTTGTGATGGTTGGTATGAAGGTGGTAATTTTGTGTAATTCTGCTTATGTGTTGTAGATGTAAATTATGAAAGTGCTTCTACATTCATCTTATCCCTGTGTCTTTGGCTCCTATAGTTTATTCTGCAGTAAAACAACTGTGTATTCTAGCATTATTGCTATGAAACTGGTTGTTACTGTAAGGTGATGTACTCAAAATCTCCTGGGAGGAGGAAACATGACAACTTTCTCTTTGTTCATTATTAATTTATGTCATCATCTGATTATTGTTACCAGTAGCAGCTTATGAAGTTACTTACTTCGCCCGTACTGCATTTGGAAACATTTTTAAAGTAATGCACTCTACAGTTTTAATCCATTGATTCTTTGCATATATTTTATAAAATGAATGCATAAAAGGGAGGTTGTTCCATCTATCCACATTTCATCACAGGAAGTACTTACCAGACCAGATTTTGTTGAAATTTTGTGTTGGGTGGGGTTTATGTATTAATAGTTGAACAAATGTGATTATAAATCATATTTATCAGATAATGGGCCATACTTTTTCATACAGCATGGATAAAATTGCATTTGTTCTGTCATAAATCGCTCATTATACAGAAGATTTGCACATTTCATGAAATATTAGTCTAATTAACATGAAATTATTTGGGTGGTTATTTTAAAATAAGTGCATAATAATAATTGTAGAAGTGCTCTGTAAGTGTGCCACATCTGTTGACCAATAAGTGAGAAGTTTCAACATGCATCCTGTGACATTTATGTTCATAGGATTGGCTGATGTCACCTGAATGGATACTTGTCCAAGAATGCCATTGGGTTAATGCCTTTTGATGGACATGTGTCTTGCCTAATGAACATTAATATGGATAATTTTTTGTATTAGTGATGTATGTTGCATTACATTCTGTTTGACGAGTTCTTGGTTATGTTGTGTGCATTGCTGAGCCCTTTTCAGTGCCTTAATTGTTTGTGTGTCTAAACACTTCGAAACAAAATATTTCTCTCTTTGTTTATAATATATTTATGGTAGTACAGTTTTTCCATTAAATTACATAAAGAAATGAACTTTTAAGATAAGTTGTTTTTAAGTGTTGCTGTCCCTTACTTACAGATGTTGATACCCCCGAACCAGATGAGAAGTCTCTGATCACATATATATCATCTCTGTATGTTTTCTTCCCAGAACCTCCTCCCATTCACCCTCTCTACGATCCCGTAAGTAGGAGTTCTTTGTTTTCAATTAAAATGAAGAAAGATGAGGTGAACATAGAAAACTAGGAATGTACAAACATTTTAGCCAGAGAACCTGCATGGAAGGGACCACATAGGAGACATAGGCAAGAGTAAATTTGAGTTTCCCCTTGTGCATGTCATTAAGGCATCTGGAGGAGTGATGGTAAGGCACCACTCATTTCTAACCATGCCACTGGATGGGGTGAGTGTCAGCTTCATGTTCCAGTTGCTTAACCACCAGGGAAAGAACACCCATTATCCATTGATGTGTGGCTGAGTGTGCCTCAGAGCCAGACTGGACGCTGTGGAGAAGAGAACAATTTTCTGCCTTTGCCAGGAATTGAACCACGATCCCTCAGTTGTCCATCCCATAATGTACTTGCTATACCACCTAAGCTGACCTACCTCCATGGAAACTAGTGCACATTGAGTAAATGCTGGAACAACTGCTTCTAGTACTGTCATATGAATTATGAATCATTTGCAGTGTTTTGGAGCAATTCTACTGGCTTTTATGCACAACTTAATCACTACTCTTGGTTCACCAATAATTATGGATACAACACACAAGAAAGTAATTTGCGTAACATGTCACAGCTTAACGGTGGCTGAGCGTAGACAGATGGAACTTGGCCATATGTTAGTTAAAGATGGATACTAAAACATTCTAAACATTGCCCTCTTGTTGGCAGTTGTTGTATTGGTATTATAGCAACTGCCCTAAAACTTTTCACACACACCTTTTAGGCACAGATGGGAACATAATATTAAAGACAGATCTAGAAGAAACAGATTATGAATGCTGGGATTGGATTGAGCTTACATAGGATGTGGTCTGGTGGCTTTCATGTGTTCCACAGAAAGCATGCAGTTACAGTACTAGTTGCCTGACTTTTAGCTTGTCAGGAAGGACTCTGCACTGTGAAGCAAATTTTTCAACAGGACCATACCAAAGAAATAATGCAAAGGAAGTTTATCTTCAGAGGCTTTATAATATGTATTTGTACAGAATTTTGAAAACATTCTGTGACACATTACGAACTAGAGTGTATGCCCAGCAAACGCTTGAAACTAGCATGGTTGTGTTGTGCCATGGGATAAAACCAAGAGAAGTAATTCTCACATAAGAGTGGTGCCAAACAATAACGTGAGAAAGTGACTGATGTCTTTACTCAATATTTTCTTCAAAATCTGCATCTCCAGCTTTACAGTTTCGTGAGTTGTTAGCTGTTCATTTTGCTTTCTTGGAATATGGTGACAATAGGTATTTTCTGTCTTACGTAATGAAAAACTGCAAATATGCAATTCAGAGCAATGGGACCATTATTTTGAAAAAGAAGTGACTGTGTAATTTAAAAAGAACAAAATCCACTAGTTACTTATTGAAATAATTATAAAATATAAACCAATAAAATGCACCTTTTCTGAACTAATATTTATTTTATGATATCTTCTACATCTTTTGAACCCAAACTATACCATACCTGTATATATAAAACCGTCTTACTGAAGATGAACCCTCGGCTTCAAAACACGTAGAAGACATCATAAATTAAAACATTAGTTTAGAAAAGTTGCATTTTGTTGGTTTATATTGTATAATTATATTACAGTGCATGGTGGAAAAAACATAAAATTCTTGAAACAGTCCAGTTAATGTACCCATGCTGTTGATTATGCAGTAGTGTATTTGGTTGTAGATGTTGTGTTGAATGGTTAGGAAGTACAGTTCACAATCCGTTAACTTTTATGGTGTCAGATGTTTGGGTATGTATAAATGTGTACATTCATGCACTTGGCTGTGTAAATAAATTATTAATTTTATTAGTAATTTTTGTGAAATTAGAACGAGTGTGATGTCTGATATTCAGTTGCCAAAATGTGCACATAAATTGAGATTACTTGGTATATCATTTATCTTTAGAACAGGCACCAAGAAGTGATGTCTTACTGTTATTTTCATGCTTACACGGTGACATTGCATGTGCCAACCATCAACCACTTCATGTCCTTTACATTTAGAATTAGAATTTTCCAGTCCTGTTCGTGTCAGTGAATGGTCACTATAGAAAATACAATACATTATGCACAAATTGAGTGTCATGTAATGTGTAACTGATTCTCAATGTGCTTGCCATTAGGAATTACAACAACGAAGTGCTGAATACCGAGACATTGCAAGCTCCCTACACTTATGGATGAGGGAGAAATTATCCTTCATGTTGGATCGAACTTTTCCAAATACACTTATCGAAATGAAGAAACTTGCTACCGAATCGAGTCGTTTCCGAACAGATGAGGTCCTTCCACTGCAGAAGGACAAGCAGAGACTGACACATATTTTCCGAGAATTGGAGGTAAGTATCATTTTGCAAAATTATATTTAATTATGAAAGAAAACTGGTGAAGTCAATTTGAGGCAAACAGACCATGCAGGACGTTATTCTCCTGCTGTCTGTGTGATCTTCATATTGCATTAAAATGTAAACAAGTACAGTAAAATGTCAGTATAACGAAATTTTGGGGACCTCAGAAATTAATTTGTTATAGTGAAATTTTGTTATACTGAAATAAGTCAATTCTCAAGAACTCACCTGTTGTTATATCCGTTGCAGGATCTACATTACTTCAACATGAATTTACAGATAAAAAAGCTTATTTATTAGATGAGAGGAAAATTAGGATATATATACATGAAGTAATGATATACAGTAATTGCAAGAGGTTTTCTGTAATTTTTCAGCATATCAAATTTTGCATTGTACCGGTACACAATGTTCTGGACTTTATTTTTTAAAAAAGTCTGTGATTGGGCCAAGGGCATCGGCATCAATATTCTGTTCTATCTTACTTTTCTGTTTCAGAAAAGTAGATAGTGTTGAAGGGCTAATGCCATACTTCTTTGCTATCCCTCCTTTCTCCACTTCACGAAGTATTTCGGGGTTTTCTTTTAAAGAAAACTGCTGGCACATTTTTTATCCATGTTGGCGATGGTATAAAGTTAACAGGCACACTAATAAACACGTTGCTTTACGAATGAACGTCAATCAATCAACGAGCGATGTGTGATGCGACGTGAACAAACGAAATACAGTTGTGGGTTCGAAATGCGAAATCGTAACGTTCATTGGTTGATTGTAAACTTTACGATCCTACTCAGCCAATAGCGTGACTTCTTGCATTGGGATACCAATAGCATTAATTAGTATCAAGTTTCGACCCTATAGGTCAACTACAGACCATCAACTGTTATCAATACGTAAAATACTGATTCCAGGATAATGAATCAATTATGAAGATAAATAAACATAATAAAATAATTAAATTTTCCCCCCCAATATTTATTCATAAAAATCTCCCCTGCCAAACACACATTGAATATATTAAAGACTAAATTAAGCTCAGCTTCTTATGTATGAGGTCAGTTAAACCGTATGTGACAATAAATACTTTGAAAATGATTGAGTATTCCTACTTCCACTCTATAATTACCTAGGGGTTTGTTATTCTGGGGAAACTCCCCAGACAACACAAAGATTTTCGGATTACAAAGAAAGATTATAAGAATCTTGATAGGCTGTGGAGGTAAAGATTCATGCAGAAAGTTGTTTTCTAACTTGGAAATCTTAACTGTCCCATCTCGATACTTTATTTCTATTCTTTTGTTTATTATAAGAAATAAGAATCAATTCCAGGTAAATACTGAGAAACATAACATTGGCACCAGACAACATGCAAACTTCCACCAAACTTCTGTAAACGTGGCTAAATAGCAGAAAGGAGTGTACTATTAAGGAATCAAGGTGTATAATATGTTACCTTCTCACATAAAAACAGAGTTTGATAATCACAACAATATTAAAGTGGTTTTACAAAAATTCTTATACAAAGATTCTTTTTATTCTTTGGACGAATATTTTGAACTTCAAAAAAGTTTGCAATTTCGTATGACTTGGCCAGACATAAGAAAGAATTACACACATGCATTTATCTCTAGATGAAAGTTCAATCATTACTTGTTATATAGTATGCAAACTTTCCTTTATTAAGTACATTTAATGCATTCTGCATTTGCTAGAATTTTATTCTGTTTTACTTTATGATATTTTATCACTAAAACTTTATTTTATTTTATATACTGTATTTTATCACACTAAATAATTTGTATTGCACTGAAACTTCAAAAATGTACTGGGTCGTGTGATTGTTATACACTTTGTGTTCGTCTCACATCTTGATCCCTAAAACTGTGACTGTTTCCATGTCCATAAAGATTTTGTAATCCTGCATGGATCTACAGAAAGAAAATAAATGATATGATATGAATGAGCTTTTCAGTCTTGTGTGGAACAGAAGTAAAATAAAATACAAGAAATAATGAAATTTACAAACTTTGGGTAAAACCCGTCGATCCAGCACGTTGTGGATGTAATATTTGTGGGTACTTTAAGAGAAAGTCACAGTTAAAATTAGAATCTTAAGAAGATAATGCAGAGAGCATCTAGTGCATGACTACACATCTCAAAGTTGGGAGAATAAGGTATACTGGATATAGATATTTAATAATTATAATGATAATGTAATCAACATCAGTTACTATTACAGTTTCGCCAGAAGGAAATTGTACTGCGTGTTGTGCACAAGGGAACCAAGCGATGTTTTTGTCTCGCCATAATTTCTTTACTTACTTACTACATGGAGAACAGTCCTGCTTGAGAAGCTAACTGGTTCTCAGCTAGTCAAGAAATTACCATCAGTTTATGGAAACCGAAGGTTCAATACGGCAATCAAACGTGCCTCTCACCTGTCCATATCCTGATCCAGCTCTTTCTAGTCCATGCCCCTACTTCACACATCCTGAAGGTCCATCTTAATATTATCCTTCCATCTACGTCTGGGACTTACAAGTCGCCTCTTTCCCTCAGGTTTCCCAACCAAACCCTGTATACGCTTATCTCTCACTCATACGTGCTACATGCACCGCCCATCGCATTCTTCTCAATTTAATCACCCAAACAATTTTGGATTGGGAGTGCACATCATTAAGTTCATACAGTTTTCTCCACTCACCTGTTACCTCGTCCTTCTTAGGCCCAAATACTATGAAACCCTTAGCCTACCAAATTTTGTCCCATTTAAAAATGTCTCGAAATTTTAAAAGCATACAATTGGAACAAATTAATTACATAATCCATGATCAATTCATTAATTTTAAATCATCTACAAATTAAAGCATTTACTTATTTCTGGTTATTTAATAAACTATTTAAATATTTTTATGTATATGTAATTAAGTTGTGAAACTTTTTATCTATTTCTTTACTTATTTATTCATTTTATTCTATTTAGGCCTATTTTATTTGCTCATTTTAAATTTCAGATACACAGAACAGTTGGCAATGAGGATATTAATCACAGCCAGAAACCCTACTACATTGTTTGCATGCAGACTTCATGTTGTACTTTCTGTGTGGCTTGCATTGCTATAGGACCAACAGCCTTTATCAAAGCTGTTGTATCATTTGCGATTAAAGTGTTTTCATGCTTGTTTCAGTATCATCATGTTTCTTCTACACACATAGGTTATGTTTCTCACATGGCTATTTGTATCACTGTTCCAATCATGTCTGTTGTTGCTGTTTCATACTCGTATGTGGTACGGTTTAGCACTGAGTGTATGTATGCTATATTACAGTGCTTACGTGATACAGACAGATGGCTGTATATAAAAACATACATTGACTGCATACAGTTTTACCAGCTTTGGCTTCTACATATTGGTTAGAGTATGAAGTTTTTTTTTTTTTTTTCCTGTCCTCATCTAGGCTCACTGGAGGAAATGTGAAAATGAACCCTAAATTATCCTTTAATGACCAAACAAAGTCAAATAGCAATAAATGGTTAAATCGGACTTATTAAATTATATACTTGCATAGCAATCAAGACTACTGCTCAAAATGCATGGGGGGAGAGGGAATTGAATATTCTGTATGGAAATGGTAACAGAGGAACATAGTTGCTAGTATTCCTACAATCAAAATCGTGGCTATAGGGAGATGTTGCTTGTTTCCTTCCACTTGTCAAAAAGAACACACTACATTACACAAACTCATCCATGTTTTATTTATGTAACACAACACTTTATGTTTTACATGGGCTATTTTGTACAAACATCCATATGATGTAACCAACTCTTTACAACTTAATGGACAGACACATTTCTTCTTATATGTATCTGATTGTGAGAATAAATGATACATGAAACAGAAATACCATTAGCTGGAGCAAATCTGTTCCAGTGTTTCCACAGCACCATAGCAGTGGCACTAACAATAAAACATCACATGTTCCATCTTAGTAATCAAACTACACTAACTACAAGTACACAGACACCTTAAATATGTAACTTTATATTCTGTTGGTCAACAAATTAACATATAATCACTACTGTTATATAAATTATACATATGCATGATTCAAGAACATTATTGCACACATTAGACATTAAACCACACATGGGTATGATTTTAAACATATATAGTGACTCAGACACATATATATACCAAGCTGAAGGATATTTTGGGCTCCCCAAAACTCTCTGATGCTGTCTGGAAACAAGTATTTTATCTGATTTTAAATTATTTTAAATAGTCAAATTCCATTATTGTCACAGCGTACAGAATGCTCAGCACTATTCACAAGCACATGCAATGTTCCCCAGATGGTCAGCCACTAATAATTGGTTATACTTCACTGCTTGTAGCTGAAATATATTTTCTTCTATTACATTATCCATCCTGGGGCACCAAATTTTAGTCAGTTTGTTTCACATTGGTTAATGACACATCCAAAATATGCCTCTGCAGTTATCATCACACTAATAATTCTGAACAAAGCAGTTTTGTTACATATGAAATCTGTTAACAAGAAGAATGTATTTTTGGATGCGCAGGCATGTAGTTTAGTACATACATATGTGGTTTGTCCCAAAAGTAAGTGTACTGATTTTCCTATGTACGAATTGGCAAAGCAGGACCTCGCTGATGAATATTGGTACATTGGTAGTGACCTTGGCTGCATGTGCATACTTGTTTCAACTGGATTGGTTGAGCCAGTCGTGCGCTACTGTTGTTTGTGTATTGTCGTGTTTTCGAACCTCGTTACGTTCGCGATGCAGGAAAATATCGAACAACGGTACGCTATCAAATTTTGTGTGGAACTCAAGAAATCCGACACAGAGACATTTGCTTCTTTAACTCAAGCTTATGGAGATGCCACTCTATTGAGAACTATGGGTTTTAATTGGCACAAAGCTTTCAAAGAGGGCCGAGATATTGTTGAAGACGTCCCTCGTTCTGAAACACAAATCTCGTTAACAAATGATCAAAATGTGGAAGTGGTGAGAGCTGTGATGGTGAAAGACCACCGATTGAGTGTCAGAATGATTGCAGAAGAAACGGGCTGGAATAAAAGTACAGTTCATAGAATTCTAACAGAACATTAGCACATGTGAAAAACCTGTGCAAAATTGGTGCCGAAAAACTAGTCTGTGGAGCAAACAACGAACCCGTTGGAAATTTGTCAGGATTTGATGGGAAGACTTGAAACTGAGCCAAATTTTTGCATAAAGAAATAACAGGAAATGAATCATGGGTGTTCGACTACGATCCCGAGAACAAACGGCAGAGTGAGGAACGGCACATGAAAAGTTCTCCTCATCCGAAGAAAGCAGGCATGAGCAGATCCAGGGTGAAAAGCATGATTATTGTTTTTTTCGACAGCCGTGGCATTGTGCACAAAGAATTTCTATCTCCAGGACAGACAGTTAATCACGCCTTCTACAAAGAAGTCTTGGAACGACTTCGAAAAAGCGTCCAGCGACTCCGAAGAGACAGTGCAGACGATTGGGTGCTGCAACACGATAACGCGCCAGCTCACACTGCGCTTTCAATTTGAGAATTTCTGGCGAAGAAAAACATTCCCGTACTTCCACATCCTCCCTACAGCCCAGATATAGCTCCGTGCGATTTCTACCTCTTCCCTAAGTTGAAATCGAAGTTGAAGGGTCGTCATTTCGGGACGATGGAAAACATACAAGAAATTGTAACCAATGAGCTAAACACACTTACGGAAAATGACTTCCAGTACTGCTATGATCAGTGGAAAAAACGTTGGAACCACTGTGTAACTTCCCAAGGGTCATACTTTGAAGGAGATAACTTGTAATTTCAGGTGAGTCCAATAGACATTTAAATAAAAAATCAGTACACTTACTTTTGGGACAAACCACGTATACCTGAAGCTGTATGTACAGTCTTGGACT
>Ga0082212_10011338_pt1 | contig 11310 bp, 14 predicted proteins | sample TergutNt197P3_FD_71548 | JGI IMG/M metagenome (GOLD analysis project Ga0082212, IMG submission 71548) | Neocapritermes taracua P3 segment gut microbial communities from Petit-Saut dam, French Guiana - Nt197 P3 | ecosystem: Host-associated > Arthropoda: Insects > Digestive system > Gut ... | reverse complement strand
CGGCCCTGAGGAGGAGGCACGAGCGTATGAGAACATGTCAGATATTTGCCGCGAAGCTGTTCTCGCAGTCGGTGGATGGCAAGCATTGTGTATGTCCGATGAAAATTTCGTTCGTCGCGAATTTATGAAAGCGGTAGAGGCACGAATACAGCGCGACCGCCAGAGGGGAGTTCCGATAGACACAGGTAAAATCAACAAGCTTGTCCTATGCGGTTCTGATGGAGTGCTACAGATTGGAGACGGTGCCGATGGATGAGTTCGTCAGTTATCAAGTTCCATTCAGTGCTGAAGCAGAGCAAGCTGTGCTTGGATCCATTCTCATCGATGAGCGTTGCGTTCCGTCAGTGCTTCAAAAACTCTGCGCATCAGATTTTTACAGCGAGATCAACAAGAATATCTTCACGACAATTTCGTCGATGCATGACGCTGGTAAAACTGTGGATCCTGTATCTGTCGGTGATGAGTTGATCATTAATGGGTCAAAGAAAGAAGAGACCAATAGGTACTTGAGGGATCTGATGCTGATGACGCCTACTTCAGCAAACGCGACTGTTTATGCAGAGATTGTCCGTTCAAAGGCAGTACTCCGGGTTGCGCAGGCAGCGGCGCTGGAGACCGTTAAGTTGACCTCTGAGAACGGGGACTCTGAGGAGATTCAAAATGCAGTCCAGGACGCACTTCAGGCTGCTATTGACGCGACAGTCGAGTGCAATAGCCTGCAGGCTGTCACTCTGAGTGACATGTCACTGCAGTTCTACGCTGATCTGAGTGTGCGGCAGAAAGCCGGAGGCGGCATATCAGGAATCAGAACCGGAATCGGTGATCTTGATACGATCCTCGGAGGCCTTCGCTCAGGGAATATGGTTGTACTGGCCGCTCGTTCGGGTATGGGAAAAAGCGCGTTCTTACTGGTCTTAGCGTTACATGCAGCGAAATTGAGCAAATGCCCTGTGCTTGTCTTTTCACTTGAGATGAGTTGTTCAGAAATTTCTGAGAGGGTTTACGCCAATTACGCAGATATTGATATGAACACTCTCAGAGACGGGCAACTGAGTGGAGACGATTGGGGGAAGTTGGCAGACACAATGTCGGGTGTATCACAGTACGAAGTCAGAGTCGTCGATGCGCCGGCTTTGGACATTGGGAGTATTACAAGAATATGCAGGCGAGAGAAACCGCAGCTTATAATTATCGATCATATGGGACTTGTTCAACCAACAGGCCGGTTTAGTAACCGTCGGGAGGCGATGGACTCTGTTTCACGTTCAATCAAGCAGCTTGCAAAGGAAATAAATGTGCCCGTAGTCGCGGCTGCGCAACTCAACAGAGCGCTATTGAGTCGGGCGAACAAGGAACCTGTTCTTTCAGATCTGCGCGAGTCAGGAGCAATAGAGCAAGATGCTGATCAGGTGCTGTTTATCCACCGGCCATCCTACTATGACGCTAAAGCTGATAAGGCCGTGGCCAAGTTAATCGTTGCTAAGAACCGGAATGGACAGACAGGAACTGTCCCTCTGCTATGGTACGGGTCGAAGCAACGATTCACTGAGGATTGGACGGCAGGGTTGGAGCCTGATGATGAGCTGGATGAAGCTCAGGTGGAGTTACCGTTATGACTCGACGAATAACTTATAAAGAAATTGCATCCATGAACCCTGCAATCCGGAAATACATTCAACGGCTCCGCCCTTCCCGCAGATCTCCAGTTAATCCTTGGCGCCGTTATGAGTTGGCAAAGAAGGTTCTCATACCGTTGATCCCGGATCACCCTGGCGCCTATGAGGCTGTTATTAAGGAAATTGCCCGGCGCCTTAGGCTTTAAATAGAGATCTATAAGGAGCAAACGGATGAACGCGCAGGAGTTGTCGAGTTATATTGCGCTTAAGACACGATTGGCACGAGCTGAGGAACTACTGATATCCTTGCAAGCAGTGACAACCCCAGGGGCGTCTGCACTCGATACCATGCCGAACGCTTCTGTTGTCAAAGATAAAATCGGCAACCTCTTTGATGAAATCATGGATCTGACAAAGCGGATTGCGTACCTGAAGCGAGAGATAAAGCGTGAGAAGAAGAAGCTTGAGGACTTTATTGATAACGTCAGCGATGAGAGATATAGAGTGGCTTTCCGGCTGAAGTACCTGCAAAATCTCACATGGGGACAGGTGACCGAGGTGTTCGGAGAAAAGTTCAACGAGGAGGGACTAAAAAAGGCTTGCTATAGGTATCTGGAAGAAACTAATACTCAATGCGACAAGAGGTGAAGTGATTGACTGTGAAGGAAATATCCAGGTACAGAGAGCTTGCGGTGCGCTTGGAAAATGCAGAGGAGATACTTGAGTCTCTGCAAAATGCTAGCCAGCCGCGTACTGCTGTTACTGATGGTATGCCTCATGGTAGCCCTAGCAAAGATCAAGTCGGGAAGCTGATTACTGCAATAGCGGATCTGACGGAACGCATTGAGTTTCTTAAAAGGGAACTTACGCGGGAGCGTAGAAAAGTTGCCGCTTTCATTGACAGAATACCGGATGAGCGTATACGGACTGCGGTTCTGCTCACATACTTAGATGGTCTTAAGTGGGATCAGATAGCAGATGCTTTCGGAGACAAATACACGACGGAGGGGCTGAAATACATGTGTTATAGGTTCATAGAAGGAACCTAACATAAAAATTATCGAATGGAGGAGTATCAATGCAACAACTATCAGAAAAACTCATGAGCCTGCTGGCCAATCCAGAGAAAGAGTCAAAGACACCTACCAGCGTGATGGATTCACGTACGGACAAAGAGTATACGAACGAGGAGCTTGATGAGATATACAAAGATGACCCTCAATGGCAGAAAGCCCAGAAAATACTTGCTAAACAAGCGGTTAGTAAGATTTTTACGGGACAGAAAGACGATGAGATAGAAAAAGCACGAGCGCAGGTACGGGAGTATCTCGGAAAAGCTGTATAAACAATATAAGAGCCAGCATAACTGGTAAGAATGGAGGAAACCATGTTATTGAAAAGTCAAGGACGATACCCAGTAGTCGTTGATGAGCTTGCGAATGGGATTGCGGGAGAAGATGTGTTGCACGATAAAACGAGAGCAGCTTCATGGATAGGTCTCGTTACGACAAAATGTGTCAAGGTTTTTGTGAACGGAAGAGAGGTAACGCCAAAACCAGAGGCGTTCACCGGACGGTATTTATATGAAGTTCGGGACAAGGTCGTTACCGCAGAAAAAACATATGGCGGTATTGAAAGCGTTATCATTGAGGCTCCTACTGAGTACTTCATTGAGTGGAACTCGTACATCGGACCTGGATCCCGGGGATACTAAACGATTAATGTGTCAACATGGCGATATATAGAAAGGAAACTGAAATGGAATTTATAAATGCTCTCAGACGATATAAAGCGGCTAACCCAAACGAACTGCTTAATGCTTTGACAGATATCGAACAATCCAGTATCGATGCCGCAAATGAAGCAAGTCGGGCATATGACGCATACTTTGCAGACGTAGCAGATAAAGAGAGAAAAATCGAGTCAAGGGTTGCATCTCTGTCTGAGCAACGTGCCCTAGCTCAAACTAAAATGGACACGCTTAAAAAGCAAGTGGCAAATGCCACTGTCAACGATGACTACACCAGGCTTGCAAATTACCGAGATGATATGAAGAATCTTGAAGACGAGATGACACAGTTATCGGCAGAAACTGATGCTCTTAAACATGCGCTAATACCAGGTGATGAAACCTTATATCAAGCGGCTCTGGTGAAATTTGACCGTTTTTGCGAAGCGTTGAAGCAATATAATAATGCAAAGCTCGAACTATACACATTCGCCTGCGAGATGGGTGTGGAATATGAGAAGATCGAAAAAGCGACACAGAACTACAATAGCGGCGGGGGACGCGCCTTCAGTATTGACAAGCTTAATGCTCATTTTTACGCAGAGGAGTTCCAGGAGTATAACGCTCACTTGAGCGAAGGGAAAGCCGCCCAAGCGGGTGTAGAATCATGCAATAGGCGTGTGCAAATATATGCGCCCACTTTCAAAGAGAGGTATTGACGATGGAGAACATTATTGACACAACCGTTCCGGAGGTCGATGCTGAAGAGTTAGCGATTGCAAAGCAGGAGGCTAAAGACAGCAACGCCATATATACGCACAAGTTCCGGACGCCATTTCTGTACAATGGCAAATCCTATGAGGAGCTGCGTTTTGACTGGGATAGCCTTACAGGGCGGGACAGCCTCAGCGTTGAAGCCGAATTGCAGGCACTTGGAATAGCGGTTGTCGTTCCCGCGTTTTCCGGCCCGTATATGATGCGCATCGCCGCTAAAGCCTGCACGGAAATGATCGGAGCTGACGCATTTGAAATGATGCGTCTCTCCGATTACAACAGAATAAGGAGCGCGGTGCGTTCTTTTATTCTCGCGTCGGAGTAACTGTAAATATCAGCAGGTTATTTGAGCAATCGTTAGAACGTGCATAAGGAGGTGCTTGACGAATGAGCGTCCGTATAGAGGAAGTTGGGAGTACAAGCCTTGATAGGGTAAATAAGATACTCGCTGGTGTTTCTGGCGGTGTTTGGAAAGTTGCGCACGGTGCTCTAAAACGCGCCGGCGACACGGCGAAAACACGTGCCGGGCAGTTTGCTGCAGAAGAGTATACGATCAACAAAGGTTCGTTCATGAAGCATGTTACCGTAAGTACGAGTATTTCTAATGCCTCTGGACGCGGAGATGTGACTGCTATCGGAGGCGGTTCAGCCGGAGGTATCGCTTCGCTGAGCGTCCGGTACGCGGGCAAAGTGTTACCCTTGTTGGAGTTCAACACGAAAATCTCGCGCAACGGACTGCTTACAACTCAAGTCAAACGGAGCGGTGGCGCGGCCACGTTGCAGCACGCATTCGCGGAACGTGTTTTCGGCCCGATCGCGGTGTTTGAGCGTGTCGGTTCCCCGCGTTTCCCCGTGGAGCAGAAGTTCGGGCCGTCGACCGCGCACATGATGCAAAACGAAGAGGTTATCAAGAAGATGGATGAAACGATCCGCGAGACATACGAGAAACGTGTCGAACACGAAATTACGCGCGTGTTGAACGGATGGGGTAAGTAACAGGGATGTAATGCGAAAGGATGGTGCATATGGCTAATAGGAAAGAATACGAGATGCTGTTCAGCCTAAACGCACAACTCGGAAATAGTTATACCGGCACGTTCACAAAGGCACAACAGCAGCTTGTTAGTATGCAGCAGGAGCTTCAGGCGCTTGCCAAAACCCAGTCCGATATTTCAGCATACGAAAAGCAGCAGGGCGCTGTTGAGAGCACACAGAAAAAGCTCGAAATCCTGCAGCAGCAGTATGACAACATAAAAAAAGAGATGGCTGAGGCAGGAGAGTTTTCCTCTGCGCTCGAGAACAGGCTACTCTCAAAGCAGCAACAGATAGATAAAACGAGTGATTCCCTTGAAACGCAAAATCAGAAGCTTAACCAGATGGGCGGAGCTCTGCGCGAAGCTGGGGTTGATACAAACAACCTTGGAAAAGCGAGCACGAATCTTGCAGAGGAAATTAAAGCCCTCAGAGCCGAGCAAGAGGCAGCCGCTGAGTCGGCAGGCAGTTTCGGGGATGCCGGCGCTCAAGCCTTTCAAGAGATACATCAGGCACTCGCGGCGGCAGGGGTCATCGTAGCGCTCAGGGCAATTAAAAAAGAGTTTGACGACATTACGAAACTGACTATGCAATACGAGTCAGCGATGTCCGTTATAGGGGCGACTACCGGAGCGACAGCCGCTGAAATGGCTGTCATGGATAGCACTATCAGGCAAGTCGCGCTCGACACGGGCTTGTTTGTAAACGACGTTGCCAAGAGCGCAAGGGATCTCATGGAAGTAGGCGGCAACGTCGAGCTTGCAATGGCACAGTTGGAAAGTGGCACCAGCCTCGCAATGGCGACAGGTACGGACATGGGGAAAACGTTCGACTTCCTGAGCGCAGTTATGAAAACATTTAAGCTGGAGGCGAGTGAAACCAGCAGGGTCACTGACAGTTTCGCATACACAACGGTCAAGACAAACCTCAACCTCAGCCAGCTCGCAGAAGCATATGTCAATGTCGGCGGATCTGCGATGAACGCAGGGATTGACATTAACGAGTTGAACGCATTGTTAGTAATCATGTCCGAAGCTGGGCTGAAGGGCGGGGCTGCCGGAACGGGCCTCGCGGGAGTGCTGCGCAACCTGTCGACGCCAACTGAAAAAGCTGCGGAAGAAATTGCTAATCTGAATATTCAGCTATATGACAACAACGGCGCCAGTCGCGATATGTTTGTAATTATGCAAGAGCTTGAGGCTGAACTGTCTACCCTTACAGATGAACAGCGCAAGCGCAGCGAGTCGATAATATTTGATAATGTTTCTCAGAAGACATGGAATATGATCAGCGCAGAGGGTATCCAATCAGCTATCGCTATGAGTCAGGAAATTTCCGGTGCGTCAGGAGCTTTTGGTGGGCTAGGCCAAGCTGCAGGGATGGCGGCTGTTGCGACTGACAACACGGAAAGAAAGCTACGGGAGATGGAAGCCGCCTCAGCGGAACTGAAGCTGGTGATCGGAGAACAGCTAACTCCGGCGCTTGGCGAAGTTTACTCTGTAAGTACAAAGCTCATTGGCGGCGTAACTGGTTACCTTCAAAAGAACCCAGAGCTGATCAGGGCGGCAACTGCGTTTATCGGAGTTCTCAGCGCTGCTTTCGCCGCTATTACGACCTATACGGTAGGTGTTAGGCTGCTCACAGCGGCAAAAACAGCACTTGGTATCGCGTCATGGGCGGCGCTTGGACCGATTGCCGCCGTTGTTGGCGTCGTCGCCCTGGCAGCAGCAGGGATTGCTGCGCTCGCCGGCAGAACGAAAGAAGCGGAAAACGAAATCAATCTACTCTCCGCAACTTCGCGTGACCAGTATTATGAGTTGCAGCAGTTAGAGCGCGAGTATACTGCTGTTTGTGCCGCCATGGGTGAAACGTCAGCTGAAGCTCAACTCCTAAAAAGAGAGTTTGACCAAGCTTCAGCCGCTTTTGAGCATAATAAAATAACTGCTGAGGATCTCGCGCAGGCCCACAGAGAGGTCATGGATTCATACGCAGAAATGAGTTCTGCCCAAGCTGCGAGATTGGATGGTGTCAACAAAGAGGGCGTAAGCACTCTGGAGCTGGTTAACAGGCTCGACCAGCTGGTCGGAGCCGAAGGTAAGACAGCGGCAGCAAAACAGCAAATTCTCGCTTTGGTAACTATGCTCAACGAAGCAATGCCTGAACTTAGCCTCGCCTATGATGAGTATTCGGACTCGCTTAACACATCGGCGCAGTCAGTAAGAAACCTCGCAGAAGCAGATTTGGAAAGAGAGCGAAACGCGGCAAACTACGATTCGATGCTTGAGAGGATGCGCAGCAGCGAAGGGTTAAGGGTTGCTTTTGAAACCGCAAGGGAAGAACTGCGCCTTTTACAAGCAGAATACGATGAAATGCTTGAGTTCTCTATCGCACACATGGATGATCCGACTTCTGAAAGCGGACTGGCATATATTGAATCTCTGCGGAATGAGCTGAAGTATTATTATGATATTGACGGCATGACCGCTCGTGTCCGCGAAGCAGAGGCAGCCTATCACGATAATGAAGCTGCGATAGGCGCCTTGTCCGAGGGCATGGCCGAGTATCAGCAGTCTTTACTAGATGCAAATTCGGCACAAGAAGAAATGTTGTCGAGCCAGGAAGAACTGCAAGAAGTTATTGCGGGAGTCAAGGGAAAAGTTGACGAGCTCGTAGAGGCGTATACAGCCGCGTACGACGCCGCGCTGAAAAGCGTGGGCGGACAATACGATATTTGGGACGAGGCCGCTAAAGTCGTTGCAACAAGCGCAGCGACGATAAATACGGGTATCCAAAGTCAAATCACATATTGGCAAAACTACAATGAGAATTTATCTAACCTGAGTGATCGGACGGCAGATATAGACGGTCTGCGGGAAATGATATCAAGCTTCGCGGATGGCAGCGCGGACAGCGTGAACGCTATCGCAGGCATGGCGGCCGCGACAGACACGGATCTCGCTGCTATGGTAGCCAGCTGGCAGATTCTTCAAGCTAAACAGGAAGAGGTCGCTACAAGCCTGGCTGAGCTTGGTACAGATTTCAGCACCTTGATGAACGCCCTGCAGGACGAAATGGGCGAAACTGTACAGGAGTTGAATTTCAGCGACGAGGCTTTCCAGAGCGCCAGAGAAACGATACTTGGTTATATTGACGGTATTGACAACATGCTCCCTGCTGTTCAAGTTGCGTACAACCGCATTGCAGCCTCCGGACTCAGAGGGCTCAGCGGGTACTATAATGGCGCTTACTCCGGTTCGTATTATGTCGACGGATCTCATGCAGGGGGGCTTGACTATGTGCCATATGACGGTTACCTTGCAGAGCTGCACATGGGTGAGCGAGTAATGACCGCTGAGGAGAACCGGATCGTTTCCGCTGCTCCTGAACTCATGGCGGTGCTCGCTGCATACAGCGGTGATGGCGGACAGCCTACCGAGTTGTCGTTTTCCAGAGCGAGCAGTGGATCAGGTGACAGTGTTCATATATCATTCGGTGATGTTGTGTTTCACATAGACGCTGAGGTTGCAGTGAACAGGGAATCAATGCAAATGATTATATCTGAAGCCGGCGACGACTTAATGGATTTTGTCTTTGACAGATTTGAGGAATACAGCATTGATGTAGAAAGGTTGCGCCACAGATGACAGACGTTGCACAACTCATCCGTGAAAAACTCTCTGAATGCTCTGGCAGTGTCAGTTTAGATTTTTCACCGGCGACGGACGGCTTATTGAAGTGTTTGCTGAAGCTGGCACTTATCGAGTTGCGAGCATAGGTGACAAGAGTCAAAGATTAACGATAACGAAGGGGAACGGAGCAAATGAAGCAGTATAGTGTATCTCCGCCATCGGGTGTGCCACCGTAGATAAGTGATATAGTAAAGAAAAAGTCCATTTTGCTTTCCTTCAATTGCCTTAGGTAGAACCTCCTTTCTGTTTGTGCCCGGCTGCTCTTTGCGGTGTGAGTTCCTGCATTCACGCAGCCGGGCATATGGTCGTATACAAGAGAAGTAAAGTATGATTATATTCAGGAGTTAGTTAAATGAGCGACAAAAACGTAGCACGGAGAACCCAGGCAGTAGTGTCGTTTTCAGGGATAGACATAACCGCATCCCTCCGTCCGCACCTCATATCAATAACTTATACGGACAATGAGGAGGACACTACTGACGATCTGCAAATAAAGATTACTGACCGCGAAAGCGTATGGCTTACTAAATGGCTGAGCGACGCTATACAGGCGATCGCTGACGCGAAGCCGACGACTTCGAGTGCCGCAAAATCGCGATCCACGGTGCGGAAGTGGTCGAACGGACAGGTCGTGAAAGATATGCAGGCTTTGCTTGTCGGGTACGGTTTTGCGCTTCCTGTCTATGGTGTCGATGGGATATTCGGCGGTGAAACGGAACGCGCAGTAAAGGAGTTTCAAAAAGCAAGAGGGCTTTCTGTCGATGGCGTCTGCGGCCCAAAAACATGGGCTGAGTTGGAAAAGCCAGAGTCAGGGGCAGCGAAGCACCCCGGCTTCATGATCGAGGCGGTGTACGTCCGTGAGAATTGGAACAGCGACGGCAAGGACAAGGTTCTTGACTGCGGCAAGTTCGAGCTTGATGCGGTAACAGCAGACGGACCTCCGGCAACGATCACGATGAAGGGAACGTCGCTGCCGTATGGGACGCAGATAAGACAGATGCTGAAAAGCAAAACTTGGGAGTCGGTGCATTTATCCAGCGTAGCCTCTGAGATAGCGGAAGCAGGGGGGATGATATGCATGTTCGAGTCCTCAAGCGATCCGTTTTACGCAAGGCTTGAGCAGATAAAAACAAGCGATATTGCATACCTATCCATGCTGTGCCATGATGCCGGGATATCGCTCAAGGTGACCAACGGTATCATGGTGCTATTCGATCAGGCTGAATACGAAAAGAAGCCGCCTGTGCTTGACATCAAGCGGGGGAGCATCGGTAAGTATAGTAAATGGCGCCTGCTCACCGGAGAAACAGATACAAAGTATACGTCATGCCGTGTGAGCTATGTAGATCCGTCCTCCGGGCGAAAAATCGAAGGGTTTGCCTATACAGAGGATAACAAGAAAGACGGGAAGAACAACCAACAGCTTGAAGTCACTGCGAAAGTCAATAGCATAGCGGAGGCGAAAACGCTTGCGGAAAAGCGCCTACGGATGCAAAACAAGCACGGTCTGACAGCCAGATTTACAGTACCGGGCAATCCCGACCTTCTGGCTGGCGTCACCGTCACGATGACGGACTGGGGATTGTGGAGTGGCAAATATATCATTAAGCAGGCTCAGCATGTTTTGAGTAAATCAGGATATACAACACAGATACAGCTACGGCCTGTCCTAGGGGGTTATTGAAGTGGATAGTAATGAATCGCTCCTAAAGAGCAGCGGGTATCAACAGATGATAGAGTCATTCACTCCTGTTGATGTTTCACAGGCAGTTGAAGCGCTCGAAGAGTTTCTAAAAGACTTTGCAAATGTTGAAAAGCAAAGAGTCGCCGTGCTTTCATATCTGTTCGGCATGCGCCAGGGCTATCACGATCTCGTCCACGCGCATCAGGATAGGGCAGATGGGATAAAAAGCAACTTTGTCGAAGAAACAATTAAGCGGGCTATGGAGCTGGGAAGACAGCATGGGCTTCGACATATGGCGCTACTGTTTGGAGTACAGCCATTGTACCAGCAGGAAACACGTTCAAATAAGAGAGATGGTGATAGTGATGGCAAAAACTCTGAAAGATATTAAGGAAGACTACCCTGAACTCATGGAAGAATTGAAAGCTGAAATACTGAATAAAGAAGCAAAAGTAAGTGCAGCAGTATTACGAGAGCGGACCCGGTTAAGAGAGATCGACGAAGTATCAGAGTTTTTTGATAGCGCAACGATTAGCGAAGCAAAATACGGCAAGGATCAATGTAGTGCGCAAGAGTTAATATATCGTACTCAGGTGTACGAAGCCGCAGCCATGCGCTACACGAAGCTTTTTACTGAAGCAATGGATCAAACTCGCAGTTGGATCGATCACGACACCATCGTACATCGGGCGGATAAAACACAATAGACACCCACGATCAAAAAAAAGGTACTGCGACGGGGGGGTACCCGACACACGCGGGCTCGTCGACCCCAAATACCGCTTA
>Ga0082212_10011337_pt1 | contig 11310 bp, 8 predicted proteins | sample TergutNt197P3_FD_71548 | JGI IMG/M metagenome (GOLD analysis project Ga0082212, IMG submission 71548) | Neocapritermes taracua P3 segment gut microbial communities from Petit-Saut dam, French Guiana - Nt197 P3 | ecosystem: Host-associated > Arthropoda: Insects > Digestive system > Gut ... | reverse complement strand
CAAGGGCGCTCTCGCAGGCATCCTTGTATTTCGGCTCATTTGTCACCGCGTAAAGCTGTTTGAACGCCGCGTACGCATCGATATTATGCTCTATTGATTTGTAAGTGAAGTCCGTGACGTCCCCCGTTTCGGGCCAGCCGTCATATCCGGCCGTGAAACCGGGGCTGCCGTCTGTGCGCGACATTACCCAGTCCATAATCGTTATTGCGAGCCCCAAATACTCATCGCCGCCATACGCGTTGTAATACTGCAGCAGCGCCAGGGCGACATACGAGCTGTTGCCGGTGTTTGTCCCCACTTGGTACTGGTCCTCATAATATGCCTTTGCGTCGCTGTCGTACCAGCCGGGCATGCGCGTCCCGCTCTCCCAGCCCGCGAAGGGCGAGATATCCCCGCAGGCATAGGCGTTGCGCACCCTGCCGCCCCCGGAGCGGCCGCCTTCATAGTTTCCGCCACCGGGATGGCCGCCTTCATAATTTCCGCCCCCGGGATGGCCGCCTTCATAGTTTCCGCCCCCGGGACGGCCGCCTTCATAGCGGTCATTCGCAACGGCGTACACGAACGAATCCAGTATGGCCTTCGCCGGCTCCTGCTTGCCCGCGGCGATAAACGCCATGGCGCTGAGTGCGTTGTCATAGGAAAAAGCCGCGTTTTGAATGTAAATCCCGTCCGGGTTTTCCCTGACGTCAATCTCGTAAGATTGTATGAACCTGGGCGCGCCCTTCAAGCCAGCAATGTCGCCTTCAAAACGAATCTCGTCAAGATAAAAGGCCATCTCGCCTATATACATGTCGCCGCTTGCCACGAACCCGAAACCGCAGCCGATGCCGGAAAGATCCGCACCTTTGAGGTTGATGGTGTAATATTTCCATTCATCTGAGAGGACTACAAACCCGGTCGAATATTTCTTGCTGCTGTCGGGATAAGTGGCAATCCGTGCGTTCGTCTCCCCGTCGTAGCCCAGCCCCGCTGTGAAAAACTCCACTGCTTCCCCGCCTTGCCCGCCCTTTGCCATAAAGGTAAGGCAGGCAGCCCCGGTCAGGTCAAGCTTTGCCCCGGGCACATCCCCAAAATCGAGCCGGGGCACAGTTTCCCCCTTTGGGAGATAACCGTTTAAAAACATCCAGCCGCCCCACTGCCCGCTCTGAAGGTTTGTTTCACAGCGGATCGCGCTGCTCCCCATATAAGCGTCTTCCGCGTTTTCATCCATATCGCGGCCCCCCCCGCCGTTCCCTATCAGCGCTTTTTGCGTGAAGTTGTTGTTCATGGCGCTGAAATCTGAATAGACATAGATATATTCGCTGTCCGCGTGCAGCCTGTTTTCGAGATAGGCAAGCGCTATCGTTTTTGCGTCGCCAAGCTTTGTATTTTGAGCTTCCGCAGTCTCCGCATCCTCGTTTGATACAGGCGCATCGGGAAGCCCCACTGGTTCGCTGGACGCAGGCGTTGACGCAGGCTGCGAATCCGGCTGCTCCGGGCCAGCCGCGTTTTCGCCACAGCCAGCAAGGCAGACAGCCAGCACAGGGGTCAACAAGAGAATAGAAAAAACACGTTTCATTATGCGCACCTCCAGTAATTACTGCTCTTATTACCATATGACGCACTTATTATAATGCTTCTTGATACAGCGGGCTTCCCGGTAAAGTTTCAAGCCGCCCAAGGCAGATGGGCCGATAGGAGACAGGAGACAAAAGGCGACGGTTCCTGCGTCTTGTCCCTGCTTCCCGTTCCCCCGTGACCCATGATAAAATATGCCTATGCGAAACGACGTGATAACAATGGCGCACGGCAGCGGCGGCCTCGATACAGCAGAGCTGATGCGGGATGTCTTCTCGAAGCATTTCGGGAACGGGATACTCGCAAGACTTGAGGACAGCGCCGTCATTGATCTCATTGGCGATGCTCAGGGGGGTATAGCAGAGCCGTTCCCTTGTGTCCAGGAGAGCTCAATCGAGTCGCGCCCTTGTGTCCAGGAGAGCTCAATCGAGTCGCTCCCTTGCGTCCAAACCGAACCAATATCTTGCGTTCCGAGCGCTCCCTCAAGGATAGCGATAAGCACGGACACGTTTGTTGTGACACCGCTCGTCTTTCCCGGCGGGGACATCGGGAAGCTCGCGGCCTATGGTACGGTCAACGATGTCCTGATGAGCGGCGCGACGCCCAAATACCTGACATGCGGGTTTATTATCGAGACAGGCTTGCCGGTATCGCTGCTTGACGGCATCTGTGCGTCGCTTGCGGCAGCAGCAAAAGAGGCAGGTGTCACGATAGTCGCCGGTGATACAAAGGTGGTTGAGGGCCGCGTGGAAGGTGGCGGGTTGATGATCAACACGACCGGCGTAGGGGTATTCCCCTCCAGCCAAAACAGTCTGCCCTCCCCATCTGGGATCCGGCCCGGCGACGCCATCATTGTCTCCGGCAACCTCGGCGACCATCATGCCGCCATCCTATCCGCCAGGTTGGGTATCAGGAATTCAATAGAAAGCGACTGCGCCCTGCTTTCGCCGATCATCAACGCGCTGCGCGAGGCGGGCGTGGGCGTGCATGCGATACGCGATGTGACGCGCGGGGGCCTCGGGACGATCCTCAATGAGCTGGCTGCCGCGTCAGACGTGTCCATCGCGCTTGAAGAGGAAAGCATCCCGGTCAGCCCGGCGGTGCGGGCTTTTTGTGGAATAATGGGGCTCGATCCGCTATATATGGGTAACGAAGGGAAGCTTGTAATGGCTGTCCCGCCTGGGGATCTGGAGCGCGCGCTTGCTGCGGTCCGTAGTACCGGGATCGGCAAGGACGCCGCTCTTATCGGCACGGCAATGCCGGGGGTAAAACCCGCTAACGAAGCCTGTGAAGGCAGCACACTCGGCAAAACCAGTCTGCCCGGTGACGGTATTGTGCCGGTCACGATGCGCACGCGCGTCGGCGGGACCGTCCGCATCGATGTCCTGTACGGAGAAGGGCTCCCGCGTATCTGCTAGAAACAGGGACAAAAATGGCTATCCCGGCTTCGCGCCATATGAACCGTCCTAAACCACTGAAAAAGTACAAAAGTACCAAAAGTACGAGAAGATTGGCAAATGGAAACCAGTGGAAACCGGAAGTGGGGTTCCTGCCGCGAATCTTCTACTTTTTGTCCCAAAATCGAACTTACGGGCGATTTTTGCACCGTTTTTTCCTCCAAAAGACATAAATCGCTTGTTTTAGCAGCTGAAACCGCAAAATAACTACCCGCAACTTCGTTTTTGGGACATTTTTTCATAATTTTCTGTATATTTGCAACGCGTCAAGGGAATGAAGGAAAGAAGGGAGGAAGGGAAGGAGGGAAAGAAGGAGGGGACGAGGGAAGGGAAAAAAGTTTGTTGCTTCGCTCGAAAAAGCCCTTCCATGCATCCAATGTTTCGAGCGGAGCGAGAAACCACCTCTCCGAAATCTCATTTATGGCCAGGTAATGGCACGGAATTGCGATAAACGGCCCCGTGCCATATGAACCGTCTTTTGGCTCTTGAACCGCTCTCTTTTGGCTTAGCTCCGGATTGCTGCTTGTGCTGCCGAAATTCACTTACCGGGGTGGTTTATGAACAGGGTGAAGGTATTGATTGCGTTGCCGTCTGTGTCCGGGACGGAGGCGGCGGTAAGTTCGCCGTCGAGGGCCCGCGCGATCTCCTTTGCGATAGAGAGCCCGATGCCGTGGCCGCCTGTCCCGCTGTTTCGTGAGCGGTCCGCTCTGTAGAAGCGGTCAAAGATATGTGCGATGTCCGCGGGCGGGATGAAGGCGCCTGTATTGGAAACGGTCACGTAGACGCCGGGTTTTGGTTTTATGCGGCCTTTTCTGGGTCCTGCCAGGCCAGCCGCCATGACGACGCGCCCGCCCTCGGTTGTATATTTGACAGCGTTTTCAAGAAGGACAGAAAGGACCGCCTGGACCTTTGCGCGATCCGAGCGGACAATCAACTGCCCGCCTTGCGGCATGCGCAAGTCAAGATCAAAGGGTATGCCCTTTTCAAACAGAGCCGCTTCTACCCTGTCGGCTTCCTCGCAGACGGCCTGAGCCAGGTCGAACGATGCGGATTCGGCCTTTGTTTCCTCGGCTTTTGCAAGCGCCAGCAGGCTTTCCACCAGGCCGCCCATCCTGTTTGCCTCATCTGTGATATTACCGATCCAACGTGCCGCAGCCTGGCTCTCGACGCCTGAAGCAGCGCTTCCCGCACCTTCTCCTTCGACCTCGCCCGCGACAATCTCTCCTCCCGCACCCTCGGCCTCGCCCGCGATGATTGCATCTCCCGCGCCTTCTCCTTCGGCCTCGCCCGCGACAATCGCTCCGCCCGCGCCTTCCTCTCCGCCCTCGGCCGCGACGAACGCGTCTCCCGCGCCTTCTCCTTCGGCCTCGCCCGCGACGACCGCATCGCCTGCGCCTTCCTCTCCGCCCTCGCCCGCGACAATCGCTCCGCCTGCGCCTTCCTCTCCGACCGCGCCCTCGCCAATCGCTCCGCCTGCGCCTTCGCCCTCGCCCGCGACAATCGCTCCGCCCGCGCCTTCGGCCTCGCCCGCGCTGACCTCGCCCGCGCTGACCGCGCCCCTTGCTGCCTCGGCGTTGGCCGCGATGATCGCTATAGGCGTCTTGAGCTCATGCGAGGCGTCCGCAACGAAACGGCGGTGCCGCGCCATGCTCTCCTCCACGGGGCGTATTGCGCGGTTGGCCACGAGCAGGGAAATGAGTAGGATAGCGCCGACCGCCATGATCCCGATCAGGAAGAGGCTCAAGGCGAGCTCGCCAAGCCTGCGCTGGGTATCGTCAACATCAAGAAAGACGATGCTGCTCTGGTAGGGGACGAAAACGCCCGGATGGGAAAAAGAGGGCTCCCACTCCACGCTGTAACGCCACGCCCGGCCTGAGATGAACACGAGCCCGGACGGCGTGCCTCTGCCAAGCGCGGTTTCAACTGCGGCCGCGTAGTCTTCGACGCCAAGATCAATCATTGAAAAGACAGTTGTTTCGCCGCCGCTCATTATATTGGCTACGAAGGATTTTGTGTAATCAACAGGGATGCGCGGCCCGGCGTTGACCGTGACCCCGCCGTTGACCAGGACCTCGCCGTGGACCGACATGCCGTTGTCCACTACCGTTACTACAGAGCTTGAAGAGTCCTGCTGCGCCAGCATTGCGTTTTCAAGGACGCCGCGGGGGATCGCCGCCAGCGCCTTGTCGATTTCGCCCTGTGTGCGGGCGAAGAAATTGATGTAAATAATTGAGAAGGCAACGGCTATAACGAGTGTCAAGCTGATCATATTGACGAGCAGCAGTTTGTTTCTCAGTTTTTTCAGCGTCGGCTCGGCGCTGCCGCTTCGAAGAGGCGAAAGGATGCGCGAAAACCTCATGTGCTATTCCCCGTCGTATTCGAGCATATAGCCCGAACCCCGGATATTACCGATGCGCACCCTGCTGCCGAGCGCCGCGAGCTTCTTGCGCAGGAAAGACATATAGGCCTGCACGTTGCCCCAGTCGACGTCGCTGTCGTAGCCCCAGACTTTCTCGATGATAAAGTCTGTCCCCATGCGGACATCTTTGTGTTCGATGAGGACCTCGAGCAGCCGGGATTCCTTTTGCGTAAGCGCGAACGACTTGCCTGCGCGCGAGAGCATGAGCGACTGCGGGTTGAACTCGATATCGCCGTAGGTCAGAAGTCCGTACTGCCGGGAGGCGCCGCGCCTGCGGGTCACGGCCATGATACGCGCGATAAGCTCTTCCGTGCTGAACGGCTTGGGCAGGTAATCGTCCGCGCCGCAGTTGAGGCCGCGCACTCGGTCCTCCACTTCGCCAAGCGCTGTAAGCAGAATCACGGGCGTCTGAACGCCCTCGGCCCTGAGCTCCGACAGGACAGAGAGCCCGTCTTTTTTCGGCAGCATGATATCCAGCAACACAACGTCATAGACGCCGGAAAAGGCCTTGTGCAGGCCGTCTTTACCGTCCAGCGAAATGTCCGTCTCAAGATTGTGCCGCCGCAGGTTCTGGGCGACAGCCTCCGCAAGCCTTATTTCATCTTCTACAATAAGCGCTCTCATAACATTATTCTAACCGCCTATACTTAAACGAGGCTTAAAAAGCTACGGCGGTACTGCCCAGCGGTACAACACGCCGTCCTACCGGATGAAGTTCGTTGCGATTTTCTCCCCGCCCGGAGGCCCCGGATAGAAGACCCCGGCCGCCTTGCCCGCTTCGATGCACTTCATCAGCCACGCGACCGTCTTGCCGACCATCTGCATCGTCTGCACGCCTTCCTTGTCCTGCAAGACCTCCACGCCCGACAGCCCGTGGACCATAGGCCAATATGTCGCGGGCGCCATGGGCATGCCGGAGATGGGGAAGTACTTTTGCAGCACATCCAGCGTCGCAGTCGTGCCGCCCCGGCGGGCAACGCACACAGCCGCCGCCGGCTTGCCCGTGAAACCGTCTCTCCCGGCAAAAAAGACGCGGTCAAGCACGGACAGAAGCTGCCCGTTCGGGCCCGCGTAGTAGACCGGTGACCCGAGGACGAGCGCATCCGCGCCCTCGATTTTCTCAATGATCGTATTGACCGCGTCGTCGTCAAACACGCAGCGGCCTTTGTCCCCCTGCTTGCACACCCTGCACCCGGCGCAGCCCCTGACGGGTTCATTCGGGACATGATAGATCTCGGCCTCCACGCCCTCTTCCTCAAGAGCGTCCGCGACGAGGCGGAGCGCCGTATAAGTGCTGCCCTTCTCATGGGGGCTGCCGTTGATAAGTAAAGCTTTCATTCTCTGTACCTCCAGTGATAAAAGTATAGCACGCAGCGCGCGCCGCGTCATTTTGGGGTTTGAGGTTTCTCGCGTGCGCTCGAAACACTTAATGCGGGGCATGGCTTTTCCAGTGGTTTCGGACGGTTCTTATTGTCTTGGGAACACAGCGGGGACGGGGGACGGTTCCCGCGTCTTATTGCCGGGAATCAAACGTTACGCTCCATCTCATCGGTGGGGCTGTAGTCTATCTCCCAATCGGCAGGGCAGCCAAGAAGCCCGCAGTTTGAGCATCTCGCCCCGATATAGACCCGGCTCACATCGCCGTCGCGCCTGTGGACAAAGCCCACCCCTGCGTTGAACGAGCCGGAGCCGCATTCGGGGCACTCAATTTTTTTCGGCTCGCAATCCTCCCAGGCAGCTTCGCTGTCCAGCAGCAAGCGTTTTTCATTGCAGTAAGTGCATTCGACCTCGACTGCCCCTTCGACTGCGTCGACACTTAACGCAAAATTATCCAAACCACAACTTTTGCATGAAACCAGCACTTCCTTGTCGGTTTCATGGTCGGAGTATTCGCGCAAAAACCAGACTATATCGCCCGCGCGCTCCCCCCTCAGGTATTCCCCGCCATCCTCGTGGGCGGTTATTTTCCTCTGAACGTGGAATAGGGCAAAAGGGATCATGCCCGGGTTGTTGATGTGCGGCGAAATCGCCTTTGCCAGAAGGTCATAGCCCCTGTGATAGACGATTACGGAAAAAAGCTTCTTGTCCCCTTTGTCGTAAGCGGCATACCCGGGGGCGCTGTTGGGCTTGATATGCCTAACGTCGGTAAGCGGTATCGTCCGGGTCTTGCCAAGGCCCGGGGTGAACACTATTTTCCCCTTTGTGACCACCATGCGCCAGCGCAAAAAAGTGAAAGTGAAAAACCCGCTGCATATTATACATATCGTTCCAAACGTCAGCCCAAAAGAGTCATTCTCGCTGAGGCCGGACAGGCTGCCGCCCTGCGCAAGGATGGCCGCCCAGGCATCGAATGAGGAAATTACACCAATCCCAATAAAAGCGAAGCCCAGTATCGGGATCAACAGCATCAGCCTTACCACGAACCTGTCCGGGTAGTTTTGCTTCGCGATGTCATCCTTCGTCATGGCCCCGTACCCGCTTTTGCCATAGTCGGACGGCGTCTCCTCCCCGGGTTTGCGGCCATGGGCGTCGCGGCCGCGGATCTTTATCCAGGCTATCACGCCGGTGACCAGGTAGAACATTATCCAGGCGTGGAAAAAGACCTCCAGCCAGAAATCGCCGATCCCAAGGAAATATATCAGGTATGTCAGGAAGAGGCAGTCGATAATGAAAAGGATCAGCGCCACGAGCATGAAGACGCGCTTCCGGGCGGACAGCAGGAAACAGAGCAAGTACGCGGCCAGCATGGCGACCGAAAGCACAGCTTCGACCACCCCCCAGTAGAAACAGACCACCGGTATGAGCGCGGAAAACAATAAGTAATAGTCCGTCCCGGCATACAAGAGGAAGAAGTTTATCGTCGTGATGACAACGACAGCCAGCAGGTTCCATCTCGCCCTGTTGAAACGCCCCACATTGATTTCAAATTCTGTCCGTTTCATCTTTTCCTCCTTCTGTCCTGTTGTTTCAGGCGCAGGAACCGTCCCCTTTTTTCCCTTCAGCCCCACTGTTTTCAGGCGCAGGAACCGTCCCCCTGTCTTGTGGAAAACATTTGCATTGCCTCTTGTCTTACATGAAAAACCCAATATATACGAACATCACAACGCCCAGCGCCAGGCCGACGAGGCTGAGGATGAACCCCGGCATCGTCCGGTACGCCTCCTTCCTGCCCCGCGTCAGCGCAAGGCCGATGGCCCCCAGCAGGATGCTTGTGAACCCTATGAACCAGAAGGTTGCTATTGCGATGATGCCGAGAATCAGCGAGGGCATATACACGTCTTTTTTTTGTGTGTAATAACTCTGTTGCTGCGGTGCGGCCGCTGGCTGTCTGTAGCCCGACGGGGCGTATTGTTCGGCTTTCGGTATCTGCTGCCCTGCGTAAGTGGGCCCTGCGTAAGTGGGCCCTGCGTAAGTGGGCTGCCTGGCGGCTTTCGGTGGCTGCTGTCCGGCGAAAGTGGGCTGCCTGGATGAATGTTGCTCATGCTGCGCTGTATCCGGCGCTTCGTGTGACTGGTATGCGCCCCTGATACGCCTGGGTTCAACCGGCCCCTTTAGTTTCTGGTATTGAAAAGTCGCAAAAACCCCATAAGCCATCACAACCGTTAGAAAAAGAAAAACGGGTCCGAATCCCCCAAGGAAGTTGTCATATGAGGCAACCGACGCAAGACACATGCATATGAAGAAAACCAGCATCCCGATTGCCGAAATGCGGCTTCTCGACCTCATCAGTAATATCCCAGCAGAAAACATCAGCGCACCTAGCCTGAACGCAAGCGCATTGTCTTCGAAAAGCAAAGGGTCGGCGCGGACGATGCCGAACAAGCAAAGGGCCGTGACGGCAAAAATGATACCTGTACAGGTAAAGACGATAATGCTCGCAATCTGAATCCCGCGGTCTGCCTTATTTAACATGTCCCTGTTTGAAATGCTGTCTTTGTCCATTTATGCTCTCCTGTTAAGTCATCACAGCATACAGTTTGTGGTGAGGCTTCGTTTTTACAGCCCGGCCTCCTCCGGGGCATTGTTCTTTTACAACCGGGCCTACCTCCTCCGGGGCTTTGTTCTTTTACAGCCCGGCCTCCCCCGGGGCTTCGTTCTTACAGCCGGGCGGCAGCGGCTTCCAGGAATTCTTTGGTCCCGGCCTGGCGCTTGTCCGGGAGCGTCGAAATCGCGTACAGGTCGCCGGTCATGACGCCGCTGCCGATCGTATCGAGAACAGCGCGCTCAAGTGCTTCGGCGAAGGCTGCAAGATCCGGCAGGCTGTCGAGTTCCGCGCGCTTTTTGAGTGCGCCGGTCCAGGCAAAGACTGTAGCCACAGAGTTGGTCGAGGTCGGTTCGCCGGCGGCATGCTTGTAGAAGTGGCGCTGCACGGTGCCGTGCGCCGCTTCGTATTCGTAGTAGCCCTGCGGCGAGACGAGCACGCTCGTCATCATGGCAAGTGAGCCGAAGGCCGTCGCGACCATGTCGCTCATTACATCGCCGTCGTAGTTGCGGCAGGCCCAGACGAAGCCGCCGTCGGAGCGTATGGCGCGCGCGACAGCGTCGTCGATGAGCGTATAGGAATAGGTTATGCCGACTTCCGCGAATTTTTCTTTATAGACGGCTGCGAAAATCTCATCGAATATGTCGCGGAACCGCCGCTCGTAGGTCTTTGAAATCGTGTCTTTAGCGCCGAACCAGAGGTCCTGCTTCGTGTCTATCGCGTAGTTCATGCATGCGCGCGCAAACGAGGCTATGCTCGCGTCCGTATTGTGGATCCCCTGGACGATGCCGCCGTTTCCGCCGCCGGACTCGCCAAAAGTATGGATCAGCATTCTTTTCTCTGTGCCGTCGGGTGAGGTCAGCACGAGCTCGGCCTTGTCGCCGGCGCCGGCCAGGCATTCTGTGTTCCTGTAGATATCGCCGTAGGCGTGGCGCGCGATCGTGATGGGCTTCTCCCATGTCGGTATGTAAGGCACGATGCCTTTGGCCAGGATCGGCGCGCGGAAAACCGTCCCGTCCAGGATCGCCCGGATCGTGCCGTTGGGCGATTTGTACATCTCCGAAAGGCCGTATTCTTTGACCCGTTCCTCGTTTGGTGTAATGGTCGCGCACTTGACGCCAACGCCAAATTCCTTGATTGCCTCGGCTGCTTCCGTCGTGACCCGGTCGCCCGTCCGCTCGCGCTCGGAAAGCCCGAGATCGAAATACTCGGTCTTCAGCTCAATGAACGGGCAGAGAAGTATCTCCTTGACCCAAGCCCATATAATGCGCGTCATCTCATCGCCGTCGATCTCGACGAGCGGCGTATGCATTTTGATTCTGTCGTTCATGCTATCCCTCCTTTAAAACCAACCGCACAAGAGAACTCTCTCTTATGATTTTAACATTCATACTTTCCGTCCCCATTGTCTTGTTGCAGGCACGAGAACTGTCTCTTTATATTACTATCTTTTATTCGTGTCGCAAGATATATCTTTTGTTTATTCGCGGCGCAAGTTATCTTTTGTGTACAAGACGCAGGATCCGTCCACCGTCCCCATTGTCTTGTAGGGGGGCAAGACAAAAAGAACCGTCCGAAAACACTGAAAAAGTACCTGTCATGCTTGCTGGCATATCCGGGCACAACAGCACGACGCGGTATCGCCTCAATGTGGACCATCCCCATTGTCCCGTTATAGCCGCAGTATTGCTCACAGTCCAGGGGGAGGGCAAAAGGGTCAAAAGGGTAAGGCTCATGCGTTTTGTAAGACAGAAGGGGACGAAGGGGACGGTTATCGCGTCCTTCCGACTTTTAGACCAAAAAGTGCGGCGAATTTTCGCTTGTAGTTGGTTATCAGCGTGTTTTTGCCGTAATAAAGCCCATTTATGACAGAATATTCAAATATACGTCAATAT
>Ga0082212_10011336_pt1 | contig 11313 bp, 7 predicted proteins | sample TergutNt197P3_FD_71548 | JGI IMG/M metagenome (GOLD analysis project Ga0082212, IMG submission 71548) | Neocapritermes taracua P3 segment gut microbial communities from Petit-Saut dam, French Guiana - Nt197 P3 | ecosystem: Host-associated > Arthropoda: Insects > Digestive system > Gut ... | reverse complement strand
AATTGCTGCACATGAAACAATGATTCTTGCACTCAAAACAACAATTCTTGGAACGAAATCAAAGCCTCCTGTACTCAAAACAACAATTCTTGTGCGCGAAACAACAATTCTTGTAACGAAATCGACGCCCCCTGTACTCAAAACAATAATTCTTGTGCGCGAAACAACAATTCCGGTACTCAAAACAATAATTCTTGTAACAAAATCGACGCCCCCGGTACTCAAAACAATAATTCTTGTGCGCGAAACAACAATTCCGGTACGCGAAACAACAATTCTTGGAACGAAATCAACGCCTCCGGTACTCAAAACAATAATTCTTGGAACGAAATCGACGCCTCCGGTACTCAAAACAATAATTCTTGTAACGAAATCGACGCCCACGGTACTCAAAACAATAATTCTTGTGCGCGAAACAACAATTCCGGTACGCGAAACAACAATTCTTGGAACGAAATCAACGCCTCCGGTACTCAAAACAATAATTCTTGTACGCGAAACAACAATACCCCCGCCTATTCGACCGGAGAAACGCAGGTCACTTGTCGTTCCGATCATAATTCCTTATAATTGCGACATAAAATCGATTTTGTTATTCGCACAAGCATTCAATGAAAGGGAATTTGTTCATGGGCAACAATATCAGTAGCTTTGTCGTTATTCCGGCCAGATATGCTTCGACGCGATTACCCCGGAAGATGCTGTTGAGCGAAACGGGCAAGCCGTTGATTCAATACGCTTATGAAGCGGCGGTCAATGCGCAACTTCCGATGGGTGTAACGGTTGCGACGGATCACACAGACATTTTCGACGTAGTGCAAAGTTTCGGCGGTCAGGTTGTCATGACCAGCCCGGATGCGAAAAGCGGAACCGACCGTGTTTCCGAATTCGCCGCAAGTCGCCACGAAGTAGAGATTTTCGTCAATGTGCAAGGCGACGAACCGGAAATGAGTCCGGCGGCAATCGATCAGGTCATCCAACTATTGGCCGACCACCCGGACGTGCCGATGGCAACGCTCTGCACGCCGCTTCGCAACCGAGAGCAGCTCGAAAATCCGGCCTGCGTCAAAGTGGTTCGAGATAACAACTTACGAGCACTATATTTCAGTCGCAGCGTCATTCCGCACCCGCGTCAGTGGTCGGATGACATGCTCACCGCCGAACCGGCACTGTTTTACCTGCATTTGGGATTGTACGCTTATCGTCGCGATTTTTTGCTGCAAATGGGTTCGCTGCCGCAAAGTCCGCTTGAGGTGACCGAATCGCTTGAACAGCTTCGCGTGATCGCGCACGGGTATCCTATTTTGTGCGGCACCACCGAACACAGTTCCGTCGGAATCGATACGCCGGAAGATTACGCCGCGTTCGTCCGGCGAGAGAAAAACCGGACATAAAAACCGGGACAATTTGTCCGGTCAAGATGGTGTTTTCTTGCAATCGGGTTACAATGGGACGCAATGATGTCTTGACGATTTTTGCCACCAAGAGAACGATCATAGGGATGACAACAACGACAAAGCCCGTTGAAAAAAAGGAAAAAAGCGGCAGTGCCGACCGGTTTTGGCACCCGCGATTTTGGGACGGCATGACGATGAGTGCCTGGTACAAGCAGGCCGTCAAGGGCAAGTTCCGCATTGCGCCGACCGGCATCGCCATGTTCGGCATCATTAGTTCCTTGAGTGTTCTCAATTCCGGCCTCGCGGCAATGCAATCGTTGTGTTATGGCCGCAAAATCCGCGAAGTGGAAATCAAGCACCCGCCGATTTTCATCATCGGGCACTGGCGTTCCGGCACGACGCTGTTGCACGAGTACATGATTCAGGACAAGCAATTTGCCTTTGCGGACACATATTCTTGTTTCGCACCGCAGCATTTTTTGTTTTCCCGTCGGTTTTTCGAGCCGTGGGTCACGTTCCTCATGCCGAAAAAGCGACCGATGGACAACATGGTTGCCGGTCTTGGCCGTCCGCAGGAAGACGAGTTCGCCTTGTGTGCGATGGGAATGCCTTCGCCGTATATCAATATCATTTACCCGAACAATCCGCCGATTGATGCGGAATTTTTGACGTTGAAAGACGTTACCCCGGAGCAACGTCAGGCATGGCTCGACGGATTGGAGTATTTCCTGCGCTGCCTGACACTTGCGGAAAGCAAATGCGTTGTGTTCAAATCGCCGCCGCACACGGCACGCATTGCGACGATTCTGGAGCGGTTTCCCGATGCGAAATTCGTGCATATCCACCGTAACCCCTACTCGCTTTACGCTTCGACGTTCAACCTTTGGATGCAGCTTTGCGTTGTTCACGGTCTGCAACGTCCGACCGGCAAGCAATTCGAGTCGCGGGTTTTCGAGATGTTTGAGGACATGTACGCTGCGTTTGCCGAAGACGTCAAGCTGCTCAAGCCGGAACAGTTCGTCGAAGTCGCGTTTCAGGAACTGACCTCGTCCCCCGTTGCGACGCTTGAAAGAATATACGCACAACTTCACATCGCCGGTTTTGAGCAGGCCAAACCGGTGATGAACGAATTTGCGGCGTCCCAAAAGTCGTACCGGAAGAACAAATTCCAAACAGACCCGACCGTCGAAGCACAAATCACGGAACGCTGGGCCTGGTATATTGAACGCTATGGATATGGGGTGAGGTAAAAGGTCATGCGGTCACAACGTGATCATTGTACCTCCAGATGAAAACAAATTGACGAAAATAGGAGCAATTCCATGTTACGAAATTTCAAACGGCAATTCGCGTTTTGCAGCGGCGTCGCATTGTTGTTGGTTTGCGAATGTGTTGTCATTGCTCAACAAGCGATGCCGGTACCGGACTGGATTGAGATCAGTGCCGACAAGTTGCAGTTTGTGACGAAAGAGACAAACAAACCGGTGTTGTTCTGGGGTACAAACTATGATCGCGACACAAAAATGCGGCTCATGGACGACTATTGGATTGACGAATGGGAAACCGTTGTCCAAGATTTCGACGAAATGAAAGACATGGGGTTCAATGTCGTTCGTATTCATCTACAGGCCGGTCGGTTTCTGAAATCACCCACGCAAGCCAATGAGCAAGCCTTGGAGAAATTAGCCAAGTTGATTCAGGTGGCGGAATCGCGTGGCTTGTATCTCTACGTGACAGGTTTGGCGTGCTACAAAAAACCGAATATTCCCGCTTGGTACGACGCCTTGGACGAAGAAGGTCGCTGGACAGCTCAGGCGACGTTCTGGAAGCATGTTGCCGGCGTGTGTGCTTCAAGCCCCGCCGTCTTTTGTTATGACCTGATGAACGAGCCGCTTGTGCCGGGCGAAGATGCTGAAATTTGGCTGACGCCGGAAGGTTTGGAAGATTTGTTTTACGTGCAAAACATCACGCGCACGCCGAACGGGCGATCTTCGCACGAGATTGCAAAGGCGTGGATTGACCGGCTTGTCGCGGCGATTCGGTCCGAAGACCGGCGGCACTTGGTCACCGTGGGGGTTATTCCGTGGGCACTCTACTTTTCGGGGGCCAAGCCCTTGTTCTATGATCCGGCAGTTGCCGAGAATCTGGACTTTGTGAGTGTGCATTTCTACCCGGAGGCGAACGAAATCGAAAAGGCACTCGAAGCACTGAAGGTCTATGCCATTGGAAAACCGATGGTCATTGCCGAGATGTTTCCACTCAAATGCAGCTTTGAGGAGATTGATCAATTCATCGATGGTTCCAAAACCGTCGCGCAAGGCTGGATCAGCTTCTACTGGGGCAAGACCATTGAGGAGTATGCACAGGAAAACGACATGGGGGCGGCCGTCATGAAACAGTGGCTTGAGTATTTCAAGTCAAAGCAAGGGAAGAGGTAAGAAAGTAGGCAGTTATCAAATTCCTGCTTCCTACCGCTTCCCTTCTTCCCTTTTACGCAGGTTCAGATTTCGTGCCGCCGTCGAGGATACGGTTGACCGCGTTGACAAAGGCAATGGCACTGGCCTCAAAAATGTCGGTTGAAATGCCCTGACCTCGCTCATTGCGACCGCTGCTGTCAACGTAAACCGACACTTCGCCCTGGGCGTCCTGGCCGTCGGTCACGCTGCGGATGGAATAATCGAGACACTGCATTTTCGTATCCGTCAACTCGCACACCGCGAGAAACATCGCGTCAACGGGGCCGTCGCCTTCGGAAACGGTTTTGCTGAAGGACTCGCTTCCCCGTTTGAGCGTCAGCGTGACATGCGGAACCCTGCCGGTACCGCTTTCCAGTCGGTAGGATTCAAATTCCCAAGTGACCGTCGTTTTATGTTGTATGCGCTGTTCGATGATCGCAATAATGTCGGCGTCATACACGTCTTTCTTGCGGTCGGCGAGGCGTTTGAACTCGGCGAACACGACATCGACCTGTTCCTGCGACAATTCATGACCCAGAGATCGGGCACGATCGATTAACGCAGCACGTCCGCTGTGCTTGCCCAACACGAGATCGCTTTTTTGCAGACCAACGTCTTCCGGTCTCATAATTTCGTAGGTGGACGGGTTTTTGAGCATCCCGTCCTGATGAATTCCCGATTCGTGGGCGAAGGCGTTTTGGCCGACAATCGCCTTGTTGCGCGGGACTCGCAGTCCGGTAATGGTCGAAACAAGCCGACTGACCGGCACCAAGCGGTTGGTGACGATGTTTGTCCGCGTATTATAAATCTCGGGACGGGTTTTCATCGCCATGACGACTTCCTCAAGGGCACAATTTCCCGCCCGTTCGCCGAGTGCGTTGATCGTGCATTCGATTTGGCCTGCCCCGGCCATGACCGCCGCCAGACTGTTGGCCGTTGCCATGCCGAGGTCGTTGTGGCAATGCACGCTGAGAACCGTCTTGTCGATGTTCGGCACGCGATTGATCAGTGATTTGATGCGTTCGTACATTTCGTTCGGCGTCGCGTAACCGACCGTGTCGGGAATGTTGACCGAGGTGGCTCCCGCGTCAATCACCGCTTCGACAACGCGGCAGAGGTAGTCAATGTCCGTCCGCGAGGCATCCTCCGGCGAAAACTCGACTTTCGGCGTCAAAGTGCGTGCGTAACGAACGGACTGGACGGCCATTTCGATGATTTCGTCTTCCGACTTGCGCAACTTATGCTCGCGGTGAATCGAACTGGTCGCCAGAAAAACGTGGATTCGCGGCAGCTCGGCATCCTTGAGCGATTCCCATGCGGCGACAATGTCTTTTTTCTGACTCCGCGCAAGACCGCAAACCTCGACGCCGCGCACGAGTTTGGCCACTTCGCGCACCGCTTCAAAATCACCGGGAGAGGAAATCGGGAACCCCGCCTCGATAACATCGACGCCCAGTTCGGCAAGAGCTTGAGCCACTTCCAGCTTTTCCGCAAGGTTCATGCTGGCACCCGGCGACTGCTCGCCGTCGCGCAAAGTGGTGTCGAAAATGGTAATCTTTCGGGGTTCGGCGGGAGACATGGTTTCTTAACCTCCGGTTTCTAAAAAATGTACAGACGATACATTATAAATCGAAATCCGGCAAAGGAAAGTCTATTTTCATTCGGATTGCTGCAATGTCACACATATTAATTAATATGTCGTGAATTAATATGTCGTGACGTTATGAGATTTCAATGTTAATGAGTACGATGAAAGTTGCCATTTTGTCTGAATTTGCGTCGCGGCATGGCGGAGAGAATTCGCTGTTGGCCGTTTTACCGTATCTCATGCGTTGCGGAGTGCGGCCGATTGTTGTTGCGCCAAATACGGGCGATTTCGCCGCCGCAGTGCGACATATTGGCATTGAGATGGTCGATTTTCGTCGCAATTTATCCGACGGGACGCCACTTTCGCAATCCGAAGCCCGCGAAACCCTGGCAACGGTGTTACGCGGGATTTCGCCCCATCTGGTTCACGCGAACAGCCTCGCCATGGGGCGATTGGCCGGTCCTGTGGTCAAGCAGCTCAATTTGCCGGGCCTTGCCCATTTGCGTGACATCGTGCGACTCAACCGACAAACTGTGGCCGATCTCAATGAGAATACATGTCTTTTGGCCGTTTCGCACGCGACACGGGATTGGCACGTAGCTCAGGGAATTTCGGACGAAAAATGCCACGTTTTGTATAACGGCATCGATCCGACCGTGTTCCGGTTGCGCCAATCAACCGGCTTTCTGCATCGCGAGTTGGGGTTGCCAAACGATGCGGTACTTGTCGGCAATATCGGGCAAATCGGGCTTCGCAAGGGGCAAGTGCCGCTGTTGTTGGCCATGCAGGAGATTGTCGCCGCGTTGCCGCAAACTCACCTGATGATTGTCGGCAAACGTTGGTCCTCGAAAGCCGAGTCGGTCGAATACGAACACACGCTCCATGTTCTGGCCGCGCAAGATCAGCTTCAGGGGCATGTGCATTGGCTGGGCGTGCGGCATGATGTCCCGGCGATTCTGAACGAATTGTCTCTGCTGCTCCACACCGCCCGCCAGGAACCGCTTGGCCGAGTGCTGCTTGAAGCAGCGGCATCTCAAGTGCCGGTGATCGCAACCGATGTCGGCGGAACACGAGAAATCTTCTCACCGCTCGAACCGCAACAACGCCCTGCCGCAATTTTGATAAATAATCCAAAATTGAAAAGCGATCTTAATTTTGCGAACGAGATTTCAAAACAAGTGATTTCGCTACTCAAAAATGTTGATTTTCGAAACGAATTGGCGCAGCAAGCTCGGCAAATCGTTGAGGTACGGTTTTCTGTTGAAAAAGCGACGCAGTCTCTCTATTCGCATTACACAAAGTTGTTGCAGTCGGAGTGATCCGTGTGACAACAGAATGTACTAAACAACTGTTTAGGTAAAATAAGAAATATGACAGATCATGTGATATGATAAGATGTATTTTAACGATTGTTCAAGATTTAACAGCACAAAGTGGTGATAATATCCGATTAATACGATAAAACCTACTAAAGAAATTTTTCTGATTTCAGAGTATAGGTCGAATAGAAAAAATAGCCAGATACAATACTGTTTCGTTTTCGGCGCATGTCCAACAACCGTCATTCATCACAACCAAAAAATTTCCAAGGTGCTGCATCCCGGCGAGAGCTTCGTGAGGCATTTTGCTCGGCCAGCGCGAAGCATCGCCGCGAACCAAGACAGTCTGTACTGAAAACAGGACTTATGTCCATCAATGTTACCTGTCACCTTTGCCATTACACCTTTGAACACGAGGTTTTGTGTTCTGTTGAAACCGTATCTTGTCCGTCATGTGGAGTCCGTTTTGAATTAAAACAGAAATATCAGATCGATTCCTTTCAAATCGATCAGATTGAACAGGAATTGCTACGATTGCGTGCAGAAATCGAAAGAAGCGATCCTCAACGTCAGATCAATCGAGAAAAGTCGGTGATCGGCCCCTTGCCGATGCAGACGCTCAAAATGAACTTTGACGTGACAAGCAAGCATGAAACCGACGATCAATCCCTGCAACCCGGCACGGATTTTGGGGCCGTCCGGTGCCATTCGTCCTTTGGCCGGCTTGAAACGGAACCTGAGCACCTCACGGCAGCTGAAGAGCAGCAAGCACCGGTTGTCCCGGATGACAACACGAACGAATATCAAACCCGCCATTTCGTATCGGAAGATGAGGACGACATGGTCGGTCGGTCGTCATTTGCCGATGATTGGAAATGTTTGATACGCAACAAAACGAAACTCCGCATCCGGTTTGCAGCGGCGGGGATCCTCTTGTGCGGCGTATTATGCGCGGTGATTTTTGCTTCGGGGTTCATTCGTTCCGGCAATCGTTCGCAACGAGCATTGCGCGAAATGCCTGTTGTTGCCGACGAACGGATTTCGTCACAAATCATGGATCGACCGTCATTGCCATACGCCGCGACCGAAGCCCGCGACACTTCGGATACCGAACGCTTGTTGCCTTTGACCGATGTTTTGGTCGATGCGTCGTCTGTTCCGCCCAATTTGATCGTCCAGGTAGCGGTTCCGAATCCCGTGACTTCGGCGTTTGTTCCCGAAGTTCCCGCTCCCCTGCCTCCGGTCGATTCCGATGAGGACCGTGACTTGGAAATGTTTGCCATGCTGGATCAACAATTGCAGGAAACGCAAACCCAGTTGAGCCGGATCACACAGCAATATGAACTGACGCGGCAAAACAACGAACAGCTTGAGCGGATGGCCAAACAGAACGAAGCCGAATCGCTTCTTTGGGAAGCTTATTCCAACACGATCAAATCTCCGGTTCGCAGCATGGTTCTGTCATTACAGGCCATTGAGCGATTCAAGGAGTTGGAACTTGACATTCCGAACAACGCCCGCTGGGTTTTGAATCAGTCGTTGGCATCGCAAAATCTCGGCATCCCGTTCAGCGGATTTCAAGGCGGGGTCGATGCGATGGCACTCAACAAAGACGGTCAATGGTTTCTTTTTTCCGGGAATGACGGCTCGGTCTGGCTTTGTGACATATCAAAACACGATGCCATGCCGGATTGTTTCCTGCTTGATACCATTCGCAGCGGGGTTGCTCAACTCTTGATAACCTCGAATTGCCAATATGGGATTTGCGTCGGACGCAACGGTGCGATCCGTATTTGGAACCTGCCGCTGGAGAAGCCGTCGGAACATCCGATTGACATCGCGGATCCCCGGTGCCATTTTACCCATGTGGTTGTCAGTGAAGACGGACACTGGCTCGCCGCTTACGGCAAACCGGGACGCTACGAAAACAACAAGGAGGTCAACGACGTCTATTTATGGGATTTGCAGCACTTAACCCGTCATGGTTCGCTCAACGTACCCATCGTACTGAAGGGGCACCAAAAGCCGATTCGTTCGCTGGCGATCAGCAGCAATTCCAAATGGCTCGTGTCGGGAAGCGAAGATCAGACGGTGCGCGTCTATGATCTGAAAGCGGCCTATCCTGCGGCGGAACAAATTGTCCTGAAAGATCACGAATTGGCCGTCAAATGCGTGGCCATCAGCCCCAACGGACGCTGGCTCGCGACCGGGGGAGGCGATTCGATTTTGCGAATCTGGGATATGCAAAGTCGGCAAAGCATGGCAATGCCGATTCAACTCCATGAACATGAAGGTTGGATTACGACCCTGACATTCAGCCGGGACGGGCGATGGCTTGCGACGGGAAGCTATGACAACACGATTCGGATTTGGCGCATGGACGAAGAGAAACAGCCGAAAGTGGTCCATGTCTTGACCGGTCACAGCGGTCTGATCAAGTCGGTCGATTTTTCCCGGCAAGGCAACATGTTGGTCTCGATTGGTTCCGACCGCGAAGTGAGGCTTTGGAACCTTGAGCAAGGCAATCCTTCGGAAAACGTTCTGACGTTTCAGTGCGGCCCCATCCCCGTTTCGTCCGTTGCCATGTCCGGCGACGGCAAATGGTTGATCCTGGCGCAGCAAAAACCCAATGCGGTCAACAGCAGCGGTTTGCGATTGTGGCCGCTGGTGTTCGATCAAGCATATCATCTCGCGGCCGGTTTTGCGGAAAGCAGGTACCCCGCTTTGTACAAACGGCGTCAAAACTCCGTTTCACCGATGTTGGAAATGCAGGAGGAACGCATCGCCAGAACCGGCAGTCTTACGCAAACCGGAACGCAATACCCGGTTGTGCCGGATGTCCCACAGGTTGAACCGACGCATTACGCTCCACAACCCGGTCATTTTTCTTTTTCGGGAAATCCCACACCGCCTCCCCAGACTCCGCCGCCCGACGGTCGGTTCCTTATACCGCAACCGGGTATCAACATCACCCTGTCACCACGGTAAGGGTGCGTCATGTGCGACTTCGACGACAGACATGGCGAACATGACGGTGATGATCGTGATTTGCAAATACGGCAAAAACCGTTGCGCGGGCTTGCGCGTCCGCGAGAAATCATTGTCGCGCTGCCGCCGATGAAAAGCCATGTCAATGTTTCGCGCATCGTTCGGGCGGCAGGTTGTTTCGGCATCACGCAGCTCATCGCCTGCGGAAATGTCAATGTGGTATCGAAAATCGCGCGCGACGCAAGCACAACGGTCAGGGTTGACATCCGGCGAACCCTGCCGCCGGTTCTGAAAAAACTGCGCGGCGACGGTTACCGACTCGCGGCCCTTGAGCAGACGGAAAACTCACACTGTCTTTACGATTACCGCTTCGAACGCCAAAGCGTGTTGGTCATCGGCAACGAAAAGCTCGGCGTCGACGAAGAAACGCTGCGTCTGGTCGATGACGTGGTCGAAATCCCGACGTATGGGTTGCCCTACGCCCACAACGCGGCCAGTTCGGCAATCATCGCCATGTACGAATTCTGCCGTCAATTTCCCGACGGATGACGTTGCGTTTGGCTTTAATGAGAACTTTTTTCTTGGCAGTCATCATGACCTCCCTTTCATCATTGTCGTTAATTTTTCGTTGCCACTAGCCACTAGCCACTAGCCACTAGCCACTAGCAAACGCGCAACTTGACCATCCTGACTGTCTTATCGTGCTTGCCCATAACATCACTTGAGAACTAACTAGCCTTCGTGCAAAACTAACAAAAATCGTTTGAGGATTTTGCCGATTGTTCCGAATGGCAAGTTATGCTTAGCTAACCTTCGCTCAAGAGCAACAAAAATTATTTGAGGTTTTTGCCGATTGTTCCGAATGGCGAACTGCACTTAGCTAACCTTCGCTCAAGATGAACAAAAACGCCCGCAGGGCTTTGCCGATTGTTCCGAGTGGCGAACTGTGCTTAACTAACCTTCGCTCAAGAGCAACAAAAATCGTTTGAAGGCTTTGCCGATTGTTCCGAGTGGCGAACTGTGCTTAACTAACCTTCGCTCAAGAGCAACAAAAATCGTTTGAAGGCTTTGCCGATTGTTCCGAATGGCGAGTTATGCTTAGCTAACCTTCGCTCAAGAGCAACAAAAATCGTTTGAAGGCTTTGCCGATTGTTCCGAATGGCGAGTTGTGTTTAGATAACATTCGCTCAAGAGCAATAAAAATCGTTTGAAGGCTTTGCCGATTGTTCCGAATGGCGAGTTGTGTTTAGATAACATTCGCTCAAGAGTAAAAAATCGCCGCAGGGTTTGCCGAATGTGACGTTTTTTTGCGCCGGATGCCTTCAATTTTCGGCACTTACGCCAAATATGGGATGGCGCCGTGTTAAATGCGTAACAAATTTTGTTGCGAATTGATCGCGCCGTGTTGCGATCGCAACATATTTTGTTAAGAGCGCAACATATTTTGTTAAGCGCGCAACAAATTTTGTTAAGAGCGCAACAAATTTTGTTAAGAGCGCAACATATTTTGTTGCGATCGCAACATATTTTGTTAAGCATTTAACCCGTGGTCATCACCTTTTTGA